>JAAUXT010026491.1_pt1 | contig 15643 bp, 16 predicted proteins | sample 7278171 | NCBI WGS metagenome assembly JAAUXT01 (sample SAMN14350112, study PRJNA611818) | marine sediment metagenome | isolation source: surface marine sediment (1.8m) | place: French Polynesia: Moorea | collected 2018-08 | reverse complement strand
TATGTAAATATTTATTGTAAAAATATTCAGAATATTTAAAATTGTCTGTAGAGGCCAGCGCCCCCTGGTGGGGGAGGAGTGTGGTGTGACACACCAGCTGTGAATTTGAACTACCGCGTGACAGGGGGCAGCACTGTTCATTCAATAAACACAGAGATTTGCGCCACCGGGCCAGTCTCACCCGAGATACCAACCAGTGTGTTTGTGATATCACTACATAGAATCTAGGGGGGGGGGGTGCGTAGATCTAGATCTGTGTGTGTTGGGAGGATAGACAAAAAGTGCAAGAACGACCTCCCGGTTCTGAAGGAAAGAAACAACTGTTGACAAATTCCCAGTCAAGTCCGAGGTTTCGACGAGGCTTTTTTTTTTTTTTTTGTGGATATCATGCCCAAACTGAACGAGATGTTTGTGACAACTGCATAAACGACAGCGTTTGTTCTATCCGGTGTCCCCCACCCCGGAAAACAAATTTCAAAAATTGCGGCAGACATACGGACAAGTGACTAAGACTAGTCTCTCCGTCAACACCTTCGGTCAGAATGACAAAATATTATTTTTATTACCACGAAATACGTATGTCTTCGTGCCGTCGCAAACCCTACCCCCACACAAAAACAATTTTGGTCTGGTGAATTCGATTCGAAGACACTTGCAGTGCTTGTCACAATGATTGTTGAACTTGCAATTACTGGGATGGAGTGGCTGTTCAATGTTCAGCGTTCTTGTTGTACGAAGAAAAATGAGACATGTCGACGAGTACCAGCGGGAAATGGTCTGTTTCATTTGACCACCATTTGTGTTCTCATTTCAGGAAGAACTGGAGTGCTTAAACAGTGCCTCAAATGAGATCAATACACTTGAAACGGAAGTTGATGTAAGTTTCTTTTGGAAGAGGACAGAAACGACTCGCCTGACTTCATTGTCCACAAATTCTTTGCTGAAACGGCATTGTTTCCGGCAAAACTGAAATGTCGGTGTTTCACAAAACGTTGGGTGCGTTTCCGAGCGCGTGACTGTGATCTGAGAATGTTTTGTCCCAGATGTGACTGTGCCTGTTCCAAGATGTGCACCCAATGGACACGGATGTCTGTCTGTCTGTCTGTCTGTCTGTCTGTCTAGGGTTGGAGGGCTCTCATTGGGAGGAATAACGATGGCTGGGAGGAGAAAGGAAAACCGTGAATAACCGCTCACTTGTTGGTCTCTGGTCTCTTGGTTCACGAATGGTCATTTAAAATTGGGAATTTTTTCTGACCATTCAAGAGAAATGTGAGGAACTCCCACTCGCTCCCCCCCCCCTAAATCCTGGTAATTTTGTGTCAGGCGCGTCCTTCGGAGCGAGCCTGTGCTGTGCACTGGTAATATGGGTCTGAATGTGGGGAAAATTTTGGTTTTCACAAATATTTCGTGCAGTTCATTCTGGTCTTCGGATCTCTTGTTGCTGTTTCCTCAAATATATTGTCCTTGTTGCGAATGTTTCGCCATTCCCATTTGTACAAATCTCAATTGCAGAATGCCAGAACGAAGTTTCGTTCCCTGCTCGGTGAATCAACACAAAAGTTGAATGTTCTGTACAAGAAAACCGGCAACTGTATCAACAAGGTTCGGCCTTACTTCGAACTGATGAAGGAATTCAAGAAGGTGAGACCTTTGCTGAACTCAATCATTTCAGCGACTTGTTTCTGGAAGGACGTTGGAGTGTTGAGTGCTTCCCACTTGGCAGGTAAAAATGAAATAATGTGTACATTCCGCTGGCCACGAATGTTTTGGTGATGCTTCTGAAATGTACTTTATGACGTTCCGACGGATCAGGTCTCGAGTTGCTGAAGTTTCTTTTGTGGTGGTCACCAGTGTTTGGAAAGTGTTACAGAGGGCAAGAACAGATGCATTCACCTCGTGCAAGCAACACCCGCGGAGGCACAATTGCAAAAGCAACTGGAAAAGTCAAGATCGTGTTTGATGTGCTCAAATGCCCTTGTGTGTTTTTGGTGAGACATGGATGCGAACACGACGCGAGCTATTGTCGCCAAGAGCTGACCAGATGAATTAGCAAATAGTCCACACAAATCCTCTTGGGTGTCGACAAAACCCGCGGTCAAGCAGTGACTGTTATTGACTTGTGTGGATATTTTTAGACGAGATAAGGAACACACTGGTGATTTCACATGCTTATCAAACCGAACATTCTTCGTGGCTGTGTCATTCTGAATTGACGTGTGATGTCTCTCAGAAAACACTTTATTGTCTGGTCATCTCAACGTCGGCAAACCGGATTCATTTTGAAATCTTTGCAAACTTTGCGTTGACGGGTGAATGTCCTGCCCCCCCCCCCGACAAAAAAAAAAGCTGTGCGATGCATCTCAAAGCAAACCCCTTCCTTTCCTTACCGAATCAATTGTACAATGTGTCTACGTGTTTATCTGTGTGTGTGACGTGAATGCAGGTTGCTTTTGCCTCAGAATAGAATTTCGTGACACTGCTACGAATGCAATTGCCTGGTGCTGATGAAGGATCGATGATCTTGAAATGTTGCGCAGGCTCAGCTCGAGGCGCAGCGCGCCGTCGTCAACTACCAGAGAGCGATCGGCGTCTACCGCGCTGCCATGGAGACTGTGCAGTTGGCGGAGACGCGCGCCGTCGACGAGACGGCGCCAAAGCGAGACTTTGACCAGGCGTGGCAGGAGGTGCTGAACCACGCCACCATGCGGGTGAGAGCAAACGTCGAGGCTGAGTGCGGGGTCACGGGAGCGTTTTGCTGCAGTGAAATAATTCCCATTTGATGTGGGGAGCCGAGGCCACCTTCAAAGAAACACGCTTGTGTCACTTGAGAAATTGGTGATGATCCTTTGTGCAACTTTCTGAGAAGTCATTGTTTGTCTTTGAACTCCTGTTTCAGTTCATGGAATCAGAAGTTGAAAAGACGAAAAGCGAAGAAGAGCACTTGAAGAGAGCTTCGGAGGTGGAAACCATTCAGAAACAAATGATCGCGATGGAGAAGAAGTGGAACAGAACAATTCCAAAGTCGAGACCATATTTTGAACAAAAGGACAAGTTTGAACTTCAGCTCGAGGTGAAGCTTCCCACAAAACTATGCACGAACTGAACACGCGTGTGTCAAATTCCACACTTGTCATTGAGAAGAATGTGTGATTGATCACAACAAACCGCACACAGATTGACACGTTATGTTGATCAAGAGACCAAAACAAGAGCAGCTAAAATTGTTTTCCGTGGTGGGGAATGGTGGATGAAATCATGTCCAAGAAAAACAAAACAGCAAAAACTTCTATATTTTACAGCAAGAGAAAGTCAACGTGGAAGACTTGCAAAGAGCCCTGAATGCATCGAAGCAGCGATACAAGGGTGCGTTGGACAGACTGGAGGCAATCTCCAACTCCGTGCATGAGAAAAGACGCAAACACATCGAGCTTCCTCCGCGGACGCCCGGCGTCGGAGCGGAGAGCTGCGAGTCCACGAGTGACCTTCCGTCCATCAACCTCGGTACGTGCTGCTGCGCGTGGATCAAGCACTGTGTGGCTGTGCGCGCCACATGGTCAACACGGCGATACGGGTTTGGCAGGCAATGTTCCGGTGTAATACTTTCCCCTGGTGAACAGAAATGTAGGCATTACAGATCCACAATGTCACGTGTTGTGTCCGTGCAGTGGAGCTGGGTGGACCATTCGTTTGACGAAAGATCTTTTGCAAAGACAGCACAAAGTTGCCGTTGTGAATCCACAGCAAATCAGGAAAAAAATACGCTGGGCTTGAGTGTCTCCATGTCGTTGTTCCTGCCTTTGCAGTTGTGCTTGCCACAACATTGCGCCTGCAACTCAGTTTATTTGAAGAGTTTGAATTGGCTGGCCGGTTGTTGTGTCCTGCAAGTGGACATCACAAGTGTTTCTTTTCATTTCAGAAGTGATTTCTCACTGTTCTGACGAAGCCTTCGAAGACTTTGACGACGACGACTTGGATATCAATTTGGACGTTGTCAGTGTGTGCAGCGAGGGGAAAGAAAAGGAGAAAAAGAGTAGCAACAAAGCGATCATGTCGCATCGGAGACACAGGTCATGCGACGTTAAGGCTCTCATCACAAGTGCCAACAGAACTACTTCTGTGGACGAGGGGTACGGGGCGAGCACCAGCTCCACCTCATTTTGTCCAGAAGCCAACACTGTGCCTGCTAACAATCAAACCAGTGAAAAGGAGAAGTCCTCGCTTGAATGCTGTGTTGCAGCCACAACAGCTCTAGTCGATGAAAAATCTTTGGAGACGGTGAGCGATGACGTCCCTCAAACTCAAAACTCTCAGACCTACAATACTCAAGTGGCTGACAGCTCATCGGAGGCTTCAACTGTCCAGGATCTGAGCAAAGTTCCGCTATCCGAAACGGCAAAGCAACCAGTGAAGAAACAAATTCCGATGAAACCTGCAGTTCAGGATGTGACCAACATTGTGAAAAAGACTGGGAAAAAACCGAACAAGCTGCAAACAAAAGCTGGACTACCTTTGTTGGACATTGCTACCCTGAGCAAGGACAGGACTTACACATTTTAGTTGCTGTGTTTTTTGGGGGGCAAGGTGCTTGGACTTTTAAAATCTTTTCTTCTATTTGCGTGAAAAAAATTGAATACTCAAGACGTCACAGATTCACCAAGTGCAAAGACAACTGCAGATCATTGAAATGGTAAAAAAAATCTGCGAGCGCGTGAGAGTGGATCTTTACTTGTGTTTGCGTGTGTTGGTGCGTGTGGCTTTTCTCGAAGCCTTGGCGGCTTTCTGTAGTTGTTTTTCAAAACCGGTTTCGGTGAAACTGAATGATCAGACCGTTGCAGAAAGGACTCAAGCCGCAAGATGGAAATGCGTCCAGTCCACATTCGTTTGATCTCACCTCCACGTAGACTTTTGTCACCCTTCACCACCAAAAGAATCTCACGAAAGAAAAGGTGTTATCACCTGTGGGAAGACGCTTCTAAAACTGCATTTTTTGTTCTTTTTGAACTTCTGTGTATGCCAAACAGTGAAACAAGATAAAGATGTTTCTGGTGAAGGAAACATTTTGCAGCAGGCCGATTTTACTTCCGACTGACGCGCACTTTGTGCATCTTGTTTTTTTTTGGTGACCTTCGTGGGAGCGAATTTTCAAGAGAGTTCTTGAGTTTTGCTGTTGGCATTGGTGACATGTGAACAGACTTCTCGCTTCTTGCTCCAGAAAAAAATGCTGTAATTTCCGAGACCTTTGCAAGACTTCATTCCTTCGTTTGTCTGGCAGTGAACACAGTTTCTTTTTTTTTCTGAAGAAGAAATGCGAAAAATCCATTGATGTTGGTCACTCGTTCAGGAGACGAACTCTTGTTCTCTCAGTGAGATCGACAGTCGCGATGTGATGTGTTGGACGTTTTGCCTCCCAAGAAACTTTTGAGGCCTGTGTGACACAAAACACCAAATGCGAAAAAGTGCCTGTTGTGCGTTGAACGGCACACGTGTGATTCTCAAAACTGGGCAGAATGCAGTGAACGCGTGTTGTCCATTCGAGTGACGCAAGTTTCCCGAGTTTGCGTCAATTGTTCCTAGTTCCGAAAGTATGTGTGGAATCAGTCCAGCTGCAAAAGGTGCAAATGCCGAGAAAACAAGAAAACTTTTGATAACATGTCAAAATTAGATATTTTTGGCAAGAAAAAGGTCCTCTGTGTGCACGTCTGCCAGATGCTCGTGTTCCACGGCTGATAAGATTCAAATTATTTTAAAACCGACAGTTCACGTTTTTCAATCATTTAGTCACCAAGATTTCTGCTTCTGGTAGGTATCGGGTGGTGTTGTTACGGTTCGTTTTGCTCGAAGTTGCGTGCGTTTTGGCTTGTGTTACTGCTTCACTGTGTGATTGATATTGTTTCAGACTTCAAGTTCGCCATGTTGCTGCTCCTTGTCTGCCTGTTGGTGGGAGGGACCTGGGCAGACAGCACAGAAACCCCAGGAGCGGTCGGGGGCCCTGTGGTGGAAGCTTCATTGGACAGAATCCAGGTTGAGTTTTGACAGACGTTTGCTGTGGCCTGTGGGTGACGACGTTCGTGTTGCGACTTCAAATGTTACAATTGTAGTTGAACAACGAAAAGCAATGTGGTGCAGAACGGGTCCGTTGCGAGCAGTTGTTTACACACACTCGGTCTGTTTGCCACGCAGTCATGTGTCGTTTTTGCAGTTTTCGTGCATATTCGAGTACGACAACAAGTTCTTCCGGCGCATGGCTTATGTGGAGACCAATGATGGACAAGTGCCGGACACGTACCCTGATGATTACCACGGAGGGATATGGAAGGTGGGTCAGTCGCTTGTGGTGAGTCAACAGAAAAAAAAAACAACAAAACAAATAGTTCCCGCGACCGCATCACAGTCCAGAACATTTTCATATTTCTAGATTGATGAAGCCATGTATGACCAGACGAAACAGTCGACTAAACAGGACACAAGGGCTCTGATAACAGCGCTCAGACAGGAAAATTCCCTGGGGAACATCGATTGGGACCAGACGACGTGGGAGGACCTCAGGATGCCTCTGTACTCAGCCCTCGGAGCGATGCTCTACACAGTTGACCAGGTAACACAAAAATATGTAACAGCTGTGCTTTGTTTTCGAAGCAAGGTCAGTCAACGAGCGAAATGAAAATACCAATTTTGTCAGGTGGGGGATTCTGAGTACAACATCCCACCAAGTGTTTCGGATCAAGCGGTGTTCTGGGAACAAAACATCCGACCTGGTGGAGACACGGGCTACTTCGAAGATGCTGCCAACACTCTTCAAGCAGGTCTGTGTTGATGGATTTTTTTGTTTGCTCTTGTTGGTGGAACCGTTTGTGTGACATCGCAAAGTTGGAATTGTGTCAAAACCACATTGTCTTTGCAGGTTGCAGGGCGTCTGGAGGCGCTGACATAGTGTTCGTCTTGGATGGCAGTGGTTCTATTGGAAGCACAAACTTTGACTTGTGCAAAGACTTCGTGAAGAAAGTTATTGAGCAGTTTGAGATAGGGGAAGACAAGTACCGCATTGGTGTTCAACAATATGCCTCGTGTAAGTACGGTTGGTGGTGAGTCAGAGATGACTGCTTCGTTGGATTCAGGACCAAATGCCAAGTTTGTTGTCGGCACTGTCGGGTACTGTATACTTTGAGTCGAAAAGGGTTGGTAAATTGGTGACGATCTGGCACGACATCTTGTCACGCTTCAACGTACTTCATGTGCGACGAATCATTCGTGTAAAATCGTGTGCTATCTATTCCCAGCCAATGTAATGGAGCTGTACTTAAACTCAACCTTCGACAAAGAAACGCTGCTGGAGGCTGTCGACGACATTCGTTACATGACGGGAGGCACCAGCACTTACCTCGCTCTGGATGCTCTTGTGGACATTTCGTTCCAGGTTCGGAGACACTTCATTGATTCCTTGAAAGTTCTGTCAATGCAGATGAAAGTAACCGGTTATTTGTCATCATTGTGCTGAATGTTGTTGCTGGGGGTGTGAACAGGAAGCGAATGGTGCGCGGACGGGTGGCGACTTTCCGCGCATCGCCATTGTCACGACGGACGGTGTGTCGGACAGCCAGAGCCGTACGGAACAGGCCGCAGAACGCGTGCACGACGCACAGATCACCACGTTCGCCATCTCGGTCGGATCCAGCATCAGGTACTATCGTGCGCTAGGCATTTTGACCTCAGTTGACCTACGGCTTCAACGGTACAAAAGAAAGGGCTTTGTTCTTGAATCCTGCACTAAAAATCACTCAGTGCGGCAAAGGTGTGTCCTCGCGGAAGACTTCCATGTGTTACGGGAAGAGCAGGAGAGCAAGCAAGGTACAAGCAAATATGAACAAAATTGACTGCTGTGGCCACTGGTTGCTTCCTGGGAAGTATTTGAAGAGCTGCCGGAAAATTATTTTTCTGCGTTCGAAAGCTTCTCGGAGGAAAGCACAAGTCAAAGCAAATCGTGCGCCTTTCCCCTTGGTTCGCTGTACAATCGACCCAGCGCTTCGTGAATCCTGAACACAACGTGAGCTTCGTGGTTTCAATGAAAGGAGAGTGAGAGACACAGGAATATACAAGTCGATATTTTGCGTTCAGAGTGAGTGAGTTGGAAGCCATCGCAACTGACCCGGACTGCCAGCACTACTTCCCAGTTGACGTGTTCAATGACCTTTCTGCCATCATCGACGCTATCGAAGACAGCGCCTGCGACGGTGAGCTGCAGTTCGTCAGGCGAGCCGGGCTGACACAAACACGAATTTCGTTAGAGTTCAGCGAGTTATATTTCGGTTGAGACTTGCAGCAAATTGCTGAGATTGGACTGTCCGGGACTTTGAAAAAGTCAATGGCGACTGATGTTTTTCAATTTTCTTCTGAAAAACAGTCAAATGAAAATTTGTTCTGTCTTCAGCGCCTGTCATCAAGAATCCGGACAACGAGACTTCAACGAGCGAGTTTCTGCCGAACGAAGGACAGAATTGTCAGATTATTTTGCCAGCGGAAGGGGCCACAGTCAAAGTAGGTCGCTATCGGTTATCAATGCAGTCTGAGCAAAAGTAGTGGACTTCTCCCCAAAATAAGCTTTCTTTCACTCCAGAGAAATGCCAGGTTTTCCACACACTGACCGGAGACAGTCGAACCACAGGGTGTTCAAGTGTCATTATGCTTTGTAGCTGATGCCAGAGAAGTCGGAGTTTGTCTACTTCACGGCTCAGGACACTTACCCCAATGAAGCGTACTACGAAGAAAAAGTTCACGCTGGTCCAGGTACATGCTGACAGACACGCGTCAGCCTGTCGATTTTCATGGTCTCTCTTTTGGTTGCTCGGGTGTCGCATTGAATTTGTGATCCTATCTGCAGGGCAGACCGGAGTGTTGTTCATCGAGGGAGGGATCCTTGACTTCATCTACTGCCACATTCTCAACAACGGCTCCATCGCCGACAACTTGACGATTGGCGTTCTCCCTGACAGTAAATAGATGCGCGTTTTTTAAAGTTACGGGTACTCTCAACTCGGTTGCTATTTGGCCGTGCAGTGCTGTTCATACATCGGCAATTTTATTTTGTGACGAAAGGTGTATGTTGGCAGCCTGCATCTGAATCGTGTTTCAGATGTCGACAACTGCGCCAACGTGACGTGTGAGAACGGAGGCACGTGCAACGACCTCATCATCAACGACGAGTTTGAGTGCGTCTGCGCGGACGGCTTCGAGGGCGAATTCTGCGAGAACGTGATCCCGACCGACCCGCCTCCGACCGTGTCTACGACCACAGCGACCACCACGGCGGCCCCGACGACCACACTCGATCCAGACTGGTGCTCATACTGCCGTGAGTACTCCCTCGCCTGTTGAGTTTGTTCGGTCTTCAAAGATTCCGCGGCGACAAGGTATCACATCAATTGTGCATCGCTGGCCTGCCTCTGCACACTTGACGCGTCCGTTCATTCCATTGTTCCGCCAAACAAGCTTGCAGCTTCTCGTGTCTTATTCTGGATGTGGAAACACGGCTGCTAAACACTGTGCACTGGCTGACGCCTTCTGTTTCCTGAAATGCACGTTCTGTTGTTTGAAGCTCAAAGTTCTGAGAAATCTTGTCACTAACCCGATGATTTCTTTGCATAATCTGGATCTAGATTTGGCCAGTGTATTTCTTTGTTGCGGACTGACATGCTTGCCTGTTTGTGTTTGACTCAGACGACCCTGTGTGTGACTGCCAGGGGGTTGATGGAGTCAACCCGTGTGACATTTGCGTGATTCCCGGTGAATGTTATCCTGGCAACCTGCACCCGCACGGTGGACTTGGAAATGAAGGCCGCTTCTGCCAATGTGACGAAATCGGACGCTGTTTTGAGTTCGCATGTGAAACTGGCCTCGTCTACAAGGAGTGCATCAACACGTGCGCCTTTCCCGGCACCGAATGTCCCTGAACCCAAACAACAGGTTCTTGTATCCGAAGTGGTCTGCGCACAACCACAACATGAATTTCACAAAATTTATCACAGTCAGAAATAAAAAGTTAATTTTCAGCAAAGCCTGTTTGCAGTTTCCATGATGCGCGTCCTTCTTGGTGAGGCAATAAATGTTAGCGCTTGTGTGTGGATGGCAGTGAGGAGCAATTCGTGCACACGTGCATGTCAGAATAAGAGAAGCAAAAATATCGCGGAACGTATATTGTTCGGTTTTAGAGGCAACAAAAACTTCAGGGAGTACACGTGTGCACGGAAGCACAGGAGGGAAACGCCTTCCAGCATCAAGAAAGCTTCACCTGCAGAGCCGTTCGTACGAACTGGCCAGAACTCAGTTTTGTGAAACTACGTGGAGGCACTGCGCTGCAACTTGGACAGTACGAGGTAGCTTCATGAAATTTTGTCCGTGGGTCCAATGCTCAGAAATGTTTTGTGTGATGACCTTTTGGATTTTTGGGGTTTGTTTAATGAAATAATGGCTTTCATGAAGGGAGAAACAATCTAGAAAGATCAAAATCCAATAACTTTTCTGGCAATTCTCACTCCAAATCTTTACAACTTCAATTTAAAAATTACTTTCACACACATTTCTCCCCTTATTGCACTGAAATATTCAAAAATATGGGACCAACCTGAAATCCTGCCTTCCCACAATGGCTGCCACTGGCAAATGACCAAACCATAAAAAATATTCTTCTGCTTTCAGTTTACGTTATGAAGCTGAAAACAGAAATAAATGGTCTGACTTAGTCTGAGTCAGAAAAAGGAGAGACTGGTGGGAGAGACTGCCATGAACTCAAAGTTCATGATCCTCTTGTGGCGTTTGCACCTCCGAGCAGGGGACAAACCCACATGCATCAGAGCAGCCTCGTGGTGAGCGGGTCAGTTTGGTTGGATTGTCGTGCAACAAAATCCTTCCAGGCCTCGTAACCCGCGTCCAGAACAGCAGATTTCACATGCACCCACATTCACAACAGGCTTGTCGCCGTCAAGACATGGTATGTTTGTCCACAGATTTTCCATTTGTTTGTCCTGAAGACAGGTAGAAGTGGCGGTTCGATTGGATGAAGACGTTTGCCAGGATGGCATGCAGTGTGAAATGGTAAAATCCCAGGTGCGACCAACAAGTTCTGAGCTGCATGCTACGAAATTTTGTTGAGGCTGCAGTGTAGGCCCTGCCTGCCACAGTGAATGTTGGAAGGATGCACCTGCAAGTCAAGCATGAGATTGTCTCTGTCGCTCAACATTTATTTGGCAATGTTGCTAAAATGCACACAAGTGATTTGATGCCTTTCATTCATCAATGGGCTTGTAGAGAAGATAGTCCTTCAGATCGTTTGTTAAAAATAGATTCTCTATTGTCCGCTCAGGTAAAACTCGAGTGATTTTCTTGCGGCACATGCTTTTAAGAGTTGGCGCCGGCGGCATGTGGTAGATCTCGACGCGGCAGATTCCCGTGCCGCTGCCGCTTCCGACGCACAGGAAGTCCCCGTGGTCGGAGAAAACGGGGAAGATGGCCGCCGGCGTGAGAGTCGGCACGCTCTGAGTTCCGTAGCATTGTATCATGTGCAGCATCTGGAGGTCACTCGTTGAATACACCATGACTCCAAGGAAGTTAAAGCGTTGTGGGAACATGTTTGCCCCGAGCACGTAGGTGACGAGGAGCGCGGCGAGGAAGTCTCCGTCCGGCGTGAAGGCGAGGTTCTGCGTGCGCTGGTACTGCGGCCCGTACGTCTTCTGCACGATCTTGCGCGTCTTGAGGCTGTACAGGCACAACACGTGCTGGCCGCGCTTGCAGATGTTCCCGATAGCCACCCGCGTATTCTTGTAGCGCGGGTCAAAGCACATGATCAGGTCCAGGGCGCTTTCGCGGAACAACTCTGCTGAGATCTCAAACTGTTGTGTTTTTGCATTGAACGAAAACACTTTCAAGCAATCTTCGACGCTTTGTATCTGGAATCGAAGAGCGAACAACAAATTGGGTTTCAACAGGAATTTGGAAAGGTCGGGGCTGATGAGGCACTCCCAGAGGTACGGTTGCTCGGCGTGGTTGATGTGGAACACGCTCTTCACTCGGAGCTCATTTGCGTTGATAACGAGAAACTCCGACCTTTTCAAGTTGGTGGGGATTTGTACGATTGCAATGTCAGCACGCTGCCCGACGACTTGCGCTGTGTCGAGGAAGGGCGCCAGTTTCATCTTGAGTGGAACTTTATCCTTGTAGCTCTCCGGCAGCTTGATCCGATGGCTTTTCCACGGGAGCTTCTGGTTGATAAGCAGTTCGTTGTAGGTGTACTTCACATCCAGATCAGAGTCAACTGGCGCAGGAAGAAGGCAGTCGTATTCTCTACCTGCGAACACAATACTCTTGTTACTTCCTGTGCAAACCCTTGGGCCACGCAGGTATTAATTTGCTTGGCATTTGAAGCGTCTCAAGAGCTTTGGCACCACAGTGTTCACCTGTACTTTCCTTTTTGGAAACATTGAAGCCCTCGCGCTGTCGGTCGTGAAATCAATTGTAGGACACACTCGATGTGGTCGCGCTTTGTGTGTGTGTGTGTGTGTGTGTGTGTGTGTGTGTGTGTGTGTGTGTGTTGTGTTGTGTTGTGTTGTGTGTCTTTATGTAAACACAATTCCGTTGCTCTCAGTTGCGGCATTTTCTCGGCCTTGACCAACAATCGTGCAGGTCGGAGAGGTGTCGCACCCGGTGCTTGTCAAAGGACCTTGTGGGATTTCCAGCACATGATGAGAGTTTTTCGCGTGTCCACAAAAGTCTGCCGTGGTGTGGTCTTACGCTTCCTGTGGGCCATGTGAATTTGTTCAGAATGGTTTCCTTCGAATGTTCTCTTGAACTGAGACTGTTCCAAAAATGCGTGCGGAATGGATTTGCCATTTCCAGGCGTCACGCAGAGAATCCCATCCCATCAACGGTGGTCAGACGGGAAAATGTCTCAAGCCCACTTAGATGTCCACCACAACTGTCGAGATATGAGTTGCAGCAGCCTGTTTCTCTGAGAACCAAAGACTCGGCAACGTATTTGTGCATGGCTGTCGTTGTGGAGAACAACAGGAAACAATCAAGTTGTGTGCAGATGTTTTCTCTTCCTGAATTAAGAATTGATGAAGAGTGCAATTTGCTGTAAATTCCTCCGCGATAACAGAGCAGATACTCTCGCATAGATTTATTCTCCACCAGATGAACTTGTCGCTGCGTACCCCAAAGCAAATAAGATCCGTATTTCAATTAGGGATTTGTGAAAAGGTTCGAAACGTGTCGTCTTGTCGTCAAACAGAACGAGTTTTGTTTCAATCCAGGTCTCAAGTTCCAGATTGTTGTGAGATGATCACGGAGTTTCATTCGACCCGCTTGAAGCATTCTGCGGGAGCGTTACGGCAGATTGGCACATGTATTCTCTGGCCGTTCCGATTTGCAACTCAAAGGTAAAACAGAGTTAACCTCAGAAGCAATATTTTTGTGTGGACCACAAGGCTCGACTTGTGATCGTCATGCAGGCAGCAAACTGCGTTCAGTTTCCGGGAAAAGATACGTGAGGGGCGTGTGCTGCCAACAGGTGTTGTTGTCCCAGCTCTTGGCATATGCTTGTCCACAGTTTCTTTTCCAGAAGTACAGGTGCGGCCTTGGGCTGAAATCAGTTTTGAGAAGATTGGTCACTCACCTTGCGTGCACCACGGCTGTAATCGAGTTTTCTTGGCTGACATGTCGATGTCTGAACTAAATCCCCACCTGGGCGCCGTGTACTCGCACCACTCCTCAAAACTGGCTGTGTGGATTAGCTTGAACGGTGAAATATCGAAGGTGTAAGTGTCCGAATGTGACAAGTCATCGAGTTTACTGTGTCCACATCCCATTGTTCCGGGCCAGTGGCAAATCGGACAGAGAAATGTCCATTTAAATATTCAATATGAAGGCAGCGGTGGCAAGTGCGTGACAATCGCCAGCTCCTTCAACAGCTGATGTCGAGAGCTGCGCAGATAACAATGCCGAGCCGTTCGTATCACGACACAAGAAAGCAGTCCAACTTGAATGACACTTCGCCGCATTTCTCACCTGATGCCCCGGAGCTTCCCTCAGTGGAACGCCTGTCGTTAAATTGAAAGAGGTGGTCAGGAGGCCTTTGAGTTGTACGAACATGATACAGCCATCACAGCCCCTCCCATACAGCTACATTTCCTTTGTGATCTCGGCTGTTGGAATCACTTCAAAAACGACTCGAGTACGTATTTCATTGAGTTTGAAATGCTCTTTCGTCTGGTTTTGTTGCATTGTGTTGGTTTGGGGAAAACATTTTGAAGATGACAATTTGATTTGACACATCACCTGCACGTCTGTGCAGTTGCAGATCTTGTATGGAAGCATCCATGTGGGAATATTGGTGCACGGGGAGGTTGTGTGGTCCTGCAGAAGAAAGACAGTCGCAGAATAGTGCTCCACACAGAGTAGTGCTCCATGCAATGAGATGAGCACACAAGCAAGAAACACTTTCTGTCGCAAAACAAATATTTCGGTGGATCTGAACTCACCAGGTCCAAGGAAGTGGGGGCCAATGTTCTCAAATCAACATATTTTCACCGATACACCAAAAAAATTCAAGATGCAGCTCATCAATATGGACAATCATGGTGCGCACGAAAGCAGATGTGCACGACTTTCTGATGAAGTGGCAGGTTTTTAAAACTCCAACCTTTCAGCAACTTGAGTCAGGAAAGTTTGGTCTTTGGCCGCACAAGAAACAGAAAAGGATGTCAAATTGCCTGAGTCCTGACCAAAAGTGATTTCAGACCCATTACTTTCATCCGCTGTTGGACACCAGAAAAGGGACATCTCTGTCGGAACTTTGAACACGAGGGCCGTCCCAGTTGTGGGCCTCAACAGCTGGGCGCGTGTTTCCTTCGTGAACGAGATTTGAATGAAGCGAAAACAACCTGCAGACAGCTCCACTATTGAGCTTGTTGTCAGACATTGCAAGAGGCAGAAGCTTCGAATAATCCTGTTCAATTGTCACCCGTCAAAGAAGTCGCGGAAGGCAGGTGGGACTGTTTTCCCACAGAAAGCTTTTCGGATATTCGATGACGCACATCACGCTTGCATCAGTCCTTGGTAAAAATATAGTTGAAATATGAGGCGTTTCTGTTCTTTATTCCGAAGTTCAGACAAAGGACCTGGAAATTTTGCACGACAGAAATGAAAAGAGTTAGAAAGGTGCAAGCGTGCTTTCTTTTCGCTTGGACCTTCGGTATTTCAATGGAGTCTCAGCGACCTCTTGCATGTGCTTGCATCGTGGTAGAAATGGGTTCTCACCCCACAAAAGGGTTCCTGTTCAATTACACAACTCTTATCGCGACCAAAGGCCCATTGGTCGTGTGATTTCACAGGAACCAGCTTCAAGCCCACAACAAACTGTCGAGCCAGGGACTGAGTGCAATTTGAATGTATGTATGTATGTATGTATGTATGTATGTATGTATGTATGTATGTATGTATGTATGTTTGAATGTTTGAATGTATGTATGTATGTATGTGTGTATGTGTGTATGCATGTATGTATGTTTGTGTGTGTATGTACGTGTGTGTACCATGGGCTTACCAGGGGTGGGGGCAAAGGAACCAACCATCTAGTTCCTCTTTAGGTGATTTGAGG
>JAAUXT010125999.1_pt1 | contig 15649 bp, 14 predicted proteins | sample 7278171 | NCBI WGS metagenome assembly JAAUXT01 (sample SAMN14350112, study PRJNA611818) | marine sediment metagenome | isolation source: surface marine sediment (1.8m) | place: French Polynesia: Moorea | collected 2018-08 | reverse complement strand
GACCTCATTCCAATCATGCCATCTGGTGAGCAGTGGTTCTAACTACAATTTACAGCTGGTGTGTCACACCACACTCCTCCCCCACTAGGGGGTGCTGGCCTCTACAAGCAATTTTAATTATTCTGAATATTTTTACAATAATTAATTACATATATATTAGGGAATAGATGCATAATAGCACAATATCACTATTTTGCTGGAAATTACCCAGCATTCCTCTCCCCCATGGGGTGATCATGTGACCCCTCAAGGTTTTCCTTTTCAAAAAATGGTGGTGGCTGCACCCTGTGATATCACAGTTGAGGAGTTGGAACTGCTGTCTTTTCTTGGACAAAACATTGTCAGATGTATCTGTGAAGAAGCAGAGAGTTGTCCAGGCAGTGGTTGCCTATTTCAATCGCGGCCCTGCGCCTCATCACATATTCAATCGGTTGGTGTGGCATCTTGCCCACACTATTTGAAGGTGAGTTGAATTCATGTCACTCCACAGCTCTTCCTCGGGACAGACCACGGAGATAGCGCGGTAGGCCCAGGGGGTACCGGGCGGTCAGGAACAGAAACGCTGCCAACTTTTTCTTCTTGATAAATGTTCAAAGTTGAGACCTGAGGAAGCATGCAGCTGCACTTCGCCGTGTGTTCTGGGATTTGTTCAGGATGGCGCGAGCCTTTGGTAATCTCACTTTACTCAAGAGACAGGGGCGGGGCATTTGGGACCGGTGGCGTCATCTGCAGTTAGCCGCGTGTGATTTCTCCGAACGTTGGGTGGTCGAACTTCGAACGTGAATCATCAGTCTGCAAAAACATGTCTGCTGTCAAAGCGCTAAACCCGAAAGCAGAGGTTGCCAGGGCGTCTCAGGCCCTCGCTGTGAACATTAGTGGTGTAAGAGGCCTGAGTGATGTGCTGCGTACGAACTTAGGTCCCAAAGGGACGATGAAAATGTGAGTAAATTGGAAAAGAATTGGTCACGTTTTGGAATGTTCTAGACACGTGAGGACCGGTTTCTGCCAAGGATCTGGCACTTTCCTGTTGAGGTTGGGAATCTTCAGCAATCCTTCCGCAGATCAGATTTCTTCTGTCTGGTGGTTTCTTCAGACGCGGTGTCTGAACAGCTTCTGGTTTGTTGCAAGCCATCAATTTGTCGGCTGCAGTTTTACCATCGCAAACTAAACTGTGTGTGCGTGTGTGTGAGTGAGTGATCTGTGTACGACGAGTACGAGGCCGATCCCAAAGTCTGACGGCCGATGTCGATTATTTTGCTGTTCAGTCGCGATCTTTGCACTCCCATTGGCAACGAGATGTTTGCCGGAATGTCGCGTTGACGAAAACATAACCGCCAGACTTTTGGAATCAGCCTCGTATGGAGCAGAAAAGGGGTGGTGGTGGTGATTTTTTACTTTCATCATTGCAACGTTTTCACAACAAAAATATTTCTGTCTCAGAAATGAAAGAGTTCCTCCCCCCTCGCGTCCAGGACATTTTATTTCACATGCAGACGTCTCGGGAACAAAAGTTGGGATTTCTGAAACTGTCACACGCACGCACGCACGCACGCGCACACACCGCCGTGTTCGCAAGTAGCGATCTAACCGTGTGGTAACTTCTTCCCCGTCATTCCTTCATTCACAGATTTTGTTGCACCATCGTATTTTGACAGGTTGGTTTCTGGTTCGGGGGATGTGAAGCTGACAAAGGATGGAAACGTGCTGCTTCATGAAATGGTGAGTCAGAAACTGATTGAATGTGCTGGGATCAAAGGCAGCGATGCTGAGCCTTTGTTTTTGTTCTCCCGCCGAGGAGACCCCCCCCCCCCCCCAACATATCACTTTTTCACCAACGCCATCATCACGCGGAGAATAAAGTTTGCTGCTGTCGGCAGGTCAGCGGAACCATCATACCAGTTCTGGGCAAAAGGGTCAAACCACGCGAAAGCGAAAGCTCTTTGCGTCGTTTGGTGAAGAGAGAGAAGCAAGAGAATGAAATGTTTGCCCTTCTTCAAGAAATTTGACGTGTCGTGTTTTGCAGCAAATCCAGCACCCGACGGCGTCACTCATCGCGCGCGTTGCGACGGCGCAGGATGACGTCACCGGCGACGGTACGACGTCGAATGTACTAATCAGCGCAGAACTGCTCAAACAGGCCGAGGTCTACATCTCAGAGGTGAGAAAGCAAAATGCACACGGAAACAACGAAAATCGGGAGTTGAAGCGAGCTAAATTGTGCCAAGGAACAACTGAGAACAATTTAGCGTGTGCGAAGAAGACATTTGTGAAAAGCTAGTGTTCACTGGCCCGTGTACAAACAGAATGCAAATAACTTTTGAAGGGTCTGCATCCACGTCTGGTGACGGAAGGTTTTGAAATCGCCAAGAACAAGGCGCTGGAAGTGCTGGATGAAATCAAGGTGGAGACGAACATCGACAGAGATTTTCTCATCAATGTGGCTCGAACGTCGCTGAGAACGAAAGTTCATCCTGACCTGGCGGATCTTCTCACAGAGGTACGAGTATGTGCGTCTGTGCAACTGCACAGAGTTTGTATGTCTTTGCGATGTACACTATTGCAAAACACGTCAGAATAGCTAACACGCACTTGCCTACCAACGTGAGTGGATTCTTGCGTGGGTACAACTGACGAGTGTCTTCTCAAAAACTCGAATTGACAACGTTGATAGGTGTTGCTGGAAGAGGTGCTCTCCGAGTCCAAGGGTCCGCGTGAGGTTTTTGTTGCCTTCAGAAGCTCTTGGCCGAGATCTTTCTTCCAGCAAAGTGTCGTCTGTCATTTCATTTTGCTGTCACCGCGACATTTCCTGTCATTCCCTGTGTCTTCAGCACGTCGTGGACGCTGTGCAGGCTGTGCAGAGGGAGGGCGAGCCGATCGACCTGCACATGGTGGAGATAATGGAAATGCAGCACAAGACTGACATGGACACCACGTAAGTCTGACCAAGGGTTTTCCGTCCTGGCTGCTGCCGAAAATTTCTCGCAAAAACTTCCACAAACTCTGTTGCGATCCATCATGTCTTGTCCGAAAATAGTTCGCATCTTTCCGCAAGACCCATCGAAGATATTTTGCCTCGTCTGATGTGTGAAGATCAGTGGAGCGAATCAAGCGACGGTGACGAAAATAGAGGATTGAAGAAAAACACTGCAGCAATCTTGGCACATGCCACACGGACTCGGTGAATCCTGAATTCAGAAGTCTGCATCACGTTGTCTTTGTGACATCTCGGGTGTGTGCACAGGTTGGTTCGCGGGTTGGTGATGGACCACGGCGCGCGCCACCCCGACATGAAGAAGCGAGTCGAAAATGCGTTCATCCTCACGTGCAACGTCTCTCTCGAGTACGAAAAAACGTGAGTGTCATTGATTTCAATTCATAGAATTGGAAAGAGCCAGACTCACCTCGATGTCTGAAACAGACATTGGGTCTCCGGACAGGGGCGAAAAGTTCACGGCACGAATACACACATTTTGAATCCTGTTACTCATCGAGAGATCTGTGAACACCAGTTCTTGTGCAACGGTCTGCACGAAGTCACACGTGAGAAGGGTGAAGACAAAATTCACCTGAATTGGTGACGTTTTATCTGCAGTGAAGTGAACTCCGGGTTCTTCTACAAGAGCGCGACAGAGCGGGAGAAGCTGGTGGCGGCGGAGCGCGCCTTCATCGATGCGCGCGTCAACAAGATCATCGAGCTGAAGAAACAGGTGTGCGACGGGAACGACAAGGGCTTCGTCGTCATCAACCAGAAGGTGTGTGTGAGAGACAGAAAGCACATTCACGTGCCTGTTGAGAAAACTGATAAATTTGTTGTTGTCAGACAAACACTGCAATTCTTTTTTCCCGCAGGGTGTGGATCCACTCTCTCTGGATTTGCTCGCCAAAGAAGGGATCGTCGCGTTGAGGAGAGCGAAGCGTCGAAACATGGAGAGGCTGACTTTGGCCTGCGGCGGCATGGCGATGAACTCTGTAGACGACCTGACCCCAGACTGTCTGGGTCATGCTGGCCTTGTCTACGAAACTGTGTTGGTGGGTCATTTATGCATTCATTTCATTTCGTCTTGCACAACCGAAATGAGCGGTGTCGTCGAGAAGGCAAACGATATGACGGTGCTGCGTAGATCCACTGAAATCATCACGGATCTGGGAACAGCGCTATCAAGTTTCATGCCCACTCATTGATCGCGTGATGGGGTCCACCCTTTGCTGAATGCACGTGATTGAACCCACACAGGGAGAAGACAAGTATACGTTTGTGGAGGAGTGCGCCAACCCGCGCTCAGCGACGCTCCTACTGAAGGGACCGAACAAACACACGCTGACGCAAATCAAGGACGCTGTGCACGACGGGTTGCGAGCCGTCAAAAACGCCATTGAAGACAGTAAGTCAAGTTATTTCCTCACAATTGCCGTTTCAAGTCCACAAAGGACATCACGGGAAGTTCCTTTGAGAGAGCATCATATTTTCATCGAGTCACGAGTTCCCTTCCCGTTTGTTGCAGAAAGCGTCGTTCCGGGTGCGGGCGCGTTCGAAATCGCTGCGCACGCCGCGTTGATCAAACACAAGGAAACTGTGAAAGGTCGAGCTCGCTTGGGTGCGTACCACTCGTTGACTTGAAGATCCTGGTGCGCCGTGTACGCATGTGTGAAAACTGTGCCTCGAGAAAATCATCCGAAGACGAGCGACAATGAGTCAAAGCATCGCAGGCGTTTGAAATGACGACTGAGTACATCTGGAAAAAATAACCCCAGCCAACTGGTGTTCCGTCACTTGTTCAGACCAAAACTGGACCTCAATTATCTTGTCCGTTTTGCAGGTGTACAGGCGTACGCTGACTCTCTGCTGGTGATCCCCAAGACATTGGCTGTGAACGCAGGTCTGGACGCCCAAGAGACAATCGTCAAATTGCAGGAAGAGTACGCAGCTGCTGGCCAAGCGGTCGGGCTCGACATCACCTCAGGTGCCGCGACTGGTTCAACAGTCTTCGCAACTTTCGCAGAGATAAAAATCCAGTGGTGTTGCATATGTTTGGAATTTTGAATCTGTGATCTTGTTGACGTGATGACAAAGAACTTGGGCTTTTCTTCAGGTGAAGCCTCGATTGCACAAGACCACGGGATTGTGGACAACTACAGGGTGAAGAAGCAGCTTCTACATTCTTGGTGAGAACGTCAAAATGTGCGGATTCCTTGCTGGTCTCACACGGGTGCTCATCACTGATCATTTTGGAACCAATGTGGTTCCAACCCCCCCCCCCCCCGCAGACCATATCGTTCACCAACATTTATTGAAAAATAAGGTGTTTATGAACTGCAAACATTTGTATGGACCACATGCTTTTTATGCATAGCATTCTTGTTTGTCTGGAAATGTGACCATTATTGTCAGTACATGTCTGCCCATGACAGTGTCACCCAGGCCAGGATACCCCCTCCCCTTATGGGTATTTTTGTGCTTATGCCAGGGTATGGTGCACGCAAGTCAGGAAAAAGCATGAGTATTATTTCAATTCTAGCAGCCAAAGAGGCAACATCTTTCTCCTCACATTCTGATTGGCTGGGTGTCATTTTTTTAAGGGGTGCTGAAAGTATTTTTGGTGCTTGTGAGTGAGCAGGGAGGTACTGATGGTATATTATGGACTAAACAGCATGGTACGGGCTCTTGATGCGGCAAGCAGTGTGTCTGGCTGGTAAACTGGCATTTGTGGCTTCCTCCCACCACCTCCCATCAGGAGTTCGTGGGCTTTTGTCATTTTGTTCAGATGTCTGAGTTTTGGGATTGATGAATTTCCAACTGTGTCTTTTTTTCTGGTTTCTGCCTTTGTATATTCTGAGTTTTTGACTTCGGCATTTTATTCAAATTTCTGAGTTGCCCCCAGCTCCAGTCATGAAATTGGTTTTGGTTTGGACTTTGTCGCTTTTCCTTCCAGTTTCTGGAGTTCCAAGTTTCTGAGTGTCCAACTTTGTAAGTTTATCTGGATGTTCAAATTTCCAACCTCTGGTCAGAAAATGTTTTGGACCTTTGTCAATTTTTTTTCAGTTTCTGAGTTTCCAAATTTCCAAGTCCTCAGCTTTGTCAATTTTTCTGAAGTTCCAAGTTTTCAGATTTCCGAGTTTGTGACTTGTATATTTTTCCAGATATCTGATGAGCCTCCCACCCAGTCAGTCAGAATTGTTTTGCGGCACTTTGTCTCTGTTTCCAGATTTCTGAGTTCCTGCGTTTCCCCCCTTGAGCTTTGGTATCAGGCTATGTAAGCTCCACTTGCTTTCAAATGTTTGAATTTGGAGAAAAGGTGCAAAGTGCCATGTTAAGGTCACCATTTATCATGGAGCAATTCTGATGCCATACAGCAAAAGAAATTCACAATGAGGCACTTTGGACTGCCTATTCATCTGGTAAAAAAGCCTGGATTTCTGAGTTTACAAGTTATCCCCTTTGAGCTTGGCATCAGGCCATGTCTCTTGTTATGAAGCAACATTGATCAGCTCTACTAAAATTTTGAAGTTTGAAATTGGTGCCAAAGTGAAGAATGTCCTTTTCTTGTCATAGATCATTTTTTGATGCCACATACCAGAGGAAAATTAAAGGTATATACTTTGTGCTGAGTGAAAGATTTCTCCCCAATTTCTGAGTTTGCCCTCACCTTTGCTGTCAGACAATGTTTTCGGATGTTGTCAATCTTTTCTGGATTTCTGAGTCACCCCCTTCCCCTCCCCCCTCCCCCAGTGAGAAAGTTTGTTGAGTTTGCTCGTTTTTGCTGGATTTCAGAGTTTCCGGATGACAAAACTCTGCGATGTAAGTGATATTCTTCGAAGTCCAGTTTGAAACAGGCACCTCACAGCTTGATTTCAAGTGGTCGAACTGAAGGTTTCCGTCGCGCTCTGCAACGTAGAAGTTGATCCAACTGTGGAACCCGGACACTGTCGAGCCGTCTAGCTCCCCAATCATAACATGTTCGAAGCCCGAGCTGTCCACAGGACCAGAGGAGCTTCTCCCGTAATCACCGAACCAGTACTGATTCAACTCTTCTCTGAATCCGTCTTCGGTATTCGCCGCAAGACCTGGAAAGAAGAAAGGCGAAGAGAGAAGATGTCAACTACGTGTTGGCAGCTGTGGATGTCATGGCCATCTTTGCCTGCCTTGGTCGTTTCTGGTATTCTGTGGAAGGACACATTCCGGGTTGGGGAACTTTAATTTTTGGGGTTCTTTTGGTCAAAAAGTTCAAATTTAGAAATGTGGAAAATATGGGGTATGGGTGTAGAAATGGCTCCGTATAAATCTGAGAAAGTATAAAAATTTGGTGAAAGAAGTATATTGATAAATGTTATCTGTTGTATGGGGGTTTAAGTGGTAACATTTGATTTTTGAAAATTTTTACATAGTTTTTAGGTAGGCCTAAAGTTCAGGTTAAAAAGTCATTTTTTTGATATAAAATTTGAAAATGGATATTGGGCAAATATTTTGGTTATATATGGATATGGATATTGTGAGACAATGTATAAAAGTTCCATTTGGTTAAATTTGTTCCATTTGCATGTGTACCAAATGAGTTCCCAAGTTGTGAATATTGAGTGAAAAAAGTAAGAATTTTTGATAAAAGTGACCAAAATCAGAGGGAGCAAAATCAGAGTGAGCGAAATCAAAGTGAGCGAAATCAGAGTGAGCAAAATCAAAGTGAGTGAAATCAGAGTGAGTGAAATCAGAGTGAGCGAAATCAGAATTTCCTCAAATCACCGCGAGCTCCATGGAGCTATTTTTGCTCGGCTTCTCATTCGGAATCACTACAATCGGCAACCTTGATCTGTCATGTTATATTGGCCAGTACAACTGTTGCCTAGAATCTGCGGAATATGTAAAGAAGACAACAACACAAACAACTGCGTGTGCAATGAAGGACGCTTTTCATGTGTTTGGCTGCAATCTGATATTTCTGCAGGTCATTGTCAATGTCTGTACACTTGTCCATTTGATTTGGTTCAGGTTTTTGCAGTACTTGCAATCTCCAAAAAGTGTTGTGATCTCCAGATCACAATAGTTCCCCACAAAAATAGAACACAGAGTGCTGGTTCTTTAATTTTTACATGGCAGGCTTTTATGTTTCCACTTCCATGTGTCTATTTCTTGTGCACTGCATACAGAGTGGAAACAGTGAATGACAAAGGGTTGATGATAGAGTTCACTGGCATGATCAACACAAGTACCCAGCTCAGCATTTCTATTGGGTATTCTTTCAGGTAATGGGTTGTGACAAATATGATAGAGCTAGGAATCCAGCAAATGGAATTGGAAACTGGCATCAAGATCAACTGGACTAACACTGTTTTCCCCATATGTGATGCCTTGGGTTTGTTCAACTCTGGCAGAGGTTTTTTCAGTTTCCTCACCAGAAGAATGTGTAGTGCAGAAATTGCTGCTGTATTGGAAATGTCCCAAAGTGCAACAACCCATCCAATGACTGCAAAGGAATCTGAAGATTTTGTGGGATCTAGAAATGGCAGACAGAGCTTGAAAGGAAATCCCCCAGAGAAGAAGTAGATGGGCAGAGCATTTGCACAAGAAATGAATCCAGACAGCAGGCAACAAGCAGAAATATATTTTGAAGCTAATTTTGTCTGTTTGAACTTCACTGCAAAAGGTTTCAGGACAACAAACAGAGAGACAGGCCTGGTGCACAGATACAAAAGTGAAGTACAGTTGTAAACATAAAATAACATGGGAAGCTGTTCAACCAATTCTCTTTTGTAAGAAAGAAAGTACCACGATACATCAGGTCCACAAGCCAAACACATAATAATTCCAATCCAAATATCATGTCATTCAAGTTCAATGCCAGGACATTGACACCATGATTAGTTTTGTACTTCTTGGTTGAAATCTGAACACCAATTGACAGTAAACTGGTGCTAAACACAACAGAAAACACAAAAGCACAGGAAAATTTCAGGCCAGTTGTTGACAAAAAGTCTTGACATGACCTGTGCCACATTTTTGTTGCATTGCACAACATTTCTGTGGAGACCAGACAACACAGTCTGTAATCACTGGTTTTCATGGCACGTAATGTCAAGCCTGAGAAGGCATCTTCATGAATGGTTTCAAAGACATTACCACAAAGATCAATGTGCAGTCTACCTTGAGTGTTGTAAATCAGGTGTGAGGGCAAAATCTTCATTTCGTTGTTTGATAGATCAACAAAGGAAAGGTTTGACAAGTTGGCAAATGATTTCATTGCCACAAAGCAAATGTTGTTTCTGGCAATCAAAACAGTTGTTAATTGGGGTAAGTTCTTGATGCATGAAGTGTCCAATATCTCAGCCTGGTTGTTGTTCAGCGAAAGAGATTTCAACTCAAGCAATTTCTGAAAAATGTGGCAAAGGGAGAGAAGATCATTTCTCTGTAAATTGAGATGTTCAACAATCCTGAGTTGACTGACAACTTGATACACAAATACTGGTGACGAAAAATGAATTGACACGGCAAGTAATGGTAGTTGTTCCAAGTTTCCCTGACCACAATGATGTACATGTAAACACTGAACTGACAGTGCCAAACAATTGCATCTGATTGGACATTGAAATTTATGCAAAGCACACAGTGATTCATCATCCCCCAAGATGCAGTCCAACTTGTTGTCACACACATTTCCAAGGTGCAAGCATGAATTAGCATCTCTACATTTGAACATCTGTGTACAGTTTTGTTTGAGGCCACACCAATTTGAATCAACTTCATCTAGACCTTGAGGACAGTCCCATTTGGCATCACAAACCATGTGCCAAGGCAAACAGTAAAATCCTGGGCATTTGAACATTGCATTGCAGTCAAATTCCTCACAGTTTTGCAAGTGATCACCCCCAAAACATGGGACTGATAGCAATTCTTCCGAAGACTCTGTAGATGCAGATATCTACAACCCTGAAGCATGACATGCTCATCATGCTCTGGCACTGTAATTGACCATGTTCTTTGCATGCACTGGATGAAAGAAAATCCAGATGATGTGATCTTGTTTTTGAGCAATGCTTGAGTTGGTTCACGGAACAAAGTGGATCTGTAAGGTCTCTCTCTGCGAGAAAACTGACACATTTCCTGTGCTTGTCCATAAAATAGTGTGTTGAGCAGTGTGTGTTGTTTTCTGAGCTGTACATACAGAGGGTGCTGTGTTCTTTATGTAAATGGTCCTGACTGCAATTGCAGTGTGCCTCATCTGCTGCATTTTCTTCTGCACAGTCAGGTTTTCCATTGCAAACAGAGCTGATGGAGATGTAGGATCCGTCCTCACAGGAGAACAAGTTTTCATTTGACTGAACTTCTGCAGGTTTTCCTTGGCAAGCATAAAAGCCTTGCAGATTTTGTTCCAGAACAAATTCTTGTGAAGACAAGGACAACATAATGTCAGTCTGAGCATTGTAAACAAAAATTTTCACAATTTTGTTTTCAGGATCAGTATCCAGCAGAAGAGGAGATATTGCTTGATCAACTGCATTCAGTAAATGTAGAATTTCTGTTGCTTGGGTTATCAGCCTTGAGGCTTTGCAAATTTTTGCACTGAATTTAACATCACGAGTTTGAGTCCTAAAATACCAATGCATTTGATTGCAAGTTCTGTTCTGAGCAAATTGTCCAATACTACAAAAATATAGAAGATCTCTTGGATCACTTTGGTGCGTTGCTTTTAAGCCCTTTTGACAAATCACATGGAAAAGATGTGGCTCAGTACAATTGATGGGTATCCACTCAGGTTGAAGGAGGTTTGATAACAAGAGAAGTGTACAGCAACTGTCAGGACTTGTTGTATGGTTCAGCATTTGAAATGTGCTTTGTTTCAACTGAGATAAATCAGCAAGTTGAGGCTTCTGATGGTCAGTAGTCCGGAAATGTTTGTAGATGATAAGTTTCTTGGTTCCATATTCCTTGTTCCTCCAATACTGGAATGCACTTGGGCTGCCATCCTCCCATAGATATCTCGCCTATTGAAACACAAAAAGACAGTTTTGGTTTCCTCATCAGCTGAACCCTCACAATCTATTCAATGTTTTTTTTGTGATGGATAACAGTCAAAACAACCATGTGTTTTTCATGGTCATGCAAGTTTTCCTCTGCCATGTGAGAATAATTTACAGTGTGCTCTTGCATGGCATAACATCTTAAGTCAAGTCAATAGATACCACTGACGAAAGTGTGCATAAATTCCCACCAAGTGTATTCTACCCGTTGATTTAGTTTCCCACAAATGCGCAAATGTTCACATTCAAAAAGGATGCTCAAGTTGAGACACCCCTCACATGATCATCTCAACTTGTGTTACATGATTGGGTGTGTGTCAATACAGTTCAGAACCTTTCTTGAAAACAAACATCATTCAATCACCAAGGTGGCATGTGACCAGAGGCAAGCTCACAACAACAAACCAGCCTGACATTATAATTTTTATCTGCCAGTCACTTATGGACCAAAGTCAAGTAAAATTTCATCAAATGGCACTGAAGGCTTGTCTGACATAACGAAACTTACAAACAACAAATTTACCTGGACCGATGAGTTGGCCTTCAAACCAATAAATATTGCTTCAAGGAATGGATATATTGTACCCAAAGAAAGTTTCACAAATGAAACAATGTTGTTCTGGTCTCCCTTGGACTGCAATACTGGCAAAAAGCTCTGAATGTTTGTGCATAATTTTGAGCCAGTGCTCCAGCTATGTTTGAAGAAGTGCAATGTATTTATCTTGCTCATTACACTACAAACATTTCTGTGTTTCACATAATCATAACTGTCCAATTCACACAGAGTTCCAACTGCAGGATTGTCAATAGTTATGGGTTTGCCTTGGGGTGTTTTCTCACAAAAGATGAAATGTCTTCCTACATCATAGGTTCTGTATCTGGGAGGAACAGAGTAGCAAGTAAACTTGGCCAGGAGGGAAACACTGCTTTCAAGTGTCTGTGACTTGTGGCCAATTGGTGGTTCAAACACATCTTGCACCCACAAAAGGCGCAATGTTTTTGTGGTATGATTTTTGTTGTTTGTCTTGAAGGATGCACTCCGAAAATTACCTGGCAGTGCAAAGTACACATACTTGGTATCTTCCAATGTGGTGGCAGATATCCATTCAAGTTTATGAGTCTCATCATTCTGTGAAACTGTGAGTAGGCACACTTCAAACTTCAAAATATCTGTAGACAAATGTGTCTTGTTCATCTGAACTGCAAGAACCTGATTTACTTCATCAACAATTTGTTTTGCTGCAGCTTCTGGGTCAGAAAAGGACAACGTTTCTGTGTGATGGGTCACACTTTTCTCTATTTTCCTGGATTTCAAATCAAGTTCCACCATGACATTCATCCAGTTGTTGTGCTGAAACTGATCAAATCTCAAGCCAAAGGAAAATGATTTGGTGCTCACAGGAGTTTTTATTTTTGCCAGTGCCATATATTTAGCATATTGGGAATATCCTTGGTGTGTTGTTTTCTTTGTAGTTTCAACCACAAAACAATCTCTTGAAAAATACAGCCCTCTATTGTTGACAGAGACAAAACACATGTTTGTCAGCTTGACTTGGTGCATGTTGTGAACGGGAATGTTCTTATGATGGTGTGTTGAAGGGAAGGCCTTCACAAAGAACTGTTCCACATCCCCTTGAAAATAGGCGTAAGAGACCTGGCGCCTGGCTTGTGTATGATGAACAACAGACCCAACAATTGAGACTTGAAGCAAGTCATTTGTCATAATTGTTGTCCCAAACTTTACTTCTGCCGAGCAAACAGGAGACAATAAATATTCATTTGTGTGGTGGGTATACTGTGTGAAATGCAAAGCAGTGCACATGTTAGCGTGTGCAAAAATTGTAAATGTTGGTCTGATTTTGTTCTGCACTGTGATGATATCAGGAAATTTACGTTTTTCAAGGAAAGCATGTAGAGAGAATTTTAGGTTGTTCTGTTCCTCTGAAAGTTTTTCAAAATAGCACAAGTCAATCACAAGTGATCTGCATCTGGTTTGAGACACACTCAGTGTGAAAGAAGCGTCACTGTATGGGAGGTAAGAAAGTGCAATGATCAACAGGTTTGAATTTGTGGAAACTAAACTCTTGTGCTGCACAGCGTGTGCTTCGTCATCACAAATAGAAAACAATTGGACACGTTTCATATTTTTCTGGTTGAGTACAGTCAAGCCTCCAAATAAACATTCCACAGATACATGCTGGCTTTGGTAAAATGCTTTCAGCAGAGTTGCATTGACATGAAGAGGACCCTCAGTTGTGACATTCCATATCCTCAGGTTAGTTTCCAGGTCTTTGTTGCCAGCCATTTCTAAGGTCTTTGCAGTTGAAACATCCAACAAGTTGATGTGAGAAATTGAGTCATGGTTTTTAGTTGCATAAACAAGTGAATGTTGAACATCTTGAGACATAAAACTGTGTGAGCCAATGCATAAACTGTGCACTGGAAACTTGTTGTTTGCAATTGCTGGTGCCTCAAGAACACAAATCTGGACATTTTGTCACCAGGACCATCAAATGCATACAAAATAAGAAAGTGAAGATTTTTGTACAACACAACCTGATTGTGGGGTTCAGCCTTTATGGAGAAACAAAGCATTGTACCCTCCCAAGCAATGTACAAGGAATTGAAAATCAGATATTCATTGGTGTCCCCTTCTGCCATAGTATTTGTTTTTACCAAGTTGGTATCAACAAAAATGAAGGAAAAGTGCAGCTTGTAATACACCCTCAAGTCTGCAACCAGGTTTAAGCTTTGAACATTTGTTTTTGAGTAGATTGCAAAGCCAGATCTTGATCCACAAAACAAATAGTAATCTCTGTGTGGCAATGTTTTTTCAACAAACATTTCAGACACTGAGAGGTTGCCATATTGACATGTGTTTCTTTTCTCCGCAAATTGTATTTGATGAAATGTTGTGTTCACAGCCAACAACTGATGTCCTCTGAAGTACCAGGCATACTCTAATTTGCAAATCCTTAATTTGTATTGATGATGCAAAAACATGCTACAGATAGATGTCCCTCTTGTTTGTTTTACAAGATTTTCTAACTCCATGTCTAACATGTGGCAATATGGTTTCCCAGGGCAGTTATACACTGAATCATATGACCCGGGATTTCTTATGCTGTACCCACCACATGCTCTCTTGAACACTGTTTCAGTTGCTGGGTTGTGCCCAATTCTGAGTGCATTTGCTTTTGTTCTTTTCAAGAAGCTTGATGCTTGTGTGAGTGAATCAACAAGATGCTTCATCTGAAGTAGTATGAAATATTTATAACCCTCCCGACAAGTTTGCCAACCAGATATAGTGTTCAGAGTCTGATGAACACAGGCTTCAATGTATGCAAACCAGTGCTTTGCAGCTGATGACAGAAACCCAGGCTTGACAGACCTCATGAAAACAATAGGGTCCTCTGACTTGTTGAGGCTGAAAGAAAGACAAAGCAAGTGTAGTATCCTCATGTACATAGCTTCATCATTCTGTGTTCTGTCTGCAATAACACACAACTGGAAACTGACCTGCTTTGTGTGACTATAAAAACTCTGCACACAGGTGCACAAAATTTCATTTTGATTGCAACCAAACTAAAAATGTCTCATTTCTTTTTCTTCTGGTGGATTATAATCACTTGTGAATGACAAATGAAACATAATGTACACTGAACAGCGTTTGTGTTCAACACAAATGACAAATGACAAACGACACCTGATCATATTGTCAGCCCAGGCAAGGTCACATGGCGACAACTCCATGAACACTGACTCTTCTGTTTTATCTGCAGGCAATTCCCATTTCAATGCACTGAACCTTGATCTACCTTTCCTGTCCTCCCTGAAAAAAAACCCTTCCATTTTTTCATCATGTCTACAGAGCACCGACTGAAAAAAAGACAAAAACAAACCTATTGGTTTCAGGGGTCAAGAATAAAACAAGAAAGCCATTTCCAAAAAAGCCTATGAATGTACGGTTTTGTTCTTTTTGACATCAAACCACAAATTTGGACCTAAAAAGTGACCTGTTGCTATAATTTTTCATTTTGATAACATTTTGTGTGATTTTGATCCAGATTCCCTACATGCCACCCCAAATGGAAAGAAAGACTAAAAATCAGCAAGAAAGGCAGTGGGTTGTGTCCCTTCTCAAGGAATATGTTGAACCCTCGTCTTTTCTTTGGAGAACTGGACTCCTTGGAATCCGGTTCATCTGAAACCCAGTTTGTATGTGTTGCAGTCAATGTTGACTTTTTGGACTTTTCGTTCAAAATAGAAAGCAAGCCTTGTGGGAAAGCAGAACATATTTTCTGGGTCACCACCAATTCTACAATATGACTCATATTCAGCAAATTGACACGCTGGAAATTGGTTTTAGCGGAGCTGATTGGCAAAATAATGGTGGTGGTGTACTCGAATGGGTTCTAGAGAATAATACACGGAAATTGGTCCCCTGTGATAAGTTTCCAAGATTGATTCCAACTTGATACTATTTATTGAAGCACAAGCAGAAGCACAGTTGAATCAATACACAACACTAATCCATTTGTTGAACACAGTACACAGACTCTGTCACACCAGATGGGCTCCATATCCTTCTGCCAAACATGAATATGGACATGTTTGGACTGAGGATATCTCACCTTACATG
>JAAUXT010087298.1_pt1 | contig 15650 bp, 20 predicted proteins | sample 7278171 | NCBI WGS metagenome assembly JAAUXT01 (sample SAMN14350112, study PRJNA611818) | marine sediment metagenome | isolation source: surface marine sediment (1.8m) | place: French Polynesia: Moorea | collected 2018-08 | reverse complement strand
TGCTATCCATGGGGGGTCTGGCAGTAGGAGGGGGGGGTCTGGCAGGGGGAGGGGGGGTCTGGTGGGGGAGGGGGTCTGGCAGGGGGAGGGGAAGGGGAGGGGGCAGGGAGGGGGCAGGGGACATTTCAGTCCAGCTGCCATATGCTGCATTACCACATGGTGCTTCGCCCTGAAGGGACTTCGCACAATAACGCCTTCACCCCACACACCAACGCCGTCGCCCGACCTCACCTTGCGCGAAGGGGACCTCTTCGCCCTGCGCCGCGTCCCTTCACTATTATCCGAAGGATCCATCTGGCGTCTCCACCGCTACCACTGCGCGTGCGCACTGAAGACACAAGGGTGCGAAAGGGTGCGAAAGCGTCTCCTGTGTTACCACGGATTCCTGAGTCCAACCAGTTCCACACAGCGAAAAGTATTTTGGTCTTCTGATTTCATCCACTTCTTATCACGTTTATCTAAAAATCTTGTTGCGTGAGGTTGTTGAGGAGTGATTCGCTGTCGATTACAAAAGATTCGTGCTGTTCTGTGCGATAAGGAGGTGTTCTGCAGACGCGAACACAACACAATACCAACACAATACCAAGTGTCATTTTGATCATTTCTTTGATCCCTCTCTCCAGATCAGCGAACAATCACTCTTGGCTGTCGGTGGATGGAGGACGCACTGCGCGCCGCGAGAGGGCGAGTGTGTCGCGTCTTCACTGTTGCGTGGGAACGGGGTGGACGTTCACATTTCGAGCCAAGACTAGATCTACCTGTAACTCACAGACGAGCACAGTGTTAAGCTGAATGCACAATCAAAGCTGCGGTGCAATGACCTCACATGTAAACCAAAGGTTCAACTGCCTGAAGAAACAAAACAATTTTGTGCTTGTACTCACGTACTGTTTACTGAAGCTGTCCACAGCTTCATAGAGAGCGGGAAACTCAAACGTTGCATGCAACCAAAAGTGTGTGACATCATGACATCTCCGTCGATTCGAGTCCCAGGGACGGACCCAGGGCCCTTGGGGTGCGGCGCCCCCTGACCCTCAAAAAACTCCCAAGTTTCTGTGCAACACACACACACACACACACACACACACACATACACACCGTTCTCAGGTTTTTGAGTTCAGGACATACCGACAGACGGTGGTGAGTGAGAACGGAATCACCGCTGAGACACGTTGAGAACAGATCACATGTCGGAGCCTCCGTGCACTGGGATCGAGGGGGACAGGTCCACACTCAGCGGCGTCTCTCGGATCGAGTTCTCCTTTCTCAGCCACCAGGCCGTCCTGGCCCTGCAGGGAAGGTGGCGCCTCTGCGGCCGATCCACAAAATGCTTGAGAAGCTCAACCTGAAAAATGGACAAAATAGAGAACCTTTCACCTGGCGGCATGGGAGGCAAATTGATTTTCAGGGGAATCCGCCAGAGGGGTGGGGTCGAGCCTGTCTTCATCGAGAGCAAACAAAACGAGACATGAACCAGTGGAGATTGAAAGTTTCTGTTCCGAACCAAAGTTCAAGTTCTTTTGTCTTCTTGGAAACAACAAAATGTAAATTTGCTGACACATACTCGTGGAGTTTGCAGGTGTGTGAGCACATTGGGACATTGACTTCCTCGTTTGAGCTGGCAGGATCGAAACCTGTTGAGTATCGCCACCACCTGTGCGTTCCTCAAGCGCCACGGGTGGATCCAGAGCTCGAAAAAGAGCACGACATTCAGTCCAGTCACAAGACACAGTCACAGTCCAGCCCCGTCCCTTTCCCCATCACCACTCGGGTCCAGGTCCTTGGTTTTGATCCTGGTCCGATGCCAGGCCCAGGCCGAGGCCCAGGCTCAGGCTCAGGCCCAGGCCCAGGCCCAGGCCCAGGCCCAGGCCCAGGCTCAGGCTCAGCCCCAGCCCCAGCCCCAGCCCCAGCTCCTGCCGCACACATCGGGTGCTACTGAGTCTGAAGTGGCTCTGACCCGGGAACCGTGCAACGCCAGGAATGCGGTCTTCAATCATTGCTGACATTGCACAACAGATAGGCCCACTTGTGAGTGTCATTTTTATTGCAGTTCAATTTGTGTGCCGTCAATCGCAAATGCTTTCCACGAAAGAATTGTCTTCCTCAAGATATTTCGGCACGGTAATTTGCTGAAAATTTAGCTCGAGCTGGACTTTTCTGGTGAGAGTCCGAGAGAATCATAGACCCCGATCGTTCTCACGGGGCCGGAGTTAGAAAGACACAACTTCTGTGTTCAGTTTGAAGTTTTATTCACAAACGTGCAAGTACAAAGGAGAAAGGAACTCCAAGTTCTTTTGTGAGAAAAGTGCGAGTATACAGTACATCTTTCCGAATACGAGAACGTGCCCACAGCAAATGATCAAGCAGGCTATATTTTGCAACACGCGTAAACAGATGAAAACACTCAGATTATCTGACGCCACGTGGACCGCTGTATCTACAGGTCTGCAGTTCAACACTAAATGCAAAGCGAACATGTTTATGGGACGGATTACAGAGACTAAGGTCCCGGGAGCAGCCTCAGATCCCTGGAACAGCCATCTGGGGCTTCCTTCACCAAAATCTTCAGTCTGCCCCCCCCCCCTAACTCAACTGTTTTGTACACTGACTTGTGCGCTGAAAAGATCTACACAGACTAATATCATAATTTTTTTCTGTTTTCTGCAAAATCAACTTCCACTCAGGAGTGGTTTTGGGAAGGTCCCCCCAGCGGAGGAAACTTGAACTCGGAAGACTTTTCCGTGCTCGTGATTCGCAGAATCTTGTCGTCACCCGACCAATCAGCGGGCGGCGAGCGCCCCGCGGCTGCACCAATGGGCTGCTTGGCCTTGCTTGGGCGGCGGCTGGGCGAGCGGCCCCGCCCATTGGCTCTGTGCGCCCAAGGCTCTTGTTGCGCCGTTTCTTGGCTGACCACAGCGCCCCTGGCGGAGACCTGGAGATCTACGAAGCCGCGAGGTTGGCGCAGCTGCTCCAACCTCTTCTTGTCCACCTGGTTTGACAAAACATTCACTGTTGATTGTGTCTATTTTCTGCCAGGATATCTCCATGAGAAGTATGGATCCATCCTGGACAGAAGGCTGCATGTACCACAGGGGGAACCAGGTCTGGATCTGCCACTGGGTGAACCATTGCCTGCGTCCACTCCTGTACGAGTGTGACCCTTTCGTGCCTTTGCTTGATATTTTCGTTCCCATATGCACATTACGCTACCTCCGGGTGGCACTCTGCGCCTTGATCTGCTATGGCAGAATGAGTCACCCTCACTCACACTACACGTACACACGTACCTTGAGTCTGGCGTGCTGGTTCTCCATGTCCCTCTTGAGCGACCTGTTCTTGAAGAAGTCTCGCTCCTCGATGAGCTGCTTCACCTTCCCCTGCAGTCCGTGTAGCTCGGTGATCAGTCCGTCCCCGGCAGAGGGTTCTGCGGTGCGAAAATACGGGTTTTCACACAGGCAGTGTATTTTTGACGCTGACGTCAAAATTTTGATGCGTGGGCGTCAAATTTGACATGACGCCCAATGCAGGGTGTCAAAAAAGTGGTCCAATCCGTTCCTGGTGCTGCGTCAAAATTTTGACGCTGCGTCATCTGCGTGAAAACCGCAATTGATGTTCGTATACCGGGGACATGACCTTGAGTCGGCCATGCTTGGAGTGGTTCCAAGGGCTGGAGGCGGCCTTCCTGCCCCACCAGCCTCGAAATGTAAATTGCCGAGCACGAACGGTGGGAAAACTGACGTTTTTATCGCTGTGGGGTGGGGGGTGGGGGTGGGGTGGTGGTGACTATACGCGATGCCTGCAGGTAGCAGGCCCAAGACAGGCAGGCTCTATTCCCACCAGACTCGACGTTTAAAGTCCCATTGAGTTTGTAAAACGCAAAACAGGTTGTCTCGTTTTCTTAGGACAGATACTCCCAATTTAGAGATCACCAAGGTACACTGCGTGCGCCAATAAACAGAGGACTCACCCTGTGCGTTGTGGCCAATCGGAGGGATTGGAGCCTTGCCCTTTCCGAAGCGATCGTCCACTCCCAGGTTCTTAAAATCCTCCTCAATCGCAGCCTTGAGTTTCGTCAAAAGTTGTTCAAATTTGTTTCTGGCCTGGCGTTGTTCTTCGCACATCATCTCGACGGTGTTTTTCTCCTGTGTGATTTTCTCGAGGTTTTCTTGCGCCTTGAGGACCTGGGCGGCTGCGGCGGCTCGCTCCTCCTCCAGCTCCTCCTCCAGCTCCTCCACGCGTCTGTGCAGCTCGTCGCACTTCTTCTTCAGTTCGTCGCACTCTGCATGCAGTGCCGCCATCTCTGCCGTCATGGCGGCGTTGTCCGCTCGGAGTTCCTCGTTCTCGCGCTGACTGGACCTCAACTCTGGAAAACATGAAGAACTAATTTGCTCCGATTCCGTCCACGGTTTTCCAAGTGTTTTTCAGCAGTCTTGTTGTTCATTCAGGTCCAGACATTGCCTCAGGAAAACCGGTGTGTGTGTGTGTGTGTGTGTGTGTGTGTGTGTTTTGTGTCGTGCAAGAGACACTTGCAAGTGGAAAGCGACAACGTCATTGGGCAGAACTGAGGCGTATCCAGGGAACCGACAGCCCACCAAACGTGCAATGTCTCACCCAAAGGCACAATTTCTTCACCGCCAAAATTTTGAACTTCTCTCCGTGGAGTCGGTCTTCCGCGACTGAACTGGAGTCGCAGCTGAGAGCCCGGGGCCTCTGGACGTCATCACCATGGAAACGCCACAGAGCTACAGCAGCACCGTACCTGCATTTTTTGCGCGAAGGAGCTTTTCGTTTTCCTCGTTGTGGTGCCTGAGCCTGGAGACTTCCTGCTGGAGTTTCCGGAAGCGGCCCGCCACCTGGCGTCCCAGGAACTCCGCCGTCTCCGAGAGGGCGTCACTGTCCGCCCTGCGAACATTCCAAAAGTTCTCGTCTGTTTCTGGCGCCAAACAGATTGGAATTGGAGAAAATTTTGAAACCAATGCTGAGAAAAACCAAAGTGCGTACAAACTCAGGTCGTCCTCGTAGTCAGCCACTGGAGCGGCATCCGATGCGAAGCCACCGGAAGTTGGCCCGCCGGATGGTGACCCACCGGATGTGGGTTCACCAGCCTCACTGGACGCGTGTTCCTCAGGGGTGACTCCGCACTCGGGACTCGGGGTGTGAACCGGGACGGGGAACGGCAGGTCGTCTCCGGAACTCATGCTTGATGTGGCTTCCGGTCTGCAAACACAGGAACCACGTGAGTCACGCCTGCTTCTCACGGTGAGCGTGCGGTCACAAGGAAGGATCATGCGAAACAAGGAGGTTTAGCACGACTCAACTGCTCGTTGTTGAGACCTCTGGCTCCGAAGTAATGTCCACACACACACACACACGCACGCGTAACGTACACAACTGGGTGCACCAGCCGAGTCAGACTGGTCCCACCCACTGCATGGTCCCACCAAAGAGCAGGTCCACTCCCCACCCCACAAACCCCTGCTGTGTTCTCCGAACAGAGTTCTCTCCGACATGTTGGTTGTGTGCTACAGAAAGAAGGCGATTAATTTTGAGTCTGCGCCTGATCACACGTGCACTGTTGAGCAATGCTGTGTGTGACCGGACCGGTGTGAGCGTGTCAGAAGGTCTTGTGTCAACATTTCAGTGTGAGAATCAGGGTTCATGTACAAGCATTTTGATGCTGGCATCATCATCCTTGAGTGGAAACACTTCCCTTCAGGTCAGAATCTCTCATTCCTCAGTGACAAGAAAATGTCTGACTTTTATGCTTGTGAAAACTAGAGCCAGTCATTTCCACCCAAGAAACTCGGTTTCAGACTGATGCACAAGTCCTTTCCACCCGGGGAGGCATTTTCAAGCGTTTGCACCGGCGACAACGACATGCTAAACCTCCTCCACATCAAAAAACTTTCAAATCGTTCTTGTTTCAAACAACACTGCGTCTCTTTATCCCAAACATACCTCAGGTTCTCTGCAGATCTATCCATCCACAAAGTTCACTTGTAACACACGATCTTCTGCGTTTTCCGTCCCAACCAGCTGTGCTCCGCCAGGAAAGTGACTGGTGATGCGTATGTCACAGTCTGGACTCCGACCACGCGATGCTGGTTGTGTTTGCTCGCTGGGTGTGGCGTGCACACTGAACTTGACAACACAGGCATCCAGTTGAAAAGGAAGTAGCGTCTTCACGTGTCAAAATACAAGTGTTCATTTCTTATCTGAAGTGACACTTCAAGTGGTCATTAAAGGGTCTTTTTCCTGTGACTTGAATCTAAATATAGTGCTTTGTGTGCACACAAAGGAGTTGTGTCTGTTTTGTTCGACCCAAAAAGGCTGCGCCAACTTTGGCGGTGAATTTTCGTTCAAAATAGAGGATCAGGGTGTTTGGAACATGGATCCACCGGAGCAAAGGAGAGACTTGGCCGAGCAAGACCACATGCAGAGAGACCTGACGTTACGAGGCCCGTCAATTATGAAACCGTTTTTCATCCGGTAGGACCCCAAAACCTTCATGGATTGCCCTGGAAAGTTTTGTGTACAATCTTAACTTGCATAACTTCATTTTGGAACAGTTTTCAGTCAAATTTAGTTTTCCCTGTGGACTCAATGATTTAACAAAAAATAGTATCATTTTGCTTGTGACTATTGATTGTGTACTGAGTTGTACTAAATTTAGCCTGTTGACCATTAACAGTTGACAGCCATACAAGGAAAACCAATCAATTTTGGATGAAAAAATTAACCATGAAGGCAAATTCTAAAACATTTGGCAATTTGCTTGAAAGCTGATGGGTGATTGGTCTTGTGCTTGTGCAGTTTTGGTGATCATATGAGCAATCCTGTTGTCATACCGGATGAAAAACGGTTTCATAATTGACGGGCCTCGTACTTTTTTCAAGCAAATATTTATTCTGCAGGTACACGTTGGTCACATTGAAACTTCTGGAATGTAACACTTATCGTTTCAATTGTTTGTTCAAACCATGTTCTGCTCTCTTCAATCACAATGTCCACATCCAGTCTTGTGTGAACTACCTCCACAAAGTTCCCTGTTTGAGCCATCGGGAGGTGCTCCCCCAGGCTTGACGCTGAAGGAGGCTGTTCGGTGAGGACTGGGAAGCGTCACCTTGTTGCCAAAGTTTTGCCAGGACAAAGACAGAAGTGGATGGACAGGTACTTTGCGCCAGGGATTTGGTTTCGGACCCCATGCCCAGGAGCGGAGTCAGCGGCTTGGTTCCTCCCAATTCCGACCAAATCCATTGAGAAAATTTCTGTAATATCTACGCTACACGCCAATGGGGAGGTTTTCATTTTCATACATGTATTGCGGTGCCCCAATTGACAGATTGGTGGTCCTGAAAACTCAATTGTGCACTAATTGGCTCTTGAGCCAATGGCAAGAAACCAAATGGTATCTGCGTCACTGATCTGGCAATTGGGGCACGTCGGAGAAGGACCAGACGTATTTGCTAAACCTCCGCTTTTTTGGTGTCCTCCAAGTCAACTTTTTCAAGTTGAAATAGGCCTCCCCGTGGGCAGCGTGCGTTGGGTCCCCCGATCAAACCCTGGATCAGCCTCTCGCACACGTGTTTATGATCTTGAGATCCACTTTATCTGCCGACAGCGACACCTGATCGGCGCTGTGGTCTGAAGAGCATTCAACAGCGTGTCGTCATTGTGATCAGTTTGGCTCGAGTGTTCTCGTGGTTTTGTCGCGTGGCGTTTTGCGCCGTAGACTAACGCAATTCAAACTGCCAATCAAAACTGCAGGTGCAAACACAGAAATTGAGGAACATGTCCAGCCACAATTCACACTAGATCCTGGCTTCAAATCCATCTTGAGCCAACAAATTTCACAGCTTGATGCAGTTCTGGAGTGGCCCTGATCCGGATTCTGGTTGTCACAATCGCGCATTTAAAGCTGTTTTCCGGGGGTCACTTCAAGACAGCTTCTTGTTCCCCAGTTGTGTCATAGAAATCTATGAACAAGAGGTGAATTTGGTTTCCTTGTTGAGGTCGGTGTGAGACGGACTCCCTCGGTGCGGCTGGCCGGGCCGTCGCGTGGTTCCCCGCGGCGGGGAGGTGGGGGAGGCGCCGGGGGGCCCGGCTCCAGGCGCCGCGGCTCCCTGCTGCAGGAAGTGCCAGGACCGAGACAGCTTCGCCCTGTCAGCCTGTGTGTGTGTGGGAGAAATGAAAACGCAATTAAAGTGCGCGTGCAGACCGCATACGGTACAAGCATCAGTTCCCACTGCAAATCAGCATGTCCAGCGAATCAGGGGGCCAAACCTTGCAACCGGAGGCTCACACTCCAATCATGAAAGAACGCCACAAGCACAAAACAAAATAAGGAAAGGCACAAAATTTGGACGATTTCTCTACAGGTCTGGCATCAGGGGCCAGGGCCCTCGGGTGCCTCTGGAGAACACATGGACCCGGATAGCCCTTGTGCATTGACTGGCACAGGGACAACGCTGATTCATCCCGGACCAACTCGGGGGTGCCTGGTTCCGCCTGGTCCCCAGCGTCAAAAATGTTGACGCCGCCCTGCCTGTGTGAAGACCCCAGTACACGAGTGAATGCGGTACCTTGGTTCTGCGGTGGATGTTCTGCATGTCGTGCTCGAGGCGGTGTTTGCGCAGCTCGTCCCGCTCCTGCAGCAGACCCTGCACCTTGTGCTGCACGTCCTGCAGCTGCGCCATCAGCGCCACGCCCTCCTCCACTGCGCATGCGCCGAGGGAAACAATTGAGCTTTTCACAGATGACGCGGCGTCAAACTTTGACGCGACGCCAGGAATCGACTGAACCAGGAACGGATTGGACCGTTTTTGACACTCTCCATTGGGCGTCATGTTAAATGTAATGCACTCGAATCAAAATTTTGACGCGAGCGTCAAAAATTCTGACACCGCCCTGCCTGTGTGAAAACCCTCAATGTTAGAAGATTTGGCAACAAGGTGGAATTGTCGATAACATCCAGGGGCCAGGGAAGGATCCAGGGTCCGGGGCGAGGTTGAGGCCCAAGAACCAGGGAAGGACCCAATGGGCAGGGAGGATCCAGCGACCCTGAAAGGGTCCAGGGACAAAGGGGACCCAGGGGCAGTACTAAACGACAGGATCCAGGGGCCAGGAAGGATCCGCGGACCAGGAAATGTCTACGGGTCATGGCCAGGGGAGGATCCATCGACCAGGGCCAAGGAAGGAACGAATCTTTGGACAAACAGATCTCCAAGAGGTCGCCTTCTTGACCAAACCCAGAACCCGCCCACATTTTCTTCTGAGTCCAGGTGTCAAAAGCGCCACAGACCTTGAGTATTCTGTCGCTCAATCGGAGGTAGCGGGGCCCGCAGGAACGTCGGCTCCACGTCCAGGCCTTGGTCCTCGAAGATGGCGTTCTTCAGTCGGTCGAGAGACGCCTTGACGTCGTCCCTCTCTTCCTGCAGCGTCTCTATGCGCGTCATGGCGCCGCACAGCTGCGCGTCGAAGTCCTTGACCCTCTGGTGCAGCTCCTCACTCTCCTGCTTCAGCTCTTCGCATTTCTTACACAGGTCCGCGTAGTCGTTCTCCAGTTCGTTCCGCTCGCGCAGTTCCGTCTCCAGCTCTGTAACGAATGTTGGAAATATTTGCGTGATGCAGAGTGAGCCTGACTGGTGGCCCAATCGACATCTGTCACCACAGAAATAATGTTAACCAGACAAGTGGACACGTCCACACAATTTTTTGTTGCGATTTTGTTCTTGGAATACCAGAAAAAGGTCTCTCTCCCCCTCTCCCTCTCCCTCACTTCTTCTCTCTCTAGTCTTTCTCTCTCTCTCTCTCTCTCTCTCTCTCTCTCTCTCTCTCTCCTCTCTCTTACCCTCCCTCTCTCCTTCTCTCTGTCTCTGTCTCTCTCCTTCTCTCCTTCCCTTCCACCTTCTCTCACCTTACTCTCTCTCTTCCACATTTCTCTCACCCTGCCTCTCTCCCTCTCTGTCTCTCTCTGCCCCTCTCTCCCTCCATCTCTGTCTGTCTCTCTGTCTCTGCCCCTCTCTCCCTCCATCTCTCTCTGTCTCTCTCTGCCCCTCTCTCCCTCCATCTGTCTCTCTCTGCCCCTCTCTCCCTCCATCTCTCTGTCTCTCTCTGTCTCTCTCAACAGAACGCCCGTGTGTGATCCTCTGTCGCTGGTGAGGAAACCTCTAGGTGTGGATCCCAGAGGTCCGATGAACCAAGCTCTTTCCAACCCGAACAATGTGAAATCCCTGGTCATTTTGCCCTGCAACGCTTTCTTTCTTCAACACACAATTTTGGGTTCACCCACCTTCATCCTTCTCCTCGAGGGACTGTTTGAGATCCGCGACTTCTCGTTTCAGTTGGAGATTCTCGCGCTCCAGGCGAGATTTCTCGCGTTCGACGTCGTGCACGGCCTTGGCGACCTCGCGCCCGACGAAGGTCGCGAGGTCAGTCGTTTCCGGTTGACCCTCGTCCTCGTCCTCGTCTTCGTCTGTTGCGACGGAAGAGCCCCCTGGCGTCTCACTGCGTTCAGATTCGACCCTGCAAAGTTTGGCTTGGGCGGGTCTAGGGTCTTCGGCACAAGATCCCATGGCCCAGAAAATTTCTTTCCCTTTCCAGGCAACTTCGATGAAAGCATGTCGCACCTGCAGGTGGGAGCGATGTCAATCAAACTGAACCTGCTTCAAACTACGAGTTTCAGAGAAATAGATTTCGATTTGGCGATATATCCGTTTTGAACACCTCCCACCCAAAAAGACAAAAAATACCCACCTGCCCCCAAAAGAAAAACCGCACATGATTTGTTTTGCCCCTGCACACGCAAAGTTTGTTCACGATACATCTGGACTCACAGTCGCACGTTGTCCTCCACTTCCGGCCCCGGGGTCGGGGAGTGATCCGGGCTGTTCTCCTGCACAGGGAAGCGCAGCTCCTGCCCCTCACTACTCATCCTGAGACGCACTGGGCAACAGTCTCAGAGGACACCCGAGTACATGTTCAAGAATTCAAGTGCTCTGGTAACGAGCAGTCTGAACACTTTCTTCAGGAAGGCGGGTCTCAAGTTTCGTTCTGCTGTCTCGGGTTGCTGCCTGTCGGGCTGATGACGTCAATGCAAAACTGGATACGCGTACGGTACTTTTTTTGGCATTCTCAGGACAACTACTTGGCGACAGAATTTTCAGCTTGGGCGCAAGGCAAATGGCTGACAGTGCGCACTGCGTCTGTTGTCAAACGTTTGAAGATTTTTTGCGTACATTCCGTGAAAGACATGCTGCTTTGCTCGATTTTCTTTCTTTGGTTTCTGAAGTTTTCCCGACATCCTTATCTTTCCTCTCCAGGCTGATTTTGCAGGGGGAGTTTTCAAATCCACATCTTTTTATTTTCTTCACAACAAAAGGCATAAATCTCGCTCGTACGTCCACAACCCGCTCAAACACAAACAATGCTTCAAGAAATCAACAGAAATCGCAACACTAAACGATTTGGAATGTTCGTGTTTGCGCCAAAGTGACCACGGCACGAAACCGCTGGCCCAGAGCGTCGGACCCGAAGGCCGCTGCCCCCCCCCCCTCGCACACACAAGATGAGCCCTGCCCCCATCTCAATCTCGTTGACAGATGTATCAACGGCACTGTGCATGTCCAGCAGTGAAGTCACTTGGCCAGTCTGCACTGAGAAGGACAAAAGAATTGGCTGGTCTAAAACTGTCTAGAATCAATCACCCATGTCTGTTGTCAAACACACTGATCACGCACAGTGCCACTTTCTATGGATACATCGTCGCAAACCAGTCCTATTCCTCTGAACGTCTTCGGATAGGTTTGAGAGGTTTGGTTTGACAGTGACCCATTTGATGCTGAATAGAACGCGGCCAAAGGCGGACGTTGAGTGTGGTGAGTGCGACCCACGTGGAGAGACGTCCGCCTGCGGTTCTCACACGTACAGGTGGTTCAGCAGGGACTCCATGGCCCTGCACGCTTTCTGCTTGTTCTTGGACTTCGTGAGGACAGCTCCGACCCTGAAACAGTGGAGGCAACGGTGAAGTGTTGGGAAGCGCAAAGGGTGCACCTGTGTTTCCTGTTCGGCAATCTGCGAAATCGACGGAAAGGAAGCAAAGTGCAGCACAGGACAGACGTGTTCCGATGTGTTGCCCAGTGATCACGCTCCCAAACCCCCTCGCACGCACGTACGCACACACACACACACACACACACACACACACACACACACACACAACATGCACACACCGTCAACCAACGAACACAAGAAACACACACAAATACTCACCACACATACACTCACCACACCCTCCCTCACCACACACACACCACACGTACACTGACACATCACGTTCACTGACCCTTCACACCAACCACAGACACGCACTGCACACACAATACTCATCACACACATCACACACGTGCACACACACAACACACACACACACACACACACGGCTCACCCAGAGAAGCGAAACGTATGCAGGGAGACGTAGCCTCCGCTGAGTGTGAAGTGAGCGGGGTGGGGCGCGCACGTGTTGTCGTCACGGTACTCGACCACGTGCACGTGACCACGCCTCTTCAGGGGCGGCTCGGGCACCGACATGCTCACCTGCGGGAGACAAGTGCGCGAGATTGACAGTCTGCACGTCATTGGTCCGACACGGAATGACAGGGACGTCCACGTCAACAAGCACGCTCACGTCCACGTCAGTGTTTGCGTCAACGTTCACGTCAACGTTCACGTCAACGTTCACGTCAACGTTCATGTCAACACCACGTCAACGGCCACGTCAACGTCCCAACGTCCACGTCAACGTAAATTCAATGAGCAAAGAATAGGTGGATACCTCCTTGAGGAAGAGTTGGTCTGAGTTTTGCTGGAGATGCACGATGTGCCCGACGGACAGCACGGTGCGCAGGTCCGGACTCGCCGCCCGCGCCCTGTCCACCGCCCGCTGCTCAACCTGCTCCACCTGCGCGACACACGGCACACGTTCAGTCGGTCATTACTGGGTTTTTTCTATGGTGGCTTTGGTGTCCCGTACGCAGAACACGCCCTGTTCATTGATTTGGGGGTGAAGGTCAGAAACACCACGAAACACGCGTGCATACGCACGGGTGTTGTCTCGGACGCGCGCGTGCATGCGCGTGTGCGTGTGTGTTAATGTACGTGTGGCAGGTGTGCGCGCTGACCTGCATGGTGAAGGGGGTCGTCTGCTCCACAGCGTTGGGCGGGAACGATATGAAAACGTTCGGGTCAATGGTCGATCGGAACACTCCTCCAGGTGGCCCCACCTGAGCGGAAGAGAAGCAGTTGTTGAGACGTTTGCACCACAAGTTTCGTACATTACCGGAGGGACCGACGGCACTGACCTCAAACATGTCCATCCGGGTTCTGAGGAGACCGCTGGACTCAGGTAAGACGTCCAGTTGTGTGACGTCATCGGGTGAAGACACCGTGACGTCATTGCTCGGTGACGTGACCTCGATGACGTCATCGTACGGATTCATCATGAGGCTGTGCTGCGTGCGCAGGGTGGCGTTTTCTGGGACGCTGTGATTGAGAAACAGCAGTGAGGTTTTCACTGGAACTTGCTTCACCATTGGGTGTCTTTCCCTACGTTTGGTGACTGTCAATTCGGTGCATTAAAAATTGAGCGTCTTGGCGCTTGTGTACACAACCTCCCGAGAAAAATCAGATGTGCCACTGCTACGTCACAAGGGAACTTGTTGACACGTACGCGCTGCTGGCGGCGTTGTTGGCGTTCCCGACGGCGTTGTTGTTGTCATGGCGCCTGCGCAGCACGGGGCTCATGGCCTGCTGCGCGAGCAGCGTCTCCACCTCTCCGACGACGCCGAGAAGCCGCGCGTCCCGCACCGCCGCCGGGTGCAGCTCGAAGTCCGGCTCCCCCAGAGTCTGGTTGTCCCCTGAATGACGTCACAGATCCGGGTCACGTGTTCGATTTGGGGTTTTCACACACGAGACGCAGCGTCAAAATTTTGACATGACACCAGGAATGGACTGGACGTTTTTTGAATGCTCTCCATTGGGCGTCAGCCTGCGCGCCAAAATGTTGACGCCAGCGTGAAAAATCTGACGCCGCCCTGCCTGTGTGAAAACTCGGATTTGGAAGGAAAGCGTCAGTGCGCCCACAAAGCACCAGTTTCCTCGGTGTTCAACGGAAAACGAGCGAAGCACTTTGATATCCTGTGCCTGGGAGCAATTGATCCTTGCAGGACGGATGACTTCACTCCACCAAGTGATTGTCTGGAGAACTGTTTGAATGACGCTATCAGATTCTCTCGCGTGCGTGTAGTTGTTGCTGGTCACCCACGTCACGCACGACGCTTAAACGCTGCGCACTCACCGACGCTGTCGCTGACGGTGACGGCGGTGCTCTTGACGCTCGGCGGCGCTGGCGGCGCTGACGTCGTGCGGTTCACGAGCCAGTCCGTCGTGTAGGACGTGTGGGCGGCGGGGCGCGAGCGGGGAACCGCCGAACCTGCCGAGTATACACCGAGTTCGTGTGTGTGTGTGTGTGTGTGTGTGTGTGTGTGTGTGTGTGCGTGTGTGTACGTGTGCGCGTGTATTTATGTGTGCACACGTGGCGCTCCACACAGTGGGAGAAGTTTTGCTGAAGCCGGACCCCTTTTGATGAGGTGGACCAGGCCACATCAGTTGGTCTGTCTGGTTTGGCCCACCAGATGTTTGGTGTGCTGGAACTGGCCCCACGAGAAGGTGTTCATCTGTCCCGACAACTTGGTGGGGTGAAAGACAGTTTTGTATTTCACTTGTAAAAATCCCCTCTTCTCTTGTGTCATGCGCAAGGAGGTCTGTGAAAAACAACATTCTACAGGTCTACGAAAACCCTGGCTGCTGTTGAGCTTTGCAATTGACCAGGCATCAATTACGTTTGGTCAGTGAGTCCTGTCGAACTCACGTGATTTCTGAGGACGTTGTGTGTCCAGGACTGTATTCGGCGCCGAACCGGAAGTGAGGCCGGAAGTGACCCGCGCGCTCGACGCCGCGATCGTCGCGTCAAGCGTACCGACCGTTCGCCGCGACCGTGGGGGACTGAAGTGGAGGACAGTGATCGTCGCTATTCTCTTGACTGAAAGTTTCCTTTGACGGTGTGAAACAAGCATCGACGTGTGTACACACCTGACAAATGACGGCAGCGCCTGCCCAGGGCGATAATCGAGGGGCGGACGACTGCGCACGAGCTGCGCGCGGGGACTGGTGGCGCCCCCGCGGGGAGCGGAAGTCGCTCTGCCTCCGGTACCCGCTGCGGGGACCCGTCCGTCGTGAGGCCGCGATGGCGCTGCAATGAAGGGTTTGGTGCTGACACCTGGTGAGAGTTTTATTTCACGCATGCGCAACGCTTCTGAGCAAATCTCGCCGCAAATAACAAGGTTACAGCCAATGCAAGTGGGACTCTGCACAGTGTTCCATAATGCACTCTCTCTTGACTTCGGACAACAAACGTTCAAACGTACGACATCGTTCTTCCTTTAAATCTGAGCTCATCTTCATGAGACATGGTGACAGTTGGGATTTTTAGGTGATTTGAACCTTGAAGCATACATTATGTATAATGTATGGTGATGGTGAAAATCACCTATAGGCATCAAAAGGCTAAATCTGTGAACGCAAGTTTGAAAGTG
>JAAUXT010094957.1_pt1 | contig 15653 bp, 16 predicted proteins | sample 7278171 | NCBI WGS metagenome assembly JAAUXT01 (sample SAMN14350112, study PRJNA611818) | marine sediment metagenome | isolation source: surface marine sediment (1.8m) | place: French Polynesia: Moorea | collected 2018-08 | reverse complement strand
CCCCCCCCCCCCCCCCCCCCCCCCCCCCCCCCCCCCCCCCCCCCCCCCCACCCCCCCCCCCCCCCCCCCACCCCCCCCCGCCCCCGCGCCGGCCGCGCCCCCCCCATTCGGAGACCGGCGGGCCTGCGGGATGCTTTTTGTCCTGGTTCAGGACCAGATTTCAGTTTCGCATCAACAACTTTGGATTTACTAACACTCGGAGTACGATCACTCTCCGTCTGCTTATTCACAAGAGAAAATCTGACTGCTTTGTTCAAATTTCCGTTTCAGGATCGGGACACACCGAGCCCGAAACCCTCCTCGGCTAAAGTCGCCAAAGACTCGGCAGCTCCGACCGAGGCGGCGCAGCCGTCCGCCCTCGACAGCCTCAAACCGCCCCCGGCAGCTGCCGCCGCCAAATCCAAAGGGAAAGGTGCGTGTTGTGCTGCCATCGGTGCTGAATTCACCTGCGTATTTTGCGGCAAAAGTGTGCAGGGACATCTTGTGAAAATATACTGTCGCTGCGTTCTTCAGATGAGAACGAAGCGGATTGAAGTCATTCTGACAATTGAAAGGACTTTTCATTTTGGTCCGTCTCGTGCAGGTCGAAGGGGCAAAAGAAAACCGAAATCTGACTCCGCAGCGTCCGACAAATCGTCCAAAGCGGAAGCGAAATCAAAATCAAAGTCCGACGCGAAACCGAAAGTGAAAGAAGAGAAGCAAGACGAAGGAATGTAAGTTGTCATGGCAACCAAGAGCTGTTTCGTTTCTCAGATGCATTTTATGTTGGGTGTTTGACTGAAGGACAATTCAACAGAGAAAGAACACGAATCAAAGCCGGACACACGCACGTGTGATATCCCAGAGGGACCTGCCAACAACACTGACGCGTATTCTTGTTGTATTTTAGGCACCAGAAGGTGTTGACAGACTTTTTCCCAGTCAGGAGAAGCCACAGAACTCCATCCAGTGTCATCAAGGTGAAAACAGTCATTCATATCTTGTAGCAGAAATATGGACAGCGTTTTCAACAAACAAGCAGCTGGGGGCTGTTCTATGCTGCTCTTGGACACCTGCCACCAGATTCGTCCCTGTACAGCAGAAACACGGATGGTTTACATGTCCGACTCTGGATTACATTTTATAACTTTCCGTAAATTCTCCATTTGCAGCAACAGCAAGAAGAAGACTTGAGGCACGAGATTCTCAGCAAATCGGAGGCGGGGCTCAAGGTTTGTCTGTCTGTTACTCGTCGTTTGTGCAAGAGCTGTGTTCATGCGTGTTGCCCGTCATTTCCTGTGCGTGACGTCATTTCCTGTGCGTGACGCACGGGACGTGACGTCCAGGGGTGTTTGTTCCCCTTGTGCCTCAGGACTGACAAACAAAAAGTTGAAAGTCAATGTGAAAACTCTGGCGTGCTCTTTGCAGATCGTGGAGTTCGAAGGAAAGGGCCGCGGCGTGGTGGCGACGCGGGATTTCAAACGCGGAGACTTCGTCGTGGAGTACGCCGGAGACCTGATCGACCGAAAAACAGCCAAGTCGAGGGAGGAAAAGTACAAGAAGAACTCGAAAATCGGCTGCTATATGTACTACTTCAGTCACAAGAACATGAACTACTGGTACGTACTGTGGCTGGAGAAAGAATCTCGGAGGTGTCACTCGCAGGTGCGAATTCGTTCTTGATGAGAAAACAGCAAGTGCTCATCGTCGAAAGTTTTGCAACACGAGTGTCGTTGTGTCTTCGGTGTTGTCACAGCAAGTCATCGGACGCTGCGTCGTTGCGCACCCTCTTTTGAACCAATCCTGACCGTCCGTTCTGTCACGTGTTTTCAGCGTGGACGCGACTGCGGAGTCGGGGCGATTGGGCCGCCTCCTCAACCACAGCAGGAACGGGAACTGCACCACCAAAGTGCTCGACATCGACGGGCGGCCGTATCTACTGCTCATCGCCGATCAGGACATCGCCGAAGGTCAGTGCTCCGGCCTGGACGTCCCGACTCCTGTTCTGTCGTGTCTAGATGGGGGCCAGGTTGCTGTCTGCGATCTTGCACACGCAGAAATGCAGAAACACAAACTCGCGGTGTGACTGTTTGCTGAATAAGGCACCAAAAAGGGTGACTCGTTTCCTACGCACAGTGCAGACCAAATGTGTTCCACACTTTTGAGGCAACTGGTGCAAAATTTGAAATCCCTTGATTCCGCCATCCCTGCCCCATTTCAGCACCTGCCACAATATGAACTGTCAGTCCCTTGAAGAGTTTTCATTCACTGCGTGTTCTTGTTCCAGGCGAAGAGCTGCTGTACGATTACGGAGACCGCAATAAGGAGGCTCTCGAGGCGCACCCATGGCTCGCTTTGTGATGGCAGCTGCTGCTGCGCATGCGTCACGTACGCGTCGTTCACGTGTGCGCATGTGTCACTCGTACACGTGTCGTTCACGTGCACAAACTGTTTCCTGAAGGCAGCCGCCCGCAGTGTGTCGTCACAGCCACGTGTTTCAAGGATCTCAGCCCATGTTTGGCAAACAAAACAGCTCTGTTATGCAATTGGTCGATGATAGTAACCACGCATTGGCACATTCCTGCTTTCTGTACAAGGACGGTGAGCTGGTCCATTCCTTGGCTTTGTGATCAATGTTTTTGTGAACCCGGCCTACTTCCTACTTTCCGCGTGTTTGGCTGGGTGAGACATGGGATGCATTGCGTGAATCTTCACCTGCTGCTGTGGATGTTGTGAGCAGCGAAATGTTCTGCGCTTCCCTCCATTGTGTTCGCTGTTCCTGATAGCTTTGCGAAAGAACAATGGTTGCAATTGTGCGTAATTCCTTGATTGACAGATTTTGTGCGCGATTCCTTGATTGATTCACATCATATGTATCTCTACTGCACTCACTGCGAAGACATTTTCGAGACCTGTTTTCTACACTGGACGCGTCGCGTCACTGTGCAAGTCGGTTGGACTCACTCCGTGCAAGGACGCTGCGCATCCGTTGTGAAACCGGTTTTGGTTTCTTGCAAAATGCAGTTCACACGCTGCACTTCACAAACCAAAACGTTCAAGTGTTCAGGGACTATTTGAAATGTTACAGAGCTTGAGAACTGCGGACATTTCTCCGAGGGACCGGCCCTCTCGGATGTTGTTTGACACCGCGTGCATGCGTTCGTTCAAATTGTATGGAATTTGCAAGAAATTCTCCGCTGTGTGCTCGTCCAATCCCTTCGCGTGTTGCGTTATTATGCAACGCGCATGCGCTACGTCTGCAGCGCTTCGCCATATTTTCTGGTCAGTTTGAGATCGGGACAAAAATGTATGAGTTGAAACAAATTTTATTTCACGGTTCGTTACATTGTGAAACTTCCCAAACTGTCGCAAAAACCGGAACGCTGTTGGGTCGTGTGCCTCCTCGAACGCTTCTTTTCCGTGAGGGGGGCCGACTTTTACTTGTCGTTGTGCCTGGATTGTCTGGTCGTTGTTTGTGTCTCACCTGTGGCGCAACAATCATTTTCGTGCCGCTTCACCGTGTTTCTCGTGATAAACCAAGACCACTGGGTTTTGAGACAAACTGGACAAAACAGGCCCAACGAATCACACAATTTTGCATTTCATGTGAATGATCGTTTTGAAGTCTGTTTCACGCTGGATGAGTCGTGCGCTGCGTCCATGTGGGAGACAGATGGCGGTGCGTGCGCTCAGTACAGCGACGCGTACACTGACGTCACGTGACGCGACGGTCACGTGACGTGAGGACCCAGCCCACGACGCGTCCAGTGCGGAGCAGCGTGGCCTGAGTGTGTTCACCTGTATTTTATTTGACAGGCAGCATGCCACTTCATGAGTGGCTCATTTTCAAGACATTGGAGTTATCTGTAAGAATGGTATGCAAACAAAAGTTATTTAAAATCATTTGTGAAATTGTCAATTCGTTCGGAGATCCGTACTGTAACTACCTGACGATAGAAACACCCACCGGAAGTGAGGACGAGAACACCCGAAATCACGTGAAAATAAACGGATCGGGTTCTGGACGGAAATCAAATTCCTGCCGAGTGGTCAGTGCCGGAGAATCAGACCACAAAATCACTTGCCTACGTTCAAGCAAATTCAAAATCACGATGATACACCAATGGCGAAAATTCACAAACCAACAAACTTGTAAAGGGATCAAAAATGTTGAGCTGTCGCGAAGAAAGCGACTCGGTTGTTGAATCACGTGACACTGTCGGACGGACACGGGAGACGAGCAACACCCTTGGCGAACAGGGACACGATGCGTCTTGTCCGCCTGAAAACCAGGGCAAAATCCAACGTCTTGTCTTCAGCGCTGGAACGCGCGCAAAAACGTGTCGGGAAACGTTGGGACTCGTGTCACTTCTTGTTGGTTGTGAAGGAACTTGTTGCGACTGCGCTGCGACGCTGCGCCAAGTCGAACAGAGGCAGCGACACCTACTGCACATCGCACCTTCCCGCACGCATGCGCAGCGTGGCTCCTGCGCGGTGCGCCGCCGCGCTACTGCCCCCTGGTGACGACGGGCGGGTCGTCGCACGGCGTGTCCGTGTAGACCGGGTTGTCGTAGCCCCAGGGCGTCGCCTCGACCGAGTCGTAGCGCATCCGGTTCAGGTACCCTTCTGCAACAAACGCGCATGCGTGGAAAGGCGCGGGGAACACGTTGTGCGGCAACAGATTCTTTGCTGCCTGCGTGATAATTGCATGAAAGCTTGTTACAATGGACCTTCATTTCCCGCAAACAAATAAAGTTGGGGTATGTCTGATACTTGAGTGAGGCCTTTTCTCGGGTGAATACGGCATCTTTGTGTTGAGTTCTCTACTTTGAAACTGCATGCGCAACCAAGCCAGGGAACTTGAGCTTGTGTCACTGACCCAGAACTGAAGAGGCGGCTTCGCCGCCACCGCGCCGGTAGCGCTTGTTGTTTGAGTTGTTGCTGTTGGAGCACTTGAGGATGGAGACCCCGATGGAGAGAGCGACGCACGCCATCATGAAGAGGCTGAAGACGACCGAGAAGAGGTGATGCGCGCGCATCTGTTTGCGCCGCTTGTCGCTCACGGTTGCTAGGAAACAAAGGACGACCAGTTGCACGGATCGCTCAATGGGTGAGAAAGCTTGAATTTCACCTGAATGAATTTCCTGTTGTTGAAAAAGAGCCACTGGCTATTTCGAGGTCCCATTGCAATGGGGTACATTTGCAGGTCATGAACACAGGTTTGTGGTCGTTCACACAGAAGGCGTCGCTTCGGACACAGCGCGCATGCGCAGGGCTGCGACGCGTGGCGCGCTTCAGGCCTTACGCGCCCCGACGGTGATGAAGCCGCGGCCGTTCCTGGGAGTCGAGAAGATCACTTCGGTGGGAGGCCCGTCCCCGGCCGAGTTAGACCCGTACGCCGACAGCTTGAAGATCGTCAGCGGCGCCAGGTGCTGCACGATCCAGAATTTCTGTGCGAGGCACAAGAAGAAGAAGAGGTGCCAGAATGGGACCAACGACGACGGTCCCGGAGACGATGTAGGTGCGTCAGTTCAAATGCATTTTCGAAAGATGGAAGAGAAACACCCAAGAAAGCGTTGTGGTTGTCGTGCAGCGGGTGGTGGTGGTGGTGGTGGTGGTGGGCGTGCGTGTGCGTGTGTGTGTGTGAACCTGGCCTGATTGGTGAAAGTGATTCTGTGGGCAAATACCGTGGCAGTGATGGTTTTGTGGCAGAGCTGGTTGGCAATGTGTGTGTGCCCGCATGTCAGGCAGGGTGGGACGGTGTCTCAGGAACACCCTACCTTCCTGGCGTCGAGCTGCACGCGCGCGACGTGTTTGGTGCGGCCCGTTTTCCAGGGGCGCCCCACCACTTTGCAGATGTTGAGCCAGACGAAGTCGACGTGGCCCGCGTCCTCGGGACGCAGCGTCCACGTCACGTTGACTCGGATGTCGTGCGCTTCGTGCATCGAGTGAACCGACACACCCACCTCGTGTGGAACAGCTGCAGCACCAAAGAATACGAAAACAAGAATGCTGGACAGTGTCGTGTCGGGCAAATCGGGCGGGTTTCAACCAGTAGTTGGGTGAAGATTTTGGTCACGTGCGCGAGTATTTGCGCGACCAGCACACATGTGTCAAACAAAAGCAGATCCCACGTGTCAGGAGGTACTGGATGGGTTGCGCCGAATGTGTCGTGCGTCGCGCCCTCATACATCAATGGGTCACGCGTCGCCACTGACCACGTACAATTGTCTTTGTCTTCCCGCAACGCATGACACCTCCTAAGCACGCTGCGGCGCTGTACGCAGCCTCCCTCCCCCCTGAGCATGATGCCGTGTGGTACACACCCTCCCTCCCCTCCTGAACACACTGCCATGCGGTTTTGCGGTACGCACCCTCCCCCGCCCCCCCCCCCTGCCATGAGCCACCCTGCGGCGCGGTACGCACTCTGCACGGCGAGGTAGACGGACTGCCGCCGCGTCTCGACGCGGTTCGACGCCTCGCACGTGTACGTCCCCTCCCGCCGCTTCGGCATGTCGTGAAACTCGAGGCTCGACGAGTTGCTCAGCAGCTGACGTTTGCTGGGACCTGTCCAAGGCCAGAATTTTGCGGGTTCCAGGTTCTTCGTTCCTGAGACCAACGAAGAGATGACCGCGCGTTCGGGAACATCACGCCCAAGCATAGCCCAGGACACGGAGTGAACGGAAGGCTGTATCTCTCTTGCATCAAAATGTGTACGGGTGGGCCCTGCATGCGTACGTATTTTGACACACACGCGTGTGGTATCCTCATTTCAAACTTTCTCAGGTAAGTCTGCAGTGCGCGTTTGATTCACTTCACACAACAAAATTGTCCATTCTGCCGGAATTTTCCGTGGCATTTCCATGTCCAATCGAGTGGAACCAATCAACAAACGAGCACAAATTTACCCGCAGGCGTGAAGTACCACGAGATGGAGGGTTGCGGGAAGCCTCGGGCTCGACACTCGAGATGCATGAGGTGCGAGTTCTCAGACACCTGGATGCGAGACGCCAGCTGATTCTCGAATTCAATTGGTTCTGTGAGAAGAGAAGATCGTCTTTGTTGTGAGCCCAAAGCACAAATGGCAATACCAATCCGAAGGTGAAATGCTACGTGAGGCCAGCTTCACACTGGATGCGTCATGCCTTGCGATACTGTCCATTGGCTCGAACATGGAGCGACGCAACAACACACAACGCGTCTCATTGGTCTGACACGTGGAAGACAAAGAGAACTCACCGTACACCACGAATGTTGTGTTCCTGGAGGTACTTATGCTCGTGCAAACGTAGTTTCCGGCGTTGTTCCGAGAAACTTCTTGAAATGTCACTGTTCCGTTCGCCACAGTGATTTTGCTGAATAAAAGTGAAATTTCAATCTCTCGAATGTGACTGCAACCATTCCAAGTTTTCTGAGCAACAACATCAAACATATTTGTTTGAAACTTGATTATTCATGCAGCAGACCAACATAAACCTGGAAGGTCCTTGTGTGTTTGCGAGTGGCGCGCCGTTGAATGTCCACGCAACTGCTTCCTTGTCACTTCTATTCGCCAAATCGCAATGCAGGACGTAGTTCTTTCTCCCCTTCGCTGCGTACACGGTCACCGATGGGATTCGGGTGGGTGTCACTGGCCCTGCGAAAAAAGGAGGGAAATCCAACTGTCAGCTGTTCTGGTTCGGATACATTTCTGAAGCATCTCTTTCCATAAGGAGCGAGCTGGAAACAATCCAGGCGACTGACTTACTTTTTGTGGTCGTAACTGGCGTTTTCGTAGTTGTCGGAGCAGCATGGCCGGTGGGCTTCGTCGTTGGAACAGGCGTCGTTCTGGACGTGTGCTTCGTGGTCGGGCGAGGTGTCAACGTAGACCTGGTGTGAAACTGCACCGACAATTTCTTTTGCGTAGAAGTCATTGGCGCCTGTGTGGAGGTGGGTTGGCCCGTCGTGGTGTGGGTGGTGCCCGGAAGTTGGGTCGTGGTCGCCCTGGACGTGGTTGTGCGGACGCTGCTTGATGTGGAGCTTCCCGTGGCTGTTGTCGCTGGTTTGGTGAAGTCGAAGCCAATGCAGCACCCCGCTTTGCGAAAACAAAACAGGCATCGGTGGAGTGTGCATTTGATTCAGACAAAGATCAACCAGAGCTCCTGATACCAGAGTGCTTTCAACCCCCCCCCCCCCTCGTCACCACCACCGCAGTGCACTCATTGACTCGCAAAGGAAAAGCTTCGTGGCATCGTGGTGCAATGTCCACGTGGCGTTTTGGCAAATTTTAGACTCTATTTGACACGTGGACGTCAGAGGAACAGAGCTTGACCCAATCTGACTTTGGACCAAAGTTCGGCTGCTTCAAAGCAGCTTCACGAAAACCTTTTGAACCTTGTTGGAGAAACGTCCTCCTGCCGTATCAGACGAGTGTCACAAATATAGAAGCGCGTACCCAGGAACAACAACATCAACTGCTGCCACACGACATTCATTTCAACTTTCATTGAAAACTTTGCAAAAGTTCATTTGAGCAACGCGGGAAAATTGACGGGCGTGTTTTCTCCCAGTCCGACTCGCGGTGATATGGGTTCTACGCGATGACGTAATCTAACCAGCGCGTTGTCGAGGATTTCACATTGGTCAAATGTAAATAAATTTTTACATGAAAAAAACATTTTTTCGCGTGCTAGATGTTTTAAGATGATTTTGCTAACTCGACCAAAAACAGTGTTGTAGTTCTACTGTGACATGGAAGTGGTTCATCTTGTCCGTTGACAGGAGACATTTAAATTTTTGGTTCCTGGACGACGTGCTGTTTGGAGTCATACGTTGTGAATCAGTCGCGGCGGGAACCGGATTAAACCGGTGAATATTGAGGAATTTCACTACGTTGTGCTGCATTTTGAACTGAGAAGCCAAAAGTGCAAGAGGACGCTGGACTGACAACATCAAACTTGACCAAAAGGTGAGTGAAACAGCCTGTTTGTCCGAGTTAAACTTTTGTTCTGATATTTTGGACTTCGCAGCCATTCAACTTCCTTTTCTCGTGCGCGCGCAGCGAGACTCAAACCAACTTTGAAATATCACCAGGATAAACGTGAATTTCTCCTCAAAGGTGCGTTTTCTCTCATACAATACCGTCCTTATGGATTTGAATTGGGAGATGATGTTGTGGAGTTCAATAAGGACTGTAGCTTGAAGCCATAGTTGGCTGTGGAGACTGATCAGAGGCAGGTTTATCTGAAGCCAAATTGCCGCCTTGAAACACGTGAAGCTTGGCTCACGCTGCTGACGCATGTTCTGAGCAGATTTTCCGAGATCAAACGATATCGTTTTGCACAAGATTGTCACACACCATACCCCTGTTTAAATTCATGAGTTTTGGCCAGAAACGCGGTAACAATTTCAGGTTTGTTTCGAAATTTTTGAATTTGATGAACAGAGGTAAGTTGAAGGGTTCATTCATTGGAATGCCCACGTGAATTTGTCCCAGACCGTGAATTTGTGGTTCATTCGGCACACACACACACACACATTTGTCCCAAACAAACTCTTTATCTGGAATTGTACAGTGAGAAACACTTGACTCAGTGGACCTGAGGATCTCGTGTGGCATCTGCACGGAAGTCATTAGTCCCAAGTTGTCTGCGACTTCCTGTTCTCGGAACGTGGATCTGGAGAAAACTTGTTTTTCTCAACGCCTGCAGACTATTTTTTGTCTTGCATTCAGAAAACACAATGGCTGAGGGTCGCGGAGAAGAAGCGATGGCGGTGTTCAAGGTGAGTTTCTTCTGTTGTGCATCTGTTGATGTGAACTATGGCACCGATCTTGATAACGACTTCCAGGGAACCAAGCCTCGTGACCAATCAATGAAAAATAGGACGTTGTTTCCTGCTGAGGGAGGTGAAAGTTGACAAAAAAGTCAGATGTTGACGTTTTCTCTGTTTGGTGTTTTCACGGAACGCTGCGTGGTCCAGCGAACGTTGATTTTGACGCGCAGTTTCTTTCATTTGGTCCGAGCATTTGTGCTGTCGCTGGCTTCGAGCTCGTCCCATTCCAAGTGTGGAACAGTCCGCACGAAGTATTTTTTTCAAATCATGCACACGCCATTCTCCTCTCTGCAGCTGGTGTTGGTGGGGGACGGAGGTGTCGGCAAAACCACCTTCGTGAAACGTCACTTGACTGGAGAGTTCGAAAAGAAATACGTGGGTGAGTGAAAAAGACGACAAACTTTTGGTGCAATTTCCTCTCGGGCATGAGGCATAGTGCAGAGCCGCGATGATTGCCGTCCTAATCAAGAGAGGAAACAGCGAGGCCCGTTGTTAATCCCAGAGGCCGCTGACTGTGTTGCTCATCTGGTTCATGCCAACGGTACATCTTCCCATCGGGTCCCTTGTCCGTGAAACTGCTCAGTGTACATGTTCTAAAGCAGTGAAAATAAGCCTTTACCCAAACCTGCCTTCCCCTTTTGTTTGTGATGTGAGAAAGTTTTTCCAACAGGTAGGGGTGAGGAATCTCCAGAAAATGTTTGAGTGGTCGTCTTTGTTTTTGCAGCCACATTGGGAGTGGAGGTGCATCCTCTTGCTTTCCACACGAATCGAGGAGTGATTCGCTTCAACGTGTGGGACACAGCAGGGCAGGAGAAGTTCGGTGGTCTCCGTGACGGGTACTACATCCAGGGTACGAGCTCGTTCCGTGGGTCACGGGTTCACGTGCTTTCGTGACGGTTTCTCTTGCCAAATTTTGCGGATAATATAGCAAGCTCATAACCACACGTTTCCAAGCGCTTTTGAATGTTGAAAGACTATTCTAGTTTTCGCTTCTGGTGAAAAATATGAGCGTTTCACTTGCAGGTCAGTGCGCCATCATCATGTTCGACGTGACGTCACGAGTGACGTACAAGAACGTGCCCAACTGGCACCGGGACCTGGTGCGCGTGTGCGAAAACATCCCCATCGTGCTGTGCGGCAACAAAGTCGACATCAAGGACAGAAAGGTCAAGGCCAAGTCGATCGTGTTCCACAGGAAGAAGAACCTGCAGGTAAGCGCTGCGACACACACACACACATGCAGACCATTTTCCCAACACCATTTTGCAAGCCAGTCCCTTCCATTGTGGGAGCTTTGCACAGTCTTTCAGCGTGCCTTTTTATTCAAGACCCAAACACAGCCAACCGTACTTTTCCCTCTCATTTTGTCCCACGTCTGGTGCAGTCTTGTGCAGCTTCTGTTCCAGACATTGTCCTGTTTCTACTCACAATTCATTGAATCTCGTGTGTTTTCAGTACTACGACATCAGCGCGAAGAGCAACTACAACTTCGAGAAGCCGTTCCTGTGGCTCGCGCGTAAACTGGTCGGAGACGCGAACCTCGAGTTCGTCGCCATGCCTGCGCTCGCGCCACCAGAGGTCACCATGGACCCCGACCTCAAACAGCGCTACGAGGAGGAGCTCAAGGTGAGAGAGAACTCGCCGGAAACTTGTAGTTTTGCACACGAGCGTCGGTCTACTCGCGGGTGTCAAGTAAGTTTTCAGGCGTATGAATTCCTAACCGCTTTTCTGGTTTGGAATTCAGCGAGCCTGTGTGCGCGTGCGCGCTTGTTCATTCACGAAAAAGCTTTGCACCTCTTTGGCATGAGATGGTAACGGGTGACCATGGTTACCGTCCATATCACGAGAGGTGAGAGCAACGCCGTTGTCAATCCCATGTGACCTTGACTTTTGTGGGTCATCTGGTTCATGCCAACGGCACACGCGTGTGCGAGTGCGACGTCGCAAAGTTCGGCCCGATTCTGCAGCGTGATGTGAGCTGACTCTTGAATCAAACGAGTGAAGTTTAGCTTCGTCCTCCGTGGTGCTGGGGTTGGGAAATCAGTGGCGTTGGGGTGGGGTGGATACAGACAAGTCCTCCAAGAAGCACAAATCTGGTCCCCGTCTCTTCCCGTCCATTCCGTGCTCGGCTGATAAATTCCAATTCAAGCACTTGTGGCGCGTTGAGAGCTCCCCCCCCCCCGCCCCACTCTTCTCTTCTTGGCTGGCACGAACTCTGTATCCGCTCCCAGGGTGTGTGATCTCGTGTGTCTGCTGGTCTTGTTGCTCTGAGAATTGACTGACGCTGTCCACCTCATTTGATACACTAGACGGGGGAGAATTCAATGATTCCGTCAATATCCCTCTGAGGTGAAAGGAACGCTCGCTGTTGTTTGCCAGATGATTCGACAACTCGGTGGATCATCTGGTTCGTAGCGGCGGAACATTCAGATTCAGGACAGTTTCACACTCAATGTGCCAAAACAAGGATTCCACACAAAGAGCAGTTCATTGACCTGGACTTGCAGGCAGACGATGCGTAACACGTCTTGCCCCAAACTCTGCCTGACCGCGTCCCTGTCTTTTGCAGGGTACAAGTTCCCGTCGCACGTCTCGTAACCAAATCTCGTTTTCTTCGTGATTTCAGGCAGCACAGAACATCGCCCTGCCCGACGATGACGACGACCTGTAAACTTCTCCATCTGCAGCAACTCATCCAACGGACCTTGGTGGGTCCGGGCACCTGAAGAAAGCTGTAATTTATACGAAACCAGGACAGACCTCAGAAGGACCTTTTTGCACTGGATATACCACCGGATGAGTGTGGACACTGCACATGAAAACTGTGCACAACAAACTTTGGGAGACAAATTCCAAAGCGACAACCGAAACTCAATTTTCGCTGACGAAAAAACAGTTCTTGTTGAACACACTGTGATGCACACCAGACTGGTAATATTCCATGAAGAACGGGGGTGGGTGGGAATGCTTCCCAAGCGCCAGAGATACGGCGCATGCAGCAGAAAAAAAGTGAAACGTTTGGAGTTTCGGGTTCGGTTTGATTTCGGGCCTCGTCGTCCTGGTTTCCCGTTTGTTTGGTGGAGTTGAACGCTATTCAGGATTTGTAGCTTTTGGGCACTCAACCCGCGAGGGTGTTTCGGACGAGGTAAACCTCGGCTCACTATGAACTAAGACACGAGACCGTCCTTCGTTTGTGCTGCTGCCGCAAAGGCTTCTGGGACGGGTAGGAAATTTTTGCCGTTGTGAATTTGTAAGAATTTATCGTCAGACTCATTGTGTTGAACATTGACAAACACGATCTCGCGCCGCGTAACGATCGTCAACTCAGATCGACTCGTTGTACGTGTGTAAACAGGTGAGGGTAGGGCTCGCGTGGGCACAGCGCCGTGCTGTGTTGCTGCCATTCTTCAAATGTGAAACAGGGTGGGGATTTCTGACGCGTGGGAACGTCAGTGCGCGCTCTGTACGCTGATAGGCTTTTGGCGAAGGTCGCAGAACAAATGCACTCAGAAGTGACTGAAGGAGTCTGTTTACACGTCACTTCCGTCAGTACGTGAGGCGCGCATGCGCGTTGTCGCAGAAATCCCCTTGACGTGAGGTCGTGCGCGCGCACGTTGTCGTGAGTGTGAGAAGACGCAGAGACGTCTTCGTCGCGTAGTGAGGCGGGGCGCGTTCTATTTATTGTGATACTTCACTTCGTAATTCCTTCCGGACGGAAAAAAATAGATCCACTTTCGACGTGACTGCCGTACAAACCGGATTTGTTTGGTTTCTTTTCAAGATCCTGCTGAAAAAAAATCCCCATGATTTCTTTCTCGTGATCCTGGAACCGATTTCCACATTGTGCATTTAGTTGCGCGAATAAAGAGTTTGAAACAGTTCTCGAGGCTCTGTTGTTTCAGCCGTCAACGAGAGAAGAGTGGTTGTGTAATTTTATTCTCAACAACGGAAGACACAGCGGTGAATCATAAAAATACAGAATTTGGCAGTCAAGTAGACATCTTGTCCAAAACAAAGTGGTTTGCGTCTCACCCTCTGTCCACTGCACTCGATCAGTGCTTCGCGTCATGTTTGCAGATCTGTCTCGCAAAAAAAGTTTACACCATTCATCGTACAAAACGTACAATCAATCTACCGCTCGCGAGACGTTGTGTTCTGCAGTGAAGTTGGTTCCAGGCTGAGGCTGCAACAGCAGCGCCAGCGCGAGTTTTGTTTCTCGCTCCAACACAATGATATAAGTTCCTCAGTCAGATCCAAGTTTGTGTGAGAAGAAGATTCGAGCAGTCACTTACACAACGGTCAGTACAGGTCAACAGACCTGTCTGAGGTTCGGGCACCACCAGATCCAACGTGTTGCATCGCGTCAACAATTGTAGATCTAGATATTTTCTTCGCTGACAGCGACAACCAGCGAATTTTGCTGTTGTGTTCCGGACAAAAGGAAATCAACATTTCAAAGCTACATTTCGGATTTCGGAATGGAATTCAACCGTTTTCGTCGAATCCGGAATGTTACGCTGTAACTACGGTCATTGCTCTCGAGTATTGGGGGGGGGGGGTAAGATCTGTCGCTCGGCTCTGTATCACAGTCTGAAGGACAGGAGCGGCGACGTTTCCGACGACTGCTCGACGTCCGTGCTGACGGTGCTCTGGCTCTGTATGTCGGGCCTGGACCCGTCCCGGCGGCGGTGGCGCCGTCTGGTGTGTCTGCGCGGAATCAGCAGGTCGTCCTCGAGCGGCGCGGCGCATGCGCCGAAAACCTGGCACCCGCCCAGCCCCTGGTACACGAGACAGTTGAGGAAGGCTTGCATCGGGTTCACCAGAGCCTGCAACAATGAAAACGGCGTTCAATAGAAACCCGTTCTTCGTCGCGTCCGTGCGCAGGTCAACGGACGCTGTGACGTATTGGTTACGTGAAAAACGTCGATGGCGCAAACGGATTGGATAATCGGAATGCGAAGCTGTGTCGAAGTCTGAGGTTAGCCTGGATTCTGAGACAACAGTACGCATTTCAACAAAGGTTCCTCGTGAGGAAACCAGTAGTGGAAACTCACCATGAAATTCCACAAGGCGTAAAAGATGCCCTGCGGGATGTGGTGGCGAGCCAACAAGAAGATTCCGTTGACAATGTTTGGAAACCAACTACAAGAGCAAGGACACGAATGTTACTCGCGGCCAAACCGACACCACTGAAACTGTTTCAATTTTCCACTGCAAAATGACAGTTTCCTCTGCGCATGCGCACGAAGACAAAACGGAAACGGAAATACGAACCAGACGTAAAAGACGAGGATGATGAGGACGAACTTGACCTTGAGATTCCTGACGACGCCGCGCTCCGTATCCGTGTACAGACCGCGGCCTCGCAACGACCTCTCCACTGTAACATAGCAACCGCGTCACGTGTCACGTTGTAGACGTGATGCTCTAAATTTTTCGCATCATCGAACGACGCCCAAGGGCGTGTTCGATATGACTTCCTTGTTGTCCCGAGTCGCCTTACATTGTCTGAATCTCTTCATTGTTCATCGGTTCATCAACTAATCGAGTTCTTGTTGCTGCTTTCCGCTTTCCGCAAACAGAGTTGTGATGTCTGTCACTGAGAAGAAACGTCACGATTAATGATTAACATGACGTCATGATCCGGGACGTGAGAGTTATTGATTCTTCCTGGAGAGATATGTTCAACTTCGGGGAATAAATAGAGAGAGAGTTTTCTTCAACCGTAATCTGCTTGTTTCTCTTTTGTCGGGCAATTCACGAGCCATAATTAAATCACAAAACCCTAGACATCAATCAACATTAATTATTATCACGAGTTCAATCAATCCGAGAGAGAAAACTGAGCAATCATCTGCGTG
>JAAUXT010063999.1_pt1 | contig 15653 bp, 20 predicted proteins | sample 7278171 | NCBI WGS metagenome assembly JAAUXT01 (sample SAMN14350112, study PRJNA611818) | marine sediment metagenome | isolation source: surface marine sediment (1.8m) | place: French Polynesia: Moorea | collected 2018-08 | reverse complement strand
TTTTTGGTGTTTGGCAGCAAGTAAAGCCGTTTACTTCGCCTTGTGGGATTTCTTGGGCAGCAGAACGGCCTGGATGTTGGGAAGAACACCACCCTGAGCGATCGTCACTCTAGTGATCGCAGTATAACTGCGGAAGAAATTCAGTTGTTTCGAGAATGTTGGCTGGTTTGAAATTAATGGGCGACAAGTACAACACACGTGAGCAACGAAACACGAAGTCTGAGAATTTTTCCATTGGGTTTTCTCTTGTTTTGTTTTTGTTTTCCTCTCTCACATGGCCAAGGACGATCCCGCCAAAACTTTTCAAAATCCGACCAATCACAGGTCTGAAGATCTCGCTCCCCCTGCTCCTGTCAATTAACTCTGATCAGAAGCATGGCACCGCCAAAACCATCAACGTCCCATTAATTTCAGAGCCAAATTCCAAAAAGGAGCAAGATAAATTCCAGCTTCTTGGGACGGCAACACCGGAATGTTCTTTCTCCATCCCATTTTCAGGGAATGACACGGATTTGTCATGCAGGTATGAAGACCTCTGTATTTGCACAACGCAGAGCCGTTTATTTGTTTATCTTTCAAAAGAAAAAAGAAACAGGATGAAAACGGGTCAGGATGAAAACGGGTATCTCTTTTCACTTCTCGTATGCATGCAGCGAGTTCATGATTTCGTGTGTTGAATCTTGTTCAAATCATGTTCACAAAATCTTCTTCATTCAAATCGTCACAGTCCAATGTCCCCAACGTCTCGTCACTGTCCTTTCTCAAGCTTGACTTTGTTCTGGACAAGATTTGGTAAATATCCAAAGTCTCTCCTGAAAGAAAAAGAAACATTTGCAGAAAATTTCTTCATTTTTTTTTTCTCACCAAAAGCGTACACGCATTGACTCTCCGCAACTGACCTGGCCGGATGTTGTACGTGACGTTCAATCCTGCTGGATTAGACGGAGTTTTGCAATCCAGATGCGTTTCTTTCCTCAAGCACTTGTCAATATCGACTCCACTGAAGAACCCAACACTCTACAAATGTGGATAAAAAAATACATCACAAGAACAAACCACACACACGCGCACAGACAGATATATGCAAGAGGATGCATATCGGCATGAATGTTTGGGAAGGGTGTTTCGTAAAAGTTGACCTGGAACATTTGTGAACATGATAACAATTTTGTTCCTTCTGTCAGGCCGTCACGGGGCCAGCAAATGCCTCGCAAGTTTTTCTTCCGAACGAACAAGGAAATCGATCATACCTGAGGCAGGTCGTGAAGGCCCAGTTTGTACGCAAACATACACCGAGTGAGCAAGTTGGTGATCTGCAACGCCAGCGCTGCACGGTACCTGAATGAAAATTGACCAAAACTGATATAATATAAAAAACACCACTGGCCCAGGGCACGGCATCCATTTCGATAAACTTCTCCGTCAGTCAAATCCACCCATATCACTTGCGTGTGTGTTGAGAGCTGAGTGGGGTGTACTGGTTCACTGATGGAGACACTTCTGTGTCACTCACCTGTCTTCACTGTTGACGAGATATCGGACCTCGTCGTGGATGCTGATACAAAATCTGCCGTCGATGTCGAACTTGTCTAACAGCCAGCGCATAGACACCAACATCAGATGCAAATAATCGACAGCCGAACTTTGCACCACCCAGTTTATCCTACTTGTCATGAACTGCAGTGAACAAAATCACGTATGTTCATTGAAGATTTCTTTTGTCGCAGGAAGGAGCCGCAGGAAGGAGCTGCGTGGTTGGACAATGCGCCGCGAGTGTGACTTTTTTGGCAGGTGAATCCAGCCCACCAAATCGTGAGTTTGACACCTCTGATCAATTTCCCCATGGATAAGACGAAACTTAATCTCACCATAGAAGACACTTTGTGTGGCTCAAGAACTCTGCTTATCCGACACCCAAGGACTGGTGTCGATGGCTTGTTGGATGTGGCTATGGTTTCAAGAGCGTTGAACATATGAGATTCACTGAAAAGAGAAGAAGCCGGGAATTCGTCCTTTTTGGATCTGAGACTGAGGCTGCCAAATTCTCGAAACGAAAACTAACTCCTTGCTCACCTTCCACCTTTCCAAAGGGAAATTTTGTGTTTCTGGTCTTCTGTTTCTTCATCATGTGTGAACGTTTCCTCATAGTACCTGTGGAACAGACAAGAAAGATAGTTGAGTTCCCATGGGAAATTGGTGTTTCTCGTCTTTTGTTTCTTCATTGTGTGTGAACATTTCCTCATACCAGACATGGAAGATGGTTGAGATAGTTGAAGAAAGCTGACATTCTTTTCTTTGCAAGGAAAACAGGTCAGCGTGGTAAATGTTGAATATTGAGCATGTTTACCAAGGATCTTACAACTGCGGTTTTGTTCTTGCGGTTTCAGGACAACCTCTCACAAACACACGCAAACCACATCAGAGGAGAGAGAGGAAGCTCTCCTGGTTGTCACATTTGCCACACCAGATGAGAGGAATTCAACTGTGCTAGTTTTGTTTTGAGATGCATTCCATTTGAATTCCTTGTGTCCTGATGTGACTAAATTTATGTCCCAAGTTGAATCGGGAACTCCAGGGGCTGGAACATCTTCTTGGTAACCCGGTAACCCGTTGGTCTCACCTCTGTGGCTCACAAAATGCTCCCCCCTTTTGGCCCTCAAGTTTGGCCACACTTCGCCGTATATATGATATGTATTTTGTTGAAACGGCACGAAGTTGTAAACAGATGAACGTTTTCTGCCCCCTTACAGGATCACCACATCCTCCTTACAGGACCACCACACCCTCCTGAGTGGAGATTCTCTATTTTGACCGTACTTTTCAATGCACACTATGGTGTTCCCACCACACACACACCGAATTTGGTCCGCAAAAAGCTTACCTCGCACCATTGTGTACAGAAACATAAAAGGTGCCACAAGGCATTTCAACCTGGGAAGCATCTCCACATACAACTGTACATAATTTTGATTGCACGTCTTGTTTGCTGTTTCTCGCAACTCATGTATGAAACGCTCCATGAAAAAATGATTCAAAGTCAAAGTCTTGGACGTGGAACTATACTTGACCAATGGACCACCCACACCTCACCCCACTGGTACTCGTAAACCCACTTCGCAGGATTTTGTCTGAATTAATATTTTGTTTGTGTGAATCTCTCAAATGAGATTCTGAAGTTTTGGCTGTTCGAGTGTGGGGCTCAAGAGTCTTTTTTGCAAAGGAACAAAGGTAAAACAGACCCCATCAAAGAGAATAAGACGGAAATTCTTCATGCCCATTCGATGAGAAGTCAAGAGCACAGATTGCTTTTCAGATTACCGGTACGCTCCTGTTTTCGAGCTTGATCAAATTTCTTGAGTCACCGCTATGTCCATTGACCTGTTTTTTGTCGGAAAGTGAAAAATCTCTTGTCACTAGAATTACGTGGTAGCCCCTTCTCATCCTATTCTTTTTCTGTTCCATTCATCCATTACATCCTTGGATATGAGCTGTTCGAAAAGTGAAAAAGTTCCACCAACCTTCTGCCTTTTGTTTCCAAGTACAGGGTTTTCGCTTTGTTGCTGGCTTCGTCCTTTGTCAGTCTGTGGTTGAAGTCGATGAGAAGTTTTTGAGCGAAACGTTGGCCTGCTCCGTAGATTCGGCCGTAGTTGAATACCTGACAAACAACTTCTGACTTGCACAAATGTCTCTCGCGTGGAGTGCCAAAGCTTCATTGGTCGGCAGAAACGAAACATCTGCAATCTTTACCTTGGCTTGGTCTCTGGAGATGCCGATAAGATTCGCCGTCTTGCTGTGCAGGTCTGTGCCATCTGTCTTGTTGCCCTGAAGGGTCATCCAGCCAAGAGCCGTGCATCCTGTTCCACCGTACAAAATTAATGGAAAGTTCAATTGCAAAGTTCGTGGGGGTAAAACACAAAAATTACTCAATTTTTGAAAATCTGCACATCAGGATGTTGCGATCTCCAAATCTGATCTGCGCATAAGTGACAGTCCGAAGAAGTCTGAGTGGACAACGAACCATGTTGCTTGGCAAACGCAGCGTCACCTAGCAAGGCAGCTATCCACAGCTCTTGAGAGTCCACGTCCGCACCCACAAAATGGTAACCGGGTGGACACTGAATCATCGACTTCAGTTCGCTGCCCACTCGATTCTCCTGGTTTGACAGAATGAGGTTTGAAAGGTTGACACACAGATCAAAGTTTGAAGGAAGGAAAGGAGCACGTCAAATCTTTGGCAGCAGAGTCAAACTTTGACCTAACAACGCGGATCACAGGTCTGCACACGCCCCACAGTCTCATCGATGCAAGCTTCGACTTGACGCTGAAAACACTTTGTGGACCGACAGCAAAATGTCGGTTTCTCTGTGAATTTTTTTTTTCAAGCCAACCTTCCCTCTCACTCTCCCACTCTATTTCAGAAGTTATTGTGCCTCTCTTTCTTGAAAATTCGAGTTCTTTGCTGAAAGTTTTGATATATTTTGATGACTTTGATGACGGGTAGGAGATCGTTCAGTCTGGAATCATTATTTCTGAAATTTGAGCCAGGAAACATTTCATAACAAGGAAGTTTCTTTCTCATTGGAATTAATCGGCAATGACAACGCCCTCATAACTGATATCAGAAGTTGTCGTCTGCACCAAAAATGAGCACCCAACTCATCAAAAAGACAAAAGTGATATTTCCAAAAACACCCAAAATTGCAGAAAAATATCATGAAAAATGAAAAAAACAATTTTGCAAACCGACCAAATCCTGTCGGTTTGCAATCGATGTGCAACGAATCTTTGAAACACATGTGAGTTTTACAGAGTGTGATGAAACATCTCAAAGATGAGCAAGTGTCCCACTTCGTGTGTGTTAGCCAACAGGTTCTTGGGACTGGCTCCAGCCGAGAACCCGTCCGCCCCCCAAAGCAAAACAATCCGCTCTTTGACCAAATCCGCCTTCTCCCGGCACATCCACTGGGTCTCAACAAGTTTGTATTTACCCAGAAACCAGACAAAATGAAATATGAAGCGAATGAAAGAAAATGCTCACGTATGCATTGCTGGCTGTTAGCCAGGTACTCTCCACTGCTCGTCTCGTAACTGTTCCAGCTACGATCAGCCGCGGCAAAATAGCGCCGACTTCCATTTCTCTGGAGAAGTTCGGATTCCTGAATTCACCGAGAAAGTTTGATGCTCAATGAGACAACGGGGCAACTGAAAGCTTTTCCACAAGTTTTGTGTCAACTTGACGACCGTCTGCAGGGAAAGCACACACACACACACACACACACAATATTTGCCCTTTCCTGAAATTGGACAGTGTGTGGCTCCCTGTCCCCTCAACTCCGAAACGAAACTTGTAGAGCTGCTCAGGATAGGGAAGAATGATCGAAATGGAGAGAAACACACAAGAGAAAACTGACCCCTTGATCGTGTTGGGCAATTCGTCTGGACTCAACGAGACAACCAACTGAGACCTGAAACAGAGTCAAAAGAAAAGTGATCTGCTTTGTTACACATTTGAACACATTTATCTTCGGATTACTCCCAGGAGTAGCTGTTCTTCATGTGAAGATGAAAGACGGCGAACCTCAGGCGAGGTGTGATCCAAAGTTGTACAAGCTTCGGGTTGGTTCAACGGGACAGATCTTTCGGGTGAGCTCTGTCCCGGGATCTGTGGAACCTGATACACGTGAGTTCAATGCTGAAGTTTGAAAACGAACCATTTTTGCTCCTTCTGCTCTGATACATTTAGCAGTTTTCTGGGGGCTGCCCCTCACTCCAGCAAACTTTTTTGCCGTTACCCTCCTTCCCCCACCTGGATCCTACTCCACCAGTATGTACAAAAGAGGCCATGGCCTTCTTCTAGCAGAATGTGTAAAAACTCTCAATTCGTCAAAGTTGTTTACCTTGGGTGTAGTAGGCAAGAATTATGCACAAGCGTTTCACTCCCACACATTCATCCTTTCCTTTGACAAAAGGTTGATAACTTCAACAGTCCAAAACAGCCAAGGGTGAGGCTTGAGCTTCCTGCGCCATTCATTACCTCCACAAGAGCAACAAACAGACCCGTAACACCAGGAATGCTCACCCGACTCTGTCCATGTTCATTTTCCAGTATGAACAGTTCATGTTGATAAGCAGGACGCGGTTCGCATCGGACCCTGTGTGCGCCGACAGCGTGCCGTCCTCCACACGGCTCAAAAAGTGCTTAGATAATGGATTGGACACGTTCCGATCGTCCGAATCGCCCTGCAAATACAAAGGCATTTTGTTGACAAACATATAAACGTTTCCCGAAAGAAAATTTTGGTTGCTCTGTGCATCAGCGTTCCCAAAAAAGAATACGTATGTCCAACATTTTCGCGAATGCATAACTTTTGCCTACTGCAAAGCAAAGATCTAATTTGGCGTACCAGCCAGAATAAAAGCACACTTTGCGAAACAGACTCTGCCAAATTGGTGACAATTTCCCTGTGAAAGATGCTGTGCGCATTCTTTTCCAAGTTTGCCTGACAGCAAGCTTCCACATTGGGTGTATCTGTCTACATCATCTTTCCAACGCGTGATTGCAATGCAAACGGTGAAGAAGCTTCGCACAATCAGCTACTTCAAGCATTTCCCCTTTCTTTGGGAAACTGCGCTCTAGTGAATCAAAGATTGCCTTGAGAGGTGAACTGTCATTGGTATGGGTGCCTTTGCTCCTGCAGTCGTCAGATTTCAGCAGACCAAACACAACCGAGTCGCCATTCTCGGAGTGAAGAAATGTTGTGTGTGCGTTAAAGTTGTTGCTCTTGAAAATCCAGTTCTGTGCTCACCCTTGGCAAACGAAAGAAGTAGCAGCCCGGCGTTTCCACGTCGTACGGCCCGTCTCCCCGGTGGTACCACGGCCCCTCCAACTTATTCTTTTCGAGCTTTTTCTTTTTCTACAAATAAGAACTTTTTTATTCCCGTTTTTCCACTGAAAATTGACGATGAGTTACGGAACTTGACACGAACAACCCAGATAGCTGCCACTCACACTTGACAAAGACACTAGCGAACCCTTCCGTAGTGAAGGACACTGAAGAGTACGTTTACTGTTGAGGTGGGAACTTTGTGCAAACGTGCAAGGTCAGCCACCTGTTTTGGGGTGGGACAAAGGTTCTCTCCGCCGCAAGTTCGGGTGTTCGGTTCTGCCACTCAGCTTTGTGAGGTTTCTTGATCGCCCCCTGTGGAGCACAGCATTTTTCTGAAAGATGCTACGCCAGATTTTCACCCCCTCTCCAATCGGGGTTGGTTTGGAGGAGGGGGGGGGGCGAATCCAGACCCTCTATGCAGTAGAATGAGATTGGGTTTGGCGAACTACACCACCCAAACCAGGGTCCGACTTTCGAGGTCAGACCAAGAGATCAACGACACAAAACACAAAACAGGCCACGGCTGACCAACGGTACACACACACACACACACACACACACACACACACACACACACACAGAACACGACCATGTCGATTCCACTGTGCCCGCAGCTGGACGGAATGCCGCGGGATATAAAAGATCAACTTCCTCAAGACTTTCAGAGCAGTTTCTATGGGACGTGAGGCTATCTGAGAGAAGCCAGTCGACATTTTGCCACAACTCAACCACAGCAGTACCAAATTATTCGAGAAGCAGTGTTGGCATTGCAAGGTGATCTTGCCGCAACTTGCACTGAGCAGTTTATATGGGACGTGAGGCTATCTGAGAGAAGCCAGTCGACATTTTGCCACAACTCAACCACAGCAGTACCAAATTATTCGTGAAGCAGTGTTGCCGTTGTTGAGTGGTTCTGCCGCATTTCATAAGTTCTTTTGGATTGAATATCCGGTCCACTGTCCAGCCTTTGGTCCCTCAAAATTCCAAATATCTCAGCAGAAACAGGCGAGTTGAAGCCTGACAACTATTTTTCACACACCTGAAACCCTTTTTGAAGTTTCAGTCCACTTACCAAAACCGAAACATCTATAAACAAGTATTATTCAAGGAAAACAAAGATAGAAAATATAGAAAGCAGAAACGACAATACTGCTGAACGCACCAGATAAAACTGCTTCACCCGGGAGTGGCAGTTCCGCGATTTGAACCAAATTGCAAAAGGACTCTGAGACGGGTTGCAAGGGGTGAAGCGAACATTTTCAGTATGGTTGGCAAAGATTTCGTAGATCTAACTCAGGACGCCCGGCAGAGAGAGAACCAACCTTTTTGGCCTTGGCTGGGATGCTCCGCCACAGCTGCCACAGCTCGTCGTCCTCACTCCGAACCTGCTGCTCGAGGATGCTTCTCATTTGTTCTTCCGGAACCTCTGCCGTGGTCAGCAGCTGCTTCAGGACGGGCTGACAGATATCGTACACACTCCTGTAGCGCAAAATTGCAAACAAAATTGACACGATGATGAAGAAAAGAAATCACACTGAATTCACCCGATGGTTCACAAACAGGAAACGCGACTGAAACGTGCAGAAACCTGAAAGGCAGCAGTTCGCTGTCGTTCTCCTGTGCCATCAGCTCAAGGTCCGTGGCGCTTATCGGGCGCCCCGGAACCAGGTACCCCCAGCCATATTTGGGGTCGTAGTGCAGCGGGAATCCTTCCCATGTCAGACGCAGCAGCTTGTGAGTCAAACGCCGCTGTGTGCTCAGCTTGCACGGCCGGTTCAGGCAAAAGTGGGGGTTCTTCTTCAACTCGGAAGGCTTCGGACACAACTCGGCAAACCACCTGTTGGGAAGCGATGCACTGGGCTTTCATGCAGACTCGATCTGTTGCACGGATCTCTCCTGTATGAACCGACAGACACTGCTTTTTTATGTGGTCGGTTTATCACCAAATAGAGTGAAGCACACAAGTTATTTTTTCTGGAGACTTTTTTGAACTTTTTGAACTTTTGATATGGTTGAAATTCCAATGTCCACTTTGTGGTTTCTTTCCTGGGTCAAACGTGAAATTACGGAAGACACTCACCGAGGTTTTCCCGGCATGTGTGGCAGGACCTTTGGCAGAGACAGTTTGTCCATTTGTTTCTCTCGTTCGATTGGGTCTGACAGCTTCTGTGGAATGTACCATGCGCGATTTTGTCGTTTCTTCATTCGTTGCCTAATTTCAGAATAGTGCACATGCAAAAAAGCATTCCAGCAGAAGAACTTTATTTTGCACTTGGAAAAAGCAAGGGCTTTTTCTGAACTTTCCAGAACCGACAGGATTATACAGCAGTCGTTGTCGGTCAACAATCGATAGATGACTGCAAACTTGCGACAAACGAAACACCAGCCCATTGAAGCGTTCACCTGACCAACGCTCACTGAGACTGCGTTTTGTTCTGATATCCAGCTCAAGCTGCAGCATCAACACCTGCTGAAAGGGTGTCAAACGGAAACGGAAAATTGCTCACCAACACCTCTTTCAATTGCTTGGGAGGAATCTTCTTTCGTTTGATTTCTCGCCTGCTCCAGTCAACATCCCACAGCCAAGGATCGGTCTTGTAACTGAAACCAAAAATTTGGTATTGATGCGTTTTCCGGTTCATGTTCACAAAGTTTGTGTGAAACTGACTCTTGTCCAACTCTTGAGGATCTACCTGTCATTGTCCACCATTTTTGCAGCATCCTCTGCAATGGTCATCAGCGTTTCGCTGACTTCTGACTGAAGTTTGTTGTACACCTCATTCGCTCTGTTTACGTACTCGAACCAGTTGGAGTTGACGGGCAGATACGTGGTGCCCATTTCCAACGTACCGGCCAGTGTTGCTGAGTGGGGAAACCTGTTCAAGAGTGCTCAAAGATAGCATAATTGAGGGAGTCTTGCAAGTACAGACGTTCACAAGCGTGAGTAGAACTAGTAGTGTATGTGTGTGTGTGTGTGTGTGTGTCTTGACACCAAAAATCAGTGTCGTGGCTCACCTTTCTCTGAACAAAGGCCAAAGAACTTGGAAGACTTTATGAGTCGCCATGACATCATGTGCACAATACGACATCAACTCCTGAAAAAAAAAAACTTCATTGTACACGTTACTCTGCACTTGATCACACGCAAGTCACTGTGTGCACGAGGTGGTGTCGGGTTGAAAGGTGTCACTTTCTACGAAAGCAATGCGACATGAAAAGGTGTTTGGATTTGGTGTTGAAGCTGGATGGAACACCAAAAAACAATTCTTGTCAACTGAGGCCCGTCAAGTCGTTTGCAGTTGTAGCCCCAACCTTCTACTGTCTCGAGCAGTTGAAGCAGTAAGTTTCGAAATTACCTGAAATTTCTCTCTCACTTCCAACATGGTGCCTTGTACAAAGATGTCTCGCTTGGCCTTCTGAAGGGGTTTGCCCTTGCAATGAAGTTGATACACGTCGTTCAAGTTGTTCATTGAGCTCTCCTCAGTCCACTTGAATACCTTGAGGGAAAAATTACTGTGTATGATTGCCGGTACGTACTTCAGGAAGTTTCATAATTTGAATTCTTCACTCAAATCCGTGAGTCCTTTTGTGTACCATTTCTTCTCGGAGTTTGGCAGCTCTTTCTTGTAATTCTCGGACTTCTTTCCTCAGGCTGCCCTTGGTTCGAGCAATGTACAGGACTCGCTGGTCTCCTGTCATACCTCCAACCGCAATGTGCATAGACATCGTATCGAGGAACCTCAACTTTGTACCCTGCAGAGGAAAGAAACAGTTACTTTCTTTTCGTTTCAAAATTTTCTCACATATTCCATGTTTTCGTGACACACTGCTTCAACTGCTCAAAACAGTAGAGCGACCATCGTGTCACTGCCACGGTTTGACGGAACTGACTCATCACACAGGCTGCACCTTGATGTCGTACTGCTCCTTGACGAAGGATCTGTCGAAACCAACGTTGTGACCGATGACGAGTCTTGGCTGCCAATCACCTCTGCGCGGCCGGTGCGGCTCACACGTCCTCGTCTCCAGAGGAATCATGTCGCTCAGCCGCACACGATCATCATATGTGAGGTCCCGAATCAGCCGTGGGCTGCACCAGGAGTACCTGCAGGCAAGCTTCAGCTTCAGTTTACAGATTCGCACTTTGGCATTGTAAAATCTCGACCGGGCACGAGAAGCAAATCCAAGAGCCTGTGTGGTGGAGCCTCTCAGCCACTTCACAATCTTTCACAACGTGGAGACAACGTGGAGACTTGTAGTTCGCCTTTGCGAAACTGTTCAAATCACTCAAAATGCTACTTTGCAAAAGTTGTTGACCAAGGAGTGACCAAAGAGCAGTTGATGTTTGTTGAAAGCGCACCAACCACAAGGGAAATTTGTGCCTGGTATGTTTGGAGGACCTGCACAGAAACACAAAACTGCAAGGAAGCACTTCATATCTGAGGAAGGACCTGAAACTGGTTGCATTGGAAAAGGCGGTGCCGTGCATACAGTTGGCGGACATGCCTCAGGAACTTCAATCTGTTGAGACACGAAAGGATTTGCTCACCAGGCATCTGGTGAGGCAGCTGTTGCCATAGTTGGGAAATACTTGGTGTCCACGAGGATCTCGACATCGAACACCAGAGCCCGGTCTTCAGGAAAAGCCACCTGTGTCACAGATCCGTCTGTTGTGTACCGGGTCCAGCCCTCCCGAAATTCCCATTTCTGAAAAAAGAAGAACCTGAAAAGATACAAACTTTGGTCCTGTGGACTTGCCACAAGCTCAGGAACTCAGTGCAGACGGCTGCTGATTGTGCGAAGTCCCTTTAGGGCAAGCACCATGTGGTAGTGCAGTAATGGCAAGGTGGATGAAATGTCCCCTGCCCCCCCCGCCTGGACCCCCCCTCCCTGTGTGTATGTAGGCTATATTATCGACGACATTGCCGGCAAGGGACTTCGCACTGCAGTTGCCTTGAGCACTGCTTCTTATTGAAGCATCAGTGCTGAAGCATCACGGCCCAACTGATACAACTGGAATCACAAAATGTGTTCTCCTCGACAGTTGGTTGATGTACCCTTGGTGCTGGAGGAAGGTCGAAGTTTGTGAGATCGTCCGCCAACTCTGCGTACGGCTCCGCCTGCTTCCAAGCAATTTGTTCAAAGTGCTCATCAATGTTGTCACCTGCAAGACAAACTCAAAATGAGAGTAAAAGCAAAATCCCTGATGTGAATTGAATTCTGAGACGACACGATTCTTAGAATAGCAAAGGAAAAGCACCGAACTGTACTTAAATTAAGTTTGATCGGAATTCAGTGCACTGAAAAGACCTGGGCTTACCTTCGAGATCTGGCAACTCGAGATGAACATCGGAAACTGTCGTGGCTGTTTTGTTCCACAGATCAAACCTTGTCAGATGCTTGCAAATCTTTGCCAAGTCTTTGTCAGGAACGGGTGGGAGTGTTGAACTTCGCTGCTTGAATATCTGTTCATACAGATTTTCTGACAGCATCTGAATGTTGAGCGCATTGCGTCGAATGTGCTGGCTGGTGTCACCTTCTGGCTTGCTGCACAGCCGTCTTTTCAGCAGATTAGTCATGTGTCTCCTCCGAAGCCAAGAGCATCGAGGAAGTGACCTTACAAAGTTCGAGTGTAGTATCTTCTCCATTGTCTGAGAAAACCACGAACATCTGAAAGACAAAAGCTATCAGTACAGCACACCTGAAACACCGAATTGCCGACTTTGAAGAACTGCCAAGAAAGTTCAAACACTTGCACGCTGTTGAATCAAAACAATCTCCAACTGTTGTGAGGGGCACCCTTAAATTGTGTGCCTGAACAAAATGGTTTGAAAAATTCGTCAGCTGAAGAGCGAACTCCACAAAAGTATATGCACTCTTCAATTCAAATCAAGTTGTGACAGGCCCAACTGTCTGACAGCAATTTGTCCTGTGTTTTATCATCCATCTGTGCAGTGATGAAGCCAAGAACATTTCTCTTCTTCAAGTCTTCTTCACCAACAGAAGCAATGCTTGGTGCTGCAGTGCGAAGTCCGTTCGAATGTGTACTTTGAAGTAGAATATCAGCCGCTCGCCGCGGGCATCGCCTGCTGCGTACGGAACCCAACACACTGACGAAGTCCACTTGCATGACAAGTCAGCACACCAGTGGTGACAGTGCACATGACGGGGGGGGGGGGTACACAGAAAACTTGGAAAAGTCAGAAAACCCAGAAGTTCTCCCAAATATTTTTAAACGTGGAGTGGGGAGGGGTAACCCGGAAAACTCAGAAAAAGCTCTCGCAAATTGTTCGTAGGAGGGAGGGGGCGTAACTCGGACAGTTCAGGACTCAGCCAGACACAAGGCTCGTATTTACGCAAGCAGCTGACAACAAAGCTCCAGTGGTATTGGTGTGTGTGTGTGGGGGGGGGGGGGCATGAGAGGGGTGCAACCTGGGGGGGCGGGCGGTGTAGCATGGGAGCCGGTTTGGGGTGACACGGGTGCCTTCCAAGTTCAGTTCCCACATAAAATCGCCAGACACTCATCAAAGCTCCGAGGGGCCTGTGCCAGCTGACATCAAATGTGTGAGTTGAAATGAGGCACGATGTAATGGGGAGGAGGCACGAGGTAATGGGCAGGAGCTGAGGGAGACAGGAGCATGGACCCAGAGCCATACCTGCCTAAACCTCGGCAGAGCATCTCAGCCTTCACCCCGAGTCAAAAATATGGGGTGTCTCTCTCCCCATTTTGTTGCAGGGGTGCAACAAAAAGTTGTCCACAATGCATTTTGGGTTTTTTCAAAAATTGTCATGGCCGGTGCAACATGGGAGGGGTGTAATATGGAGTGGGGTGATAGTAGACAGGCAGGGGGTGCAAAGATCCAAGATCCGCCCATGGTGCGGAGAACATGCCTGTCTTGGCATGTGCTTTTGACCTGCTGCTTTCCGCACTGTCATCACGGTTTCTATCATGACCAGTAACTGGGGGTGGGGGGGAAGCACCAACAACGTGAGCGATAATAGAGTTACGCACGCAAGTTCCTTTTTCAATGAGTACAGCTCGAGACATTGTTTGAAGTGGAAATATACTTACAAGTTAGAAGGATAAAAGACGAATAATAAATTTGGCTCAGTGTCAGGGCAAGTGCCGGGTGTTTGAACAACACCAAACACCCGGCCAAACCGTGCAAACACACTTCTACTTAAAGCTTTTGCCGCACGCAGGTCAGTTTTCCTTTGATCAACGCGGTAGTGTGCCGGAGAGAACATTTTTACTTCAATTTTAAATGAATTCAAGTCTATTATCAGTCATTTCTTCCTCATCATCAGACACTTATAATATTAACATCACTACCTTCAGCAAAATATGGGATTTTTCGCAGGAGTAAAAATTCTTCGTCAAAGTGTTTGTAGCTTTTACTGAATCAAGCATTCTTACGGGTACTAACCAACCAAATCCACAATGGCGTCGGCCGAAGGTTCGGGAAACATGAAAGTTACAGTAAAAACGCCAAAAGAAAAGAAAGAAATTGAAATTTCGTCGGACGCTGATTTAAAAGAGGTAGGAAATTACACCTAGTTGGCATCTACAAGTCCCTGGGCGGTCAGTTCACCGAAGACCTTCGCAATGTGGAGATCAGGATGTGTTGTTGTTGAACATTGACCCGGCCCACACAGAGATTGTGCCTTCTTTTGCAACGGTTGTGGCACATACAGTTCTGAAAAATTCTAGATCTGCTTGTTGAGAGCTTTGATAAAGGCGAATTTGGATCTACTTTGTTGATGTTCGGATGGTTACTCATCTTGTTTTGGGCGATAATTGGCAATGTTGACGTGTTTAGCGAAGAAAACTGCACTTCTTCACAATGATCTAGATCTAGACTCAGTTCCTGGTGAAAGTAAACTCAGTGTCACAAATGAAGATCACTATGGAGATGGAGTACATTTTTCTTAGCTGGGACACCAAGAGATGACTCCCAGAATGTCAGAGGGTGCCGTTTGGTGATCTGTCTGTCCGGACCACCATGGGTTGGCGACAAATTCGCATCTTGGCCGATCAGCATGATGGCATCGTGAACCTGTGCTTGACAAAGGAGGACCGAAATCGGCCACAACGCGTGAACTTTTCAGGTGATATGAGGAGGTTGCACCGTTGTTGAAAATTGAGCGAGCGAAACAGAGGCGATCGAAACAAATCACGTACAGGCAGCCAATGCAGGAACCATATGTACACCAGTTTTATCGTGAAAATGTGGATTAAATTTGGATCATTTGGACTTTTTTGGTTCAATTTGGGTTGAGGATAATGCGAGAGGAAGGGAAATGTGAAGTTCAAGTGCTCGTACGCAGTGCTTTTGAAAAGCACACGTGCTTTTTTGTCCTTTTTTTTTGACCAGCTGCTTTTTTGTGCTTTTTTTGGCCTTGAAGTGCTTTTTTTCCTGATTTTGAAGAAATAACAATAAAAATGGTAATTTTGTACACTTCAAGTATTTCAAGAGAAATATTTTGGAGCTTTCCTTGAGATAATAATTCATAAAATATAAGTTGCACATTTCTCAAGTATTTTGTACAACCTGAAAAGAGTAAAGGTAAAATACTGCAAAAGAAATACCTAAAATTAAAAAGGATACAAATGTATTTCTTTGAATATTTACATAAATTTTTTATGACATTTCAAAAAGTGCTTTTTCACGCTATTTTTAGTCATGTGAGTGTGACTTAAGTTGTTGGTATTTGTCTTGTCTGTCTATCTGTCTATCTGTCAGTCTGTACACACCTCAAAATGGG
>JAAUXT010037884.1_pt1 | contig 15654 bp, 15 predicted proteins | sample 7278171 | NCBI WGS metagenome assembly JAAUXT01 (sample SAMN14350112, study PRJNA611818) | marine sediment metagenome | isolation source: surface marine sediment (1.8m) | place: French Polynesia: Moorea | collected 2018-08 | reverse complement strand
CCCCCCCCCGCGGCGACAGATTTCCCGACGCGATGCACCATCACGCTGGGCGCCGGGGCCCTGCGGCGAGGTTCATCCGCCGTATCCTGTCGCGCCATTGACGAGCATTCAGTGCAGGTTTTACTTTGATGAAACTCGCCCTCAAATCCCCGTGCTACAGGAGCCTGATGCCTGGGCGGGTGGGGTGGGTGGCAGTGATGGAAGCGAGCGATGTGAATGGAGCACGAAACGCTAATGTCGTTGCGGTATTCACAGTCACACAATACTGTGACACAGACATCAGAGAGAAACATCGGTTTCACTTTGCGTGGCTGCTGTTCACGGCCGCGGTTTATACCTGTGAGCCGAGCGGTGCGGTGGAATGAACTGCCAGTGATGCGCCACGTGTGTGTGAACGAGGAGTGAGTGGTCTGGGTGAATAGGGACCTTCAGTTGCAACACGTGTGACGCCCCCGTGCCACGTGTGATGTGGCATTACAGGCTGGAAATCAGTTTCATCATTTTAGAAATTTTGAAAATTGTGTTCTCTTTTCCCAGACATAAACTTCCATTCATAAATGGTTTCTCTATCATATAACAAAGCTGTCCCTGCAGATAAACAAACTAGAAATAAGGACAGCGATCACTGCTCCAGTATGGATTTTCCAGGGTGAAATGCCACGTTGCACATGGCACAGGGACACCACACGTTTTGCAACTGAAGATCCCTATTGGCGCCACACTGTGTGAACGCTGTGTGAATGGCCTTGGTGTGAACTGCAGTGTGAACGTTGACATTCTGTGTGAATTGCCTCTGTGAACGTTGACATTCTGTGTGAACATTATGTGAAGGTGTGAACATGGTGTGAATGTTCCACAGAAACTTTCTGTGAACGGGCCACATGAAAGTTCCATCGTGTGAACGGTCCGGTGACAGCGCACTCTCACAGATCACGTGTCACCAATGACCATGCAAACATCAACAACTTTTTTTTCAGAAGCAAGTCCAACCTGTTCAGTTAGATGCCTACACACAATGGAGACTCAGTTTCACCAGTGTTCTGAATCGGCACACCTCATCCATTATGCAGAAAACAGGAGAAATTCGACAGAGACACGCGCACCTCCAGGACACCTGACTCAGTTTGCTCGCAGCTCCCACAGCAACATGCACCCACTGTGCACAGATATTTAGAGAGATACCAACGCAGGAATTTCCTGAAGGAACACAGCATCATGCGGAGAAGTTACAAAGGACCCTCGTGCGAAAAAGACACGAGTTGTTGAACGACAAGGCACTTTCACCAGATTACAGCAGAACTGTACACACACGCGCGCGCACACACACACACACACACACACTACAAACTTTTCTCTCTCTCTCTCTCCCTCTCTCTCTCTGGGGTGGACAGAAAGACAGCAGGGTCCAGGCCCCTTTGGGTCCTCTGAACTAACCCCTGGATGGAGAGAGGTCCCTGGCCCCCTGGCTAGTGGGGGCCACGGCCACCTGTTTCTGCCCCTGGAGAGAGCAGCTCCGGTCCCACGGGCCCCTGGGATGCAGAGAGGGGGCCCGGCCCCCTGGATCTGCCCTTGGATGGAGAGAGGGGCCCTGGCCCCCTGGCTAGAGGTCCCAGCCCCTGGATCTGCCCTTGGATGGAGAGTGGGGCCCTGGCCCCCTGGCTAGAGGTCCCAGCCCCTGGATCTGCCCTTGGAGAGTGGGGCCCTGGCCCCCTGGCTGGAGGGCCCAGGCCCCCCAGACCCAGGATCCGCCCCTGATGGACAGCGGGTTCCCGGGGACGAGGTGTAACCCGGCCATTCCTCATGCCAGCTCCACCCGGGGAGCGCTGCGGCGGAGAAAAGTCAACCGACTGGAGGACACGGGTAACAAAGCTCGTTTCTTCTGATTGATCTGCTGCATGTTTAATCAAGTGGTAAAGGGATCAACCCACGGGCCGCGTGCTTTGTAGTTCCCTGTTATCTGACTGGAATACTCCAAAACAGCCAACGACTGCAGGGCCAAGAGGCCCCCATCAAGCATCGTGTTTTTTGTGTCCAGAAAAGCTCATCTGTTGGAGGGGGGGGAAATGGAATATTTTGGTGAAGTGGAAAGGGAACGCGTGTAGCAGAAGAAGACTGCGGTGCACAAAAGGAAACCAGTGCTGCTGCTCATCTCTTCAACCGTTCATCCGAAACATGTTTCCAATGCTAGTTTCCAGAGGACCCAGGGGTTAAGGTAGTGGGGGGGGGCAATATTTTGTTGGGCAAAAACTGCAGTCTAGCAAATTTTTGCAAGCTGTACCTGCGACGCGCGTCCAAAAGGGTGAAGTTTTTTTTCTCGTCTCGGTTGCCTTGCCTGCAGACAGCCATGCCCCTGCAGCGTGGTCAGTCAGAACCAGTTGACAACGCACCACCCGGTGAGCAACTAAAAGCTCGGAAGTTCCTCGTGTGGAGGAATAAAAGCCTCGAAAGGAATCACACCCACGGAGACAGAGAAACAAATCAAAAAGCGTCACCTTTGAGACAAAACGTTACATTAACACAACAGAAACTCTGATCAATCTGAGGTGCGCACACCCAAGAATGTGAACTTGAATCAAGAAATTGTAGCTCAGACGTTGGATTCAATTCACTGAAGAAATATTTCCGCAGAAACGGAGCCTTTTCTCTGCGCTTCTAGTTTCTACGCGCGCATGCGCAGTAATGCGTTGCGCGTCGCGCGCAGTGTTAACGCATGCGCAGCGCGTCGTGTTCTCAACGCATGCGCACCGGCGCCTCGTGCTTGTTCAGTGGCGTCGCCGCGAGCAGCGCCATTTCGCCCGAGGTTGTGATCTTGAGAAGCACATCTGAGAGCGAAATGCTAAAAACACGCTGCTTTGATTATTGGGTGCAAGTTTAATGAAGTGTCGGAGGGGTGAAAGCACCCGACGCTGCTGCCGAAGGCTGCTGCCGCCGCCGCCGTGGCGCGGGGAGGGAGGGAGGGAGGCGCCGCCCCGCCGCGGGGTCGAGCCCGAGCAGCAGCCGCGGCGCGCGGCGAAGGTCACGCGGTGAATATTGCACGACGATTCGCACCGCGTTTCAAGGTGCGTGCAGCGTTCCACCGCGGTGTGAACGTTCCAAAGATCGCGTTGAAAGTATTTGACCTGGAAGTCAGAGGCAAGGGGTTTTCACGAAGGCGACGCGACGCGGCGTCAAAATGCTGACGTCGTGAAGGCTGGCGTCAAGAATGGATTCCATTGGTACCCGTGTTAAATTTGACATTGACGTGAAAATTTTGACATCGGCGTCAACGATTTTAACACTGACAGTTCCGAGGTAAAAATCCCTTCAGAACCCGCAGACGAGTCTCTCCTCTCCACAAAACAAAACATGACAACCTGCGACCAGATTCAAGACCTTGAGAATTGGACACCAAGAACGCCGCGTTTTCATGCCCAAGGTGCTCATTTTGCAGCCTGCAATGGAAACTGCGTTCCTTCGTTCTCGCTTTACAAGTGCTCACCATCCACGCCAGGGTAAAAAATTTTCACGAGGCGGACGGCTGAACGTCAACTTTTCACGCAAAGAAACTACATGTACAGCCCGCACTCTCAGACTGTGCACAAAAAAGAACATTCACATGTTACCGTTTCAGGTGCACAAACTCAGGATCAGTGGAGGCTGCGAGTATACCACGGCTGTCGTGCGGGGCGGGCGGGGTGCGGTGGGTGGGCCGGGGTGGGGCGCCCCCCCCCCCCGCGGCGTGGGCGCCCGCGCGTCATACGAGCCCAACATCAAGATTTACTGGGTTAATTTCCTGAAAGAAATAAGATAATAGGTTGAGCCTGGACGTGCCTGGATGAATTATTCACGGAGCCGGGGCCGGTGAGGCTGACCTGGTTCGGGACCCGCTGCATACTCGATCACTGATCTGTGACTCGGGTCCACCGGAGCTGGAGACGCTACTCTGCAGTGCGGGTGGAGCTCGCCCCCCCCCCCGCACAAGCTCGTTTCACAGCAGCCTGCCCAGGGCGGGTTTCGCCTGTGTCCTGCACGTCCTGTGATGCGGAGTTTGGATGTAACAAAACATCCCAGCGTCAGAGAGTCCGGCTACTGACCCTGACCCAGTCTGCCCTGGCTGAGTTCACAAACACAAAGAAACCTGCAGACAACCACGACCTAAACCAGTCACAGCGCAGCAACAAACAATTCTTGACACCTTTGATTGTTTCCCCTCCTCCTCCCACCCACGTGGAACCTTTCAATTCAACCACCACAACAAACGCCTCAGAACCACGATGACATCGAGCCGAAAACAAAGGAGCCAAATATGGATTTCCACATGAATAAATAAGGCACGTTTCAGGTCGAATTTCGTTGACATGCATATTTAATTCAGACCAAGGACGCGCCTTCCAGACGTGGGCGTCAATAATAATCAGACACTTGACAGAGAGACGACCTGCGCGGCGCGCATGCGTCGTGCACGCCATATTGCGTGTCGTCCGCATCGATCCAGGTGAATTTGTTGCCGAGGATCCTCGTTTCATCTCTTTGTTGGATGTTGGTCAATAGGACGTCTTGGCAAGAAGGAAGTACGACACATCAGAGCGACTCGGGTTGCAGCCCTGCAGTCCCAGTTCGGGGCCGCAGTGGGGCGGATCCTGCAGCAGGCTGGTGTCGATCCCGGGGGAAGGACAGGCATTAAGGGTTTTCACGTTGTGTGATCGGTCTGGACTGACAATTTGATGCTCTCCATTGGGCGTCATGTAGAATTTTGACGCACGCGTCAAAAATTCTGACTCCGCCCAACCGAGCGTCACCAACGTGAAAACCCCTATTTTGACTGAAGTGTTCATGTTCACTGAAGAATGTGGTTTGCAGACGAAAAAACTCCGCACTATGACGAAAAGAAAGACCCCAGATCAGAGACGCGCGCGCGCCTCTGTGTGTGTGCGTGTGTGTGTGTGTGTGCGCGTGTGTGTGTGCGTGTGTTGATTCCGGCCTCTTCCTGACCTCAGGTCTCGGACAAGAACAGAGACAGACAACAACCCCGCAGTCACCATGGCTTGAGCCGCCTTCGTCATTCTGGGTCCGTCAGGTCTGACAGAACTGAGCTGCAGTTCCAAAGATGAACAACTGAACTCTCCACAAACATCGCAGCTCTAACCTGACCATTCATACGCAGAACCGACCCAAACAAACGCCGTGCACCCAACGACCACACCACCCAGTGCACACCGGGTACACTCAATAGCTGCAAGGGCACAAGACATACTGACTTGACTTTTATCCAATCAAGCGATCGCTTTCCATCGACGTTCGCGGTGCCGTTAATCAGAGTCACTGCGCAGCCGCAGTTAAAGAGCGCGCTTCAATTGGGGCTGATCGGGGCGGGACATTTGTCTTGGGAAGAGGGAGCGGGGTCGTAATGGAGCTGTCACTGCGCAATGAATGCGTCCGAAGGGATGTGTGCTCTCACCCCGCCGCCGCGCCATCAAACTGTTAGCGCCCGGGCAGTGATGCAGTTGGAGTCATTGTGTGAAGTCCCTTCAGGGCGAAGCACCATGTGGTGGTGCAGTATATGGCAAGGTGGATGGAAATGTCCCCTGCCCCCTCCCCCAACCCCCCTCCCCCTGCCTGAACTCCCTCGCACCCAAACCCCCTGCACCTGACCCCCCCTGTGGACAATATGACTGGTGGAAGATAAGGAGGATAAGGAAGAATTGATGAACAAGGAAGAATTGACGACATTACCGACACCGCAAGGGACTTCGCACTGCAGTTGCCTTGAGCACTGCTTCTTGTTTACGTAGCGCGGGTCAGCCCACTTGATCAGGAATCACCCACCGCGTCGTCTGGGCTTTGTTCGGGTCATGTTGGCGCACGATCGCGACACGGTAGCGTCCAGCGACGCCACGCAGACGACGACGTCCAACCAACGACGTTCCGTTTCGAAGCGACGTGCGTTTCTGACAACGATTGGACAAAGAAAACCTCTGTTGCACTGGTTCGAATCAAACCACGAAGATACCATGAAACAAAAAGGCTTGGCCTCAAAAGCCAGTGGTACCGTACAACAGAAATAGTGGTCCCAACATGCATTGTTCCAGCAATCACGTTTGGTGAACACTTTCTGAGGATTTTTTTTCACAAAGGCCACACTGACCGCGTTAGGTTTTTTTTGGACGGGAGTACCATGTGCCCAGTACACAGTATGATTATTCAGTCTGAGCAAAAATATTTGGCCGCATGACCCACCCGCTGCACAGTGAGGTGCACAGACAAACACACACACACACACACACACACACACACACACACACACACACACACACACACACACAAGAATGACCGAACCGAGAACGCGGAATGCGGAAAGCGCGCGCTCAAATACACCAGTTGCCAGAAAACTCCAGAACTTTGCCAAATGGTGTTCCGGTGATCAAACCTTTACCTGGTGAAACGAAACTCCGACTTGGCAACACAGAACTTGGATCAGTTTCTCCCCGTCACACAATCCGACCGTCATGAATCTTCTCGGCCGACAGCAATGTTGACATTTTTTTCACCTAAACTGGTGAAAAAGACGAGCACAAAGAACAAAAAGAAAAAGGAAGCACATTATTTGAAGTCAGCGCGCAAAAAAAAAGACGCGCCGAGACGCAGGTGTTCGTTCCGAAGCGCACGCAAAAAAAATCCCGACTGCCTTCCAAAGTGATCCTGTCAAAAGAGAGGCTACAGATGCGTATTAAAACCCTCAGCGCAAAGGGGAGGCTTTGAAGCGAAAACCTTCGTTGTTTTGGCAACATATTAATCGTCATGTCAAGGCTCCATTTGTTCTTCTTGTTCTACAAACATTAAAGCTTCACTTTGTACGCGAAACAAAAGCGCCAGGCCCCGCGGGACGCAAATTTATAGGATCCATTTCCTTTGTGAGAGGAAAACAGATGTTAGAGGAGCGCCTCCCTCATTAGGACCCGTGCTAAGTTTATTAAATAGATAGCTGCTCGACGTCGTAACGACGGTAGTAATTGGGGGAAAACGGCCTTAATTCTCCACTCTGGTCCGTAATGAAAGGGCGTGTCAAGGCTGCTCATCGTCAGACCACGTGCGCGCGCGAGAGAGGGCGCTCTGCAGAGAGCACGGCTCCCAGGGGCCGGATTCCGTCAGCGCAAAGATCAAACTTTTCACGTTCTGACAGCGTTCGTTGACGCTATGATCTTCTATAAAGTCTCAGGGATGGGAATTTTGTGCCCTCCCTGCTGTCAACTCTGCTCTTTCTGTTCTGGTGTGTGTGTGTGTGGCACCACATGTTCAGCACGTGCTCAGGCTCGAAACGTCTTCCGGTCTGAGACTCACTTCCGGTCTGACACCTACTCCCGGTCTGAGACTCACTTCCGGTCTGACACCTACTTCCGGTCTGAGACTCACTTCCGGTCTGAGAACTCACTTCCGGTCTGACACCCCACTTCCGGTCTAAGAACTCACTTCCGGTCTGGAGCTGACTTCCGGTCCACGACCCATTTCCGGTATGGGGCTGACTTCCGGTTGCCTCTCGGCGTGGCTCCACCACGGAGCTCGTGCTATCAGCGTCCATCGTGAGAAACGACCCAGACTCGTATCTTTATCTGCAACTGCACACACTGAAACATCTGGACTGATCTACTGACCCGACGCGACGTCTGGATAAACTCCAGATGGACTGAGGGGTCTTATCACACCTCGCAGGGAGGCAAAGGTGCCGCAATTTGCATCTCCATTCAGCCCTTTTCTTCGTCAAATACAGTCTGTTGTTGTCAGTGAAGCTCACAGGGTTGAGCCGCAGGATCCTGGTCGGTTCGCTGCAAACGCTGTTGCGCACTGAATTGCCGAAACGTGAGCAGACCTCTGCAAGTAAAACGCCAGGAACAATTCCTTTGTGCACTGTCTGCAGGGGTTGACGCCAATAACATCAAACAAAAGCGCTTGTCAGTGTTGACACGCGCTCGGGGATTGCCTGGGATGTGTGTGCGCGTGTCGTTCCTGTCATGATGCTGATGGGAAACAGTCTGAAATTTGTTTGTTTTTGAGAGCCAGACTGGTCCCCGCTGTCAGACCCCAGACTGGTCCCCTCTGTCAGACCCCAGACTGGTCCCCGCTGTCAGACCCCAGACTGGTCCCCGCTGTCAGACCCCAGACTGGTCCCCGCTGTCAGACCCCAGACTGGTCCCCGCTGTCAGACCCCAGACTGGTCCCCTTCAGACGGGCACCAAATTTTTCATCTACAGAGGAACGTCTTCAGCAAAAATTCAACCATCTGACTTTTCCCCGGTTGCAGAGGGAGCATGCACACAAACTGCGACTGAAATAGAAGCGGCGCGCGTGCACAAGAGAGGACACGTGTAAAAGGGCCACGACAAAATGGGACAACCCTTTGTTCTAAGACCTTTTGTTTGTTGAGAACGTAGTTTACACTGCAACTTCCCATTGTGTTATGCGCAGAAAGAATAGGATGTAACACAGGCTCTTTCATGTATGTATGATGCGGGCGAAACGAGTGCCGCAGAACCTCGCGAGCTTCAAACGGAATAGAAACCACCTCATCTCAATAATGCATCATCAGGCGGAGACGACGTACGTACTGCAGAACTCATCATCTACCGTCAATGTCTCGGTGTCAGCGGAACGAGACAAGGCTTCTCTCAACAGCTACACATCTCATTTGAAAGTAAAAGGCTCATGTCTCTATTGTACGTAGGTTCAAAGAGAAGAACAGCAGGAACAGGAGCGGCCGCGCTTCCCTTTTGTTTTAATTGCGAAAACTGTTTCAAAAGAAAAAGGTGTGGCTCGTCGTAAGCATACAGCGTCTTTGACAAGAAAAGAACGCGTCGCGGTAACCCTTCTGAGTGCGACGTGTTCGACCCTGCACGAACATCCCCAACTCTGGGTTTCACTCAGAAAATTGCAATGTTCGGCACACACACACATACACAGGTGCGCACACAGACACACAGTTCACACACGCACACACAAATACACACACACGCACACACAGACACAGACAGACGAGCACGCAAACACAGACAGACAGACAGACAGACAGACAGACACCCTGCACGATTCCAGTCTCTTCTGGAACCAACAACAAAGGCGATTCTTCCCCAGTGCTCAGAGGGCGGTGACAAAGCCATTGTCTCTTCACTCGCAGATCAGATCAAGAGGTTTGGAATTTTAATCCACTTCACTCTCCACTTGGACGAGCGAATTTGGTGGATTTTATCCAGGGAATATTGGGTGGAGGGGAGGCCGCCCCGAACTACAAAACAAAATCCCACCCAAAGTTTGCGTTTTTGAGCCAACCCCCCCTTCCGCTTTAAGTTGGACCAAAGTCAGGACGATCTTGTCCCTCCTTGCATTTGATTGAGTCCACCCATGCAGCAGGACCCAAGTCAGGACAACCTTCAGCCCCCCCCTTTTGGGGTCGGGTCCCAGTCAAGCCTGGGTCGCCCCGCTCCGTGGAGCGGTCCCACACCCACCAGAGGGCGACACTGACGTCTTGCACACCGGAATCAAGACGCTGTGAATCAGGCTGGCGGCGGGGAGGTTTAGCACACCTTTGATTTCATTTGTACGGAGCCCCAAAAGACACAGATACCAAACCACGTTTCCAACTTTGCTCTGAGAGCCAATGACAAGGTAACAAATGGTGTCTGTGTCATCAATTTTGCCAAAATTTTGGGGGACGGAAAAAAAGCGGACCTGTTCGCACAACCTCCGTGCTGACAGGGACCCGTCCCCCCCCCTCCCGCGTCTCTACCAAAACGAGGCGTTTCTGGAGGGTTGCTGCCAAACTGAGGGGGAATAACTCGAGTCGCGTGTTAATAATACAGCGCTCCTGTACCTGCCGCTCGAAGCGCGCCGGGCACAGGGGAAATCAGGGCGAAGCGCCCCCGCCCAGAGCCGCCCGCTTCTAATTACGTTAGCGCGTAATTACGACGACGCTTTACGGCAGCTTAATGCTGTTACGCAAGGACGCGGGTTCCCGGGCTGCGCCGTGACCCGGGAGCGTCGGGCTAATGGGACGGGGCGCATCTCAATCAGCGCGCCACAGACGCGGCGTCCGCGTCCCGGGTCCGCGCGACGCTGCGGAGACGCTGCTCCACGTGATGTCGGCACGTGCGCATGTGCAGTTTGACACACGTGCACATACACACACTCACACACATACTCTCTCTCTCTCACTCTCTCTCTCGCACACACATGCTCCTCTCTCTGTCTGTCACCTCTCCTCTCTCTCACACACACGCACACACTCTTTCTCTCTGTGTCTCACACACACACACTCCGCTCTCTCTCTGTCTCTCTCTCTCTCTCTCTCTCACACACACACACTCTCCCTCTCTCTCCCTCCTCTCTCTCTGTCTCTCCTCGCTCACATACACACTCCCTCTCTCTCTCTCTGCCGCACACACACACACTCTCCCTTGGTCTCTTGTACATAGTCTCTCAGTCCCTCTCTCTATCTCTCTCTTTCTCTATCTCTCTCTCTCTCACACACTCTGTCTGTCTGTCTGTCTGTCTCTCTCTCTCACACACACACTGTCTGTCTGTCTGTCTGTCTGTCTGTCTCTCTCTCACACACACACACACACTCTGTCTGTCTGTCTGTCTCTCTCTCTCACACACACACACACACACCAATCCCTGTTTCCAGCTCAGATTCGCTCGTCTCCAAGCCTTCACCGCGCGTGCGGCTTCTACGCGAACACGCTGAAACACCCAGAACAAACTCCCTTGGCAAAAACTGAAGGTCCCTGCTATTCACAGCTCGAGGTGAACACCTCGCAGCAATGAAAACGACATTTCAAAGACATCGATATGACTAATGCTTCAATCATGGATGAGAAACTGCAGGACAGATTTTGGGGGAAAAAGACACTTTACTTTTTGCGCTTGAAATTCTTTGAGGCAAACACAAATTTGATATCATTGGCAAAAAGTGCACCAACACCTGGAACAGTCATTATGGAAATTAACACAAAGCGAGGAAAACAAATTTGGTGAAAAGGAGACAGGTCTGCACAGGAGCGAAAATGATTTTGAGCACCCCTGGAGAGAGGCTCGATTTGTGATGAAGCTGTTGTGCTTTGCGCGACCACAGTCCATTGGACATCACTTCACCACTCACGCAAACTTTTGCCTTTTTTCACCCAGATCAACGGCGTCCGTGCAGCGGGTTGAAACTGCGCGAACGACGCGTCTGTCAAGCTGGCACGTGTGAGGCGCACGTCGCGCCAACGTCATTCAAACGAGCACCGTTTCCATGGCACTGGCCAATCACAAAACACCTTCGACGTCAATGTTGGCGTTTGTCAAAACGTCACGCAAGAAGTGCCCACTGTATTCATCCATGTTTAAGTCGCACCCAAGTACAAGACATACCCCAACTTTTGCCTTGATTTTCCGGTATGAAATCACATTGAGACAATAGTAATTTCTTACTCATGTATAAAATGCACCCCCAGAAAAGGTGCTCAATTTTGGGACAAAAAGGTGCGTCTTTTACACGGGTGGATACGGTATTTCCACCTGCAGTTGTCCAGAACAATGGCGCCGACAGGAACCTCCACACAATTCCACAGCGTTCAGTACTAACTCACTGCCTGAGATGCGACAAGACAGAATAGTTGCCATGGTTCTGCGTGGAGACCCCTGGGGAACACGAACCCGCCGTGACCTCTGTGCACCCAGCGCTGGAAACGACATCCGCTTTGAGCTGGTGATCCGAAACTTTCAAACTCAGGTACACAAGGCCATGGCTGCTCTTTTTACTCGCGGTAGATCGAGCGACCCTGTAACATGCACGTTTCAAACGTCGTTCTCCACCAGTTTGAGAGCAACAAGGATATGCATTAAAATTTGTGCTGAAACAAAAGAAGAGTGACTTTTAAAAGCGCTTTCACAAACAGACCACAGAGGCTGGGTCGGTGGAACCTGCCGACACTCGCAGGAAAATTTTGTGTCTCAAGAACAAGAGCCTGTTTCAGACTTGCTGCGACTCGAAGAATCGCCCACGCTTTCGACATCAACACAGACAGACAGACAGACAGACAGACAGACAGACACACACACACACACACACACACAGTGCAATATTCCGCATGACATCTCCAACCACAAGTCACACCGCAATGTTGCTCTCTGTTTCAGGTTGGTTTTGCAGCGTCGCAAAACCGAAGTTCAAACACTTCTGCATGTCCCTGGGGAGCGACACAGAAACAATACAAAGCTCACACAGATCCACAAAACCATTGTGTAAAGAGACAAGAGACTCTGTCACAAGGAACTTTCCCCCCTATTTTCGCTCACGATCCAATGTTATTTCTGCCTGTCACGCAATATGTCGTGTTTTCAAAGAAAAATGATTTCATTTTTCTGTTGGATGGGGTTTCCCATTTTCTCTGTCAAATCCAGCATTTGATCTTGTTTACAGGTTTCTGCCACGGAACCTTGCTGTCATGCCTCCTCTTTTGTTTCATCCAGAGACTGTGTAATGCGTGGAACACGACTCTCTTCGTGCGCTGTTCCGACGAAATGGCCCCAAACCACGACATTTCTCAGGCGTCAGGTCTGACGAACTCAGGAAACAAGTCAGAAAGTGGAACGCTGTGGGTTACAACACATTCTCGTAGGTGACCTCATCTTTGTGGAAGTGAATTCACACACGGAAACCAATGGCCCCTGTTCAATCACGTAACTGGAGCTTTTCTTGACCAAATGCCTTGAAAAACCATTGTGTGATTCACAAGAACCATTTCCTCCAGCACGTGTGTGTCCTTCCCTCCAGGGGATCCACGGTACCCAGGGGCCTGGCCCTCGTCCCTTCACATGGTCCCGGCTCAGAACCAGTTGTTTCTCTCAGTTGGACCTCAAGCTCGATCCCGGATCCGATGGAGAATCCGCTGTGGTATCTGGCCACAACAGGTGTGTCTGATACAGTGTATATGATGCACGAGGTGGAATGCGGGATTTCCATGAAAGCCAAGTCAAGCGAAGTTTCTGTTCCACCCGAGCAAACGATGCCCATGTCCGTCGCAACGGAGCCCCGAGACAGGCTGTACTGTACCTCCAAACATGGTTCCTGTCATCTCGTAACTTTTCAAAACCTTTGTTCGACAAAAGAGTTGTGTGATTGAACAGGAACCCTTTCTTGCAAAAGTAAGAACCCATTTCTGTCACGATGCGAGCAGATACGACTGGTTTTGTGGCCGCCTTGGTTTCCACACACGCGTCAGACGCGTCAACTCAACGAAGACACGGAGACCTTATCATGGAATGACTCCACATCAAGGTACCAAGAGAGTGGATTTCGCTTTTGTGCAGAATACAGATTTCCAGGGCCATTCCATTTCGTTCAGACACAAAAGAAAAGCTTCGCCTCTCTGAGCTGTAGGTCATACACACGGGTGCGTCATCACATGACGTCATCACGCATCAGGTGACGTCATCACCACCACAAGAGACGCGGTCCATGACGCGCAGACACCGCACATCCCTCAAATCACAGAAAGAGCTGCAAGTGACAACGAGCAAAAATCCCAACGGAAACGTCCTTGTGTTCTCCGGGACCCCTGCAGCAGCTGGATCTGAGGCCGCTGCGCGTCACACCTTGTCCCTTTGGGCGTCACCCCCACACAAATCACCCGCGCGCCGTGTCTATCCGAGCAAGGTCTCCCCATGAATCTCGTGACTTCTCACGCGGAGGCGCGAGATCTCCCTGTGATGGAGATAGAGTACCGCGGAATGGAAAAAACTTCAAAGGGAATGCAGATTAGGTCATTCCGACGACGCCTTGCTTCGCCGATTCGAAACCTACAACTGCGACAACTGTGCACGGACACGACCGGTTGATGCTCAACATCTCCAACTGGGGTTTCGCTCAGAAAATTGCAATTTTCGGCACACACACATACGCACGCACACAGACACACGCAGACACGAACACACACACACACACACACACACACACACACACACACACACACACAGACACGACACAGACACCTGACACACACACCCACAGTTCACACACGCACACACATGCACACACACGCACACAGACAGACAGACGCGCACGCAAACACAGATAAGGACACACACACGCACACACAAATACACACACGCACACACACACACACACACACAAACACACACACGCGCGCGCGCGCAAATGCATGTACAGGCAAACCACAAAACCAAGCCGCACAAGATGCACACCTGAAAGGAACCTGTGTCACAAAAAAGACGCCGGATCCAATTTCAATTTTGAGTATTTTCCCCCCACATCTATTCACTGTGGAAATTGGAAACATGATTTGCTTCGCGCAAACCTGTGAATAATAGGCTGGCAAAGGGAAACCTGATAATGTTCCACACAAACGCACACAAAAAGCAGGTGGGCTTCTCTCACGAGGTTCCCCCGAATTGAACGTGCGAGCGCAATCGATAGAACTGTCACACAATCGGGCTGGGGAACAGAGAAACTGCGCACAAACCTCCGTTTGTGTGGAGGGGAATCAAAACGACGCCGTTTTTCCGTGGCTCTGCCCTCCTTTTGGGTGTGGGGTGCTGGGTGTGCCGGGATTGCAGGGTGCATCCTCCTGTGAGGTGCAGGGTGCACCCTGCTGTGGGGCGCAGGATTCCCGCCCTTGTCATCACGGGGTGCAGGTGTGCCCCAGTGCAGGGTGTGGGTGCAGGGCGCCTCGTTACCCCATCTCCATGGTTACGACCCTCCCCCCACCATCACCGTTGGGCACAACGCGCGAGAGACACATGACCAGCAGAATTAAAAACTTCCGTCTCGGGGAGAAGTGATCGCGAGTGCCAAGAGCCTCGGCTCATTACGGAGCGGCCATTTGATGTGGAGGAGACTAACGGCGGAATCCACCTTCCTGCACGAGCAATTAAGGCCGGCCGAATGTTCCAAGGTCGCAGCCACAAATTGCACAAAAGCCCAAATCGCCTTGTGCTTTTAAGCCCCCCCCCCGAGACCAAGGATTGGTGTTTCTTAGCGTGGGCAAGGGCAGGCCTCGATTAAGCCTCATGAAACCAAGCAGGAATGGACCCTCTCCCCAACCCATCCGACCCTGTGTAGAAGTGACCCAAGGCTTGAGAACAACCACGGAATACCAACATAGCGGACAGTGTGAGTCAGTCATACACAAAATCATCGGCTTGAAAAAAGACATGCCAACAACTGCATGCGGCTACACACAAACACACACACACCAACCTGGTTATGCGTTGTCCGATTCAACACACACACACAAACACACACACAGACACACACACACAAACACACACTTGTTTCGGGGCACACACACAAACACACACACGCACGCACGCACACACACACACATAGAGCGGCCTCGGCTGACACACATACATGTAATGACAACGTTGGGTTCATTCCATCCTCATCGTTCATTCTGTTGAGACCAATCAACAAATTTCAGACCAAGCGACCGTGCGTCAACTCTGCTCAACACCATCAGAGTCGTGATCACCAAACATCAATCAGGCCATGGTCATCGAACCACCAGTGGGTCCAACCACCAGTGGGTCCCACACATCGAACCACTAGTGGGTCCAACCACCAGTAGGTCCAACCACCAGTGGGTCCCACACATCGAACCACTAGTGGGTCCAACCACCAGT
>JAAUXT010026309.1_pt1 | contig 15655 bp, 13 predicted proteins | sample 7278171 | NCBI WGS metagenome assembly JAAUXT01 (sample SAMN14350112, study PRJNA611818) | marine sediment metagenome | isolation source: surface marine sediment (1.8m) | place: French Polynesia: Moorea | collected 2018-08 | reverse complement strand
TTTGATGAAATCACATTTGAGATCGGTGCTGAGGTGGATGTGGTTCCTTATGCCATTTCCGGAAGTACGGAGCTGGCCCAAAATGTTGTCCACAAACTAGACAACGATTGCTATTGCTATATACTGCAAAACCATGGTGCCTTGAGCTTGGGAAAAGACCTGGACCAAGCCTGGAAAAATGCAGAGCTGTTGGAAAAAGTGGCCCAGATTTATTTTTATGCCTTAACCACCGAAAAAAAGATAACCACTCTGCCCAAAGACGCTATCGATCTGATTTATAAAATGCGGAAAACATAACCACGGAGCACACAGAGAACACAGAAAAAAATCTGTTCATATTGAGAATGTGTTTGGAAGGTCCGGGCTTGCCTGTGTGGTGCTGTGGCCCATTTTAATCTGAGTAATGATATGCTTAGCGCTGAGGAAGAAGCCTATATTTTGAACCGGGCCTATGTACCGGAGCATTGCGTACAGTTGATGACCTTTGTATCCGGCGGGGAGCCGTTTCTAATGGATGATTTTTTTATATGCCTCAAAGCAAACTGGCTCATCCTGATCGGCTACCCCCTGGAAGATAATTTTACCAGTGAAGCATTAAAAAATATTTTATCCAAAGTAAAAGAAACATTCCGTCCCGAATTCATTTCGCTGGTTGCACCGCAAATGCCGTCGTCCCTGGCTGTCAACTGCCGCGAACACCAAAGCGATGTTTACTATACGCTGGAGACCCAAGCGCCAACGATCCGCAGCCCGGTAAAACGCAATCTGAGAAAAGCGCTTGAGAGTTTACGGGTGGAATTATCACCGCGCATGCAGCGCGACCATTATGATCTGATGCAGGAATTTGCCGAGCGCAAACAGTTGTCAAAGCGCGTGGAGCGGCTGTTGTTTAAAATGCCGGATTTTGTGGCCGCGGCGGATAAGGCCTTTGTGCTAAATGCATGGAATAAAGACCATCGGTTGAGCGCCTTTTATGTGGTTGACCTTGAAGCCAGCAAATTTTCCAATTACATTATCGGGTGCCATTCCAAGAAAAATTATGTTGTGGGGGCATCGGATCTTTTATGTTTTGAGCTGATTAAGCTGAGCCTGGAATATCAGAAGCCATACATTCATCTTGGACTGGGAGTAAACGCCGGTATTCGTCGTTTTAAGGAAAAGTGGGGCGCAATGCCCTCCCGCCGATATGAAATGGGTGAGCTGAAAGCAAAAAAAATGTCCTTTTTGAATATCTTGCGCGATTTGGGGAAAACGCGTTAAGCGCGCTGATGGGATCATATGTTTTCAATTAAATCAAAACAAAAAAAGCTTAAAATGATCTGGCAGGTACAAAAAAACGGCAACAGCTCTCAGCTTGTCGGCACCGCCCATTTCTTTCCCTATAGCTTTCGAGATTCGCTGCGCCGCTGTCTGCAAGATGCTCGGGTGGCCATTTTTGAAGGCCCGCTGGATGAGGATAACATGGCCCGGGTCAGGCAAGCTGGTATAGATCCGGAATCGTCCTATCATCTCTTTGATGAGCTGGATGATCAAACCATTGCCGGCATCACCGGTGCCTTGATACCAGTTTGTCGGCTGAGAAATTCAACTCAATTTGTTCATTATTGTAAAGACAGCCTCAGAGAGACCGTTTACGATTTGGTGAAAGGCATGCATCCTTGGCTGGCGTTTTTTACGCTGTGGTCCACCTACTTGCGGCGCAATGGCTGGAAATATTCGGTCGATATGGAAGGATACAATGTGGCGCAAGAGTTGGGCAAACAGGTCGTGTTTCTTGAAAGCATTGAAGAACAAATAACGGTGTTGAAAAATATTTCACACGAGAAAATCATGTATTTTCTCAAGCAGACGGATCATTGGGAAACACTGGCCAATGATTACGTCAAGTCCTATTTGAAGGGTGATCTGGAAAAACTGCGACTTTCCGGTATCCGCTTTCCAAGCCGGCATCACACCATTATTGATCGTCGCGATGAAGTGTTTTTTAAAAGGATGCAAGCGGAGTTGGCCCAGGGGGATGTCGTTGCTTTCCTGGGGGCACCGCATCTAAAGGGAATGAGCCGTTTGCTTCTTGCCGATGGCTACCAGGTTAAAGGGCCCTGGCTGCCGGATTAAAGACAGAGGACAGAAGTCAGAGGACAGAGGGCGGAAAACAGATGACCCGTCTTCGCTCTAACGAGCTTGGGGCTCCGCCCTGAGGGCTACGACCCCACAAGTCGGCGCGGCAAGCAGAGATTAGAAGACAGATGACAGATGACAGAATACAGAGCCTTACGTCTCCTGATAAGAAGAATGACCAGCAGGCGATGAATACCGCGGTTCGAATTTTAACGTATCGCGACCATTCGCAATACGAATTAAAACGGAAACTGCAGCAACGGGGATTTGCGAGCGACGTTATCAATGGGGTGATAGAAAAGTGCGAGCGTTTCAATTATATCGATGACCAAAAAACCGCCCGGCTTTATATTTTACAGCTTAAACGCAAGTGTTTCGGCAAACGCTATATTCGACTGGCGTTAAAAAGGAAACGTTTAAGGGGTGACGCAATCGATAGGATTCTTTCGGCGGAATACCCCGGAGTTGATGAATATGTACACGCCAGCCGGATTTTAGAAAAGAAAAAGAAGACGTTTGCGCGCGAACCCGATCCAAAAAAAAGAAGCGATAAGATATATCGCTTTCTGTACTCGCGTGGATTCCACCCTTCTGTGATTCGAAACTATGTAAAATAGTCAATTAATCTAAACATCAATTGGTCAGAGGATTCCAACCATTTAACGAATCAACTATTTGACTATTTAACTTCCGTGTTAACTAGTGATCTCCAAAACCTCGTCAGTTTTTTCGGTAAAAGATTTCAATACGCGGATTTGATCGCCTGTGAGATGGATAAACTTCACACCAACACCGCGGGAATCAGCCCAGACGATTTCACCGATAAGATTTAATGCTTGGCGGTTTTCGGGAGATGAGAACCGAAGCAGCATTTTTAAACCGCTGGAAAACCGGTCGCTGGTTTCAATAAAGGCGCCGGATTTGCTGATGTCCAGAATATAGCTGCGAAATTTTTGCCCTCGAATTTTAAAATGGACGTTTATCAGGCAATCCTTTCTGGCGCTTGCCCTGCGGTCTGGCTGCTCGATTTGGGGCTGCATTTCTTCCAGATGTTTCATAAATATAAACTGCTGCTCGGATGACATATCGATGGCTGCTTTTAACAAAAAGTTGGTCATGTTCCCGTTAAGAAATTGCTTGAAAAGATCCTTTTTCTGCTCCTCAGACAGATTTTTTATTAAATAGTACAATTGAGCGATGATTTCATAATCCTTCATCTTTCGATCGCCAGCAGATTTTGCAGTGAAATCTTTTCCTAATTTAGTGGACCGTTGCAGTGCGGAAATCATATGGTGCTCACCTTACTTTCTTAACGCCTTGAAAAATTTACGAGATTTAACCAGCATCCGACATGTGATGGAGAAATTGACCTTGCGACCCACGGCAGCATCTGTTTCATTGTCTGCAATGTTATGATCAAGTTCTAAATCTGCAAAAAGTATGCAAAAACCCCAATATCATATATTTATATAAATAACAGAGCCTTATTAAAATGACGGTTGTTGCAATTTAAAAATTAGTGTGTAACAAATGAATGAAAATTAGGTAACAGATGCCATACATAATGGTTGTGATTTGGGCGTTTTGCATTAAAAGAATATGGTTTTCAATCTGTTAGGCTAAATCTTCGGCCCAGCCATCAAAACCCACAAGGAGATACAGCGCGTGTCCAAATTTACGCTTTTTCGGCTCAAAAATCAGATGTTTTTTTAAATTTCGCTGCCATATCCATGGGTGTGCTCAGCTTCTTTATCCTGAGTTATCGATCTATATCTCCGATGCTGCAGGCCTGAGAACCGGGCATGTCATTTTCTGATAAGCGATATGTAGATAATTAATCCGGCAGCAACACCATGACCAGATATTTGAGATTGTTGGCGCTTTTGTCTTGGGCCAACCGAAAGGTGAAAAACCGCAAGAATCGGGTGGCAGATGCACTGCATATGGACTATTTTAGGCTAAAAAAAGGGGGACAAACATGACCGCTGAAACATTTTCCCAGGCTGCCATTGACTATGAGCGCATCGAAAAAGCCATCACATTTTTGATCGACAATTTTCACTCCCAACCGGGTTTGGAAGAAATTGCCAAAAAGATTCACATGAGCGAATACCATTTTCAGCGGCTTTTCAGCCGCTGGGTGGGAATCAGCCCCAAACGGTTTCTGCAATATTTGACTAAAGAGCACGCCAAAATCTTGCTGGAAAAGTCGATTAACCTGTTAGACGTTACCTATGAAGCCGGCCTGACCAGCCCGGGCCGCCTACACGATTTATTTGTTACCTGTGAAGCCGTCACCCCCGGAGAGTACAAGGCCAAGGGCAAGGGTCTTGAAATCGCATACGGATATCATGCCACCCCGTTCGGCGAATGTTTGCTGGCAACCACCGACAGGGGTATCTGCGGTTTGAATTTTGTCCAAAATCAAAATCGGCAGGCAGCTCTGTCAGGTTTGAAATCCAGGTGGAAAAATGCAACTTTAACTGAAAAACCGAATACAACCCGGCATATTGTTGATCGGGTATTCAATCCCCTGGCCGAACAAAACACAACACCTCTGCATCTGGTTTTAAACGGCACGAATTTTCAAATCAAAGTCTGGGAGGCGCTCGTCCGGATACCCATGGGGGCGGTGGTCTCTTATGAAGATGTAGCCGCCTACATCGGGATGCCCAAAGCGTCACGTGCCGTCGGCAATGCCGTCGGAAGTAATCCGATACCGTTTGTGATCCCCTGTCATCGGGTGATTCGCAAAACTGCGGATTTTGGAAATTACGGCGGCGGGAAGGCCAGGAAGCTGGCCATACTTGGCTGGGAATCCGTTCGTTGCAATAACTAAATGGTTATTTTTTCGCTGAGCGGTGTTCTCCGCACATCTTAGCCCTCGAAGTACTATTAGTACGTCGAGGGCTAAGATTCTTGTGTCCGCCTTAGGCGGACTCAGCGAAAAACTACCTCATTTATTTATTACAACGAAATTTTTTCAATACCATTCTCAAAATGGTTCTTATTGCCTCTTTCTTTAGAGCTTTTTATAAGCGGGGCTCATCAAAAAAATTTCTTAATTCTGGGTGCTAATTTAACAATTCCAAATATCCTTTTGCGGTCAGATGTATTTAGCGAATTAATTTTGATGGGTTGCTTGATTAAAGCACATCAGGGATTGGTGTAGAATTCTTTGGGGTTGAGTTCGTAGGGGCCGCCGAAATTGTGTTGGACGAATAGGGTTCGAATTTCTGTGCACAGATCGCATTTATTGATGTAACGAGGGTTTGCGGGTGTGAAATCAAAGGTCTCTTCGGCCATTTTATAAATACCCCGGATGCCTTTTGCAAACAAGGTCGATAAAACCGGATATGTATCGGCCCCAATCGGCTGGCCTAAGTCCTCTCTTCTGATGGAAAGACCGGCACAAAGTCCGGGAATGTAATTGCCAAAAAGATCCAGGTGAAAATGCCCCGTGTTTGTCAGCTCTCCCGCACAACCTCCGGCATTCTCATTTAGGATTTGTTCCGCAGATTTTTCCGCAAAAAAGGGTCTAAACGTTTTTAATGCCCGGCCGCCCAGGTGGATCCAGTAGCGTTGCGGCAGATTTTTCATATATTTTTCGCCGAACAAAGCTTCATATTCTGCCAGCGAGTGGGTGCCGCTGCCGTCCAACTGGGAAAGGTCCCCTAAAAAGTCTGATACCCATGGGAATATGCTGATACCGGTTTTGCGGGCGGCATCCACAACGCCTTTCATCTTCGCCAATGGAATATATTCGTTATGAAATGGGCTGATGGATACCAGCAGCGTCTGCAGGCCCTTTTGATGCAGGTGCGACAGCATGGCCGCTGCCGAGTCCTCATCCTTAAACCAGGACGAATTGGTTTCGACATAATCGACGTCAACACCGACGGCAGCTGCCACTTCGAGAATCGTTGCCAGCTTTTCGGGTCTTAAAAGGGGTTCCCCGCCGCCGATGTGCACTGCCGTACATCCCAGCTGCTTGATGGACCGCAGGTTTTCTTCGGCGACCTGCGGCGTCATATAATCCTTTTCCCAGGCCGGGCTGCAATTATACAGGCAATGCTTGCAGCGCGATGTGCAAAAGTAGTTGGTAATCAATCCGCCGGATATCAATCGATTGATTTTAAATTCAGACAAAAATAATCCTTTCGAAATATTCCATAGAAGGTGATTGAATCAAAACAGTTGGCGCTCCGGGCTGCGAGACACTGCATTGTTGATGGAAACGATCTGTTTGTCAAGCCCTGCACCATTGCACTTGACTCTCAGGCCCAAGCATTGTTAGACACAGAATAATTCTCAACAAGCGGCATTATATCGATTCGATAGTGTGGTTGCCAATGGGAGGTGGTTATGATCGAATTTCAGCTTTTTTCAAAACAATTTTATTCCGCAGCCATCGTTGCCTAAGTGTTTGCGCATTACAGAAATATGGCGCCAATTCACTACTGGCTCAAAAAAGTATTGAAAAATTTAAAAACGGAGTCAACAAAATGATCACCCAAAATGTGTCGATCCCGGTGGGAGAAACCGAGAGCGTCTCAGGGATCCTTTCGGTACCCGAGAATTTTGAGCGCCAAAAAACCAGGGGTGTTATTTTTGCTCACGGTGCCGCCAATGACATGCATAATCCACTGATTAAATATGTATCCCGGGAACTTGTGCAGGCGGGATATCTGACGCTGCGGTTTAATTTTCTTTACAAGGAAAAAGGAAAAAAATCTCCCGATTCCCAAGCCAAACTGGTTCAAACCTGGCAACGTGTATATCATTTTTTGAATACCCATCCCGAATTTAGCCCGCAAAGTATTGTTGCCTGCGGAAAATCCATGGGCGGACGCGTCGCTTCCCAGATGGTGGCCGAAGATCTGCTTCCGGTAAGCCAGCTGATTTTTCTGGGATATCCGCTGCATGCCCCCGGAAAAAAGGACCAATTACGGGACGCCCACCTATACCAGATAAAGGTCCCGATGCTTTTTTTGGCCGGCACGCGTGATGCCCTGTGTGATCTGGAGCGTCTCGATTCGGTGCTGGATCGCCTGAAAGCGCACTGGCACTTAGAAATCATTGAGGGGGGTGATCATTCTTTTCGGGTACCCAAAAACCATCCGATATCCCAGGATGATACCTACGCGCAGATATTGAAAGCCGCCTTGAACTGGCTGAGCGCGCAACCGTGAACGGTCACCACCGCATGGGTATAGATAACTATTTGCTTTTTATTGCCAGCGCCTGCTATTTACCGCTTTATCCTCATTTCCCGCCTTGCATGATTCCATTTTATGATTAGGATATTATAAAGGGTATTGGTATTAAACCGTTCCGGGTCCTTTGACCTGTTTGTCAATTATTCAGCAAAGAAATTATTGTGTAATCCCTGGAATGCCCTTCTCATTACCGGGACGTTGGTAACCATTTTGGGGAATGTCGCCTGCCTTCATGAAGCGATACCCCACCCATGTGATCGTTAAGTCCCGCCCGAAGTGTTGCCCTAGAGCCGACAGAAGTTGCACTGTGTTAGACACAAACGATGGTGATATGTGATCAGATGGCATACGTTGATAATTGATCGGCTGTATACAGGGTGCCATGATGAGCCCTCCTATAATAGAATTTAAAAATGTTACCAAACGATTTGGCCAGCGCACCATCCTGGATGGCGTCAACTTAACCATATCTGAAGGTGATGTGACCACCATCATCGGGAAAAGCGGCGAGGGTAAAAGTGTCCTACTCAAGCACATCATCGGTCTGCTGAAACCGGAAGAGGGTAGTGTGCTTTTTCGAGGCCAGCCCATCGAAAAAATGTCGCGTAAAAAATGGAATGACTATTTATCGCAGTGCAGCTACATGTTTCAGAGCAACGCGCTTTTTGACTCTAAAACGGTTTATGAAAATGTGGCCATGCCGTTGAGAAAATTCAACCGACTCACCAAAAAGCAAATTCATGACCGGATAATGGCCCGTCTGGAGCAAACCGAGCTCATTGAAGTGGCTCACAGATACCCATCCGAGCTCTCGGGCGGGATGCAAAAACGAACCGCGCTGGCCCGGGCTATGGTAACCGATCCGAAAATCGTTTTGTTCGACGAATTGACCACCGGCCAGGACCCCATTCGCCGGAATGCAATCCTGGGTATGATCGCCGAATACAAAAGAAAATATGGTTTTACGGCGGTTTTAATCAGTCACGATATTCCGGATGTATTTTTCATTTCCGATCACATATTGGCCCTTTATGGCAAAAAAATAGTTTTTCAGGGCACCCCTGAAGCCTTTGAGGAATTCCAGCATCCCTTTTACGATGAGATCATCGACAGCATCGAAAATTTGCAGGATGAATTAACCGGTATGCATTCCAGGCGCCAATTTAAGGTGCGCTATCAAACCGATCTGGCCCGCAATAACGGGCATAGACATTACATTGTTGTTGTCTTTACCCTGGAGGATCTGGATCGCATGATCGATAACCTGGGGCACACCGCCACCCAGGTCGGCATCCGCAAAATGGGCGAATACATCAATAAACATTTTGGTCTGGTCGGCGGGTTTTCTGCCCGCCGCCGTGTCAATCAATTCAGCACTGTTTTGCCGTTTTCCGATCTGGATGAAGCCGAAGGAATCCTGGCTAACTTTACGCGGGATTTTAAACAAAACGGATTGCTAAGCATCGAAAGGGCAGCCAGGGAGGTTAACCCTGAGATGCGCTGCTTTGACTTTCTGGTTACTGCTGGAATGGCCCGCGGCGGTGATAATGTTGAGCTGGCTTCTATTATGGAGTTTGCGGAATTTAAGAAGGCGCCTATTGCGCAATTTCAGTGCAACATCTAGAAGCTGCCTTAAAAATGCATCTCACGCCCAAGGGCTGCGTTAAAAACCAATTCAAAATGCTCGAATACTAATCCGCCGGAGGCGGACTCCACTTTTGAATCGGCTTTCGCCTTGCCCTTGAACGTGAGCTGCTATTTTTAAGGCAGCTTCAAATATTAAAATTTCTCGGTATTGACTAAGGGTTTGTGTTTCGCAGCTAATTGTATAAATAAGGTGGACCTAAAGATGAAAAAATTCATAAGATTCCCTTTGAATGTGTTAATTTTGATGCTTTTGTTTGCAGCGATGACAGTTGCCTCTGACGAGCAGCCCGCGGCGGATGCGCAAGTCGTATTCCACGTGAGCTGATACGATGTCGGCAAAGCAGCCCTGGATGGGCTCGATGGTGTCAAACAGGTGGAAAGCGGTATTCAGCAAAACAAGCTGTGGTTTAAGGAAACCAATACAGTCTCTTACGATCCGCAACGTATCAGCATCGATGAGATGAAATCCGCCCTGCAAAACGCCGGTACATATCGTGGCATCCTGCCGCCCGATGAAGAATAGGATTGGATTCAACGTTTGAAAATTTTTTATACGGATTCATTTACCATTCCCCTGGCGGAGAATCATACTTTTCCGATCGGCAAGTATGCCCTCCTGCGTAAACGAATTGAAAATTCCAACCGATTCTCTCCCCAGCAATTATGTGTCCCCCACGCGGCAACCGATATTGAAATCTGCCGCTCTCACGATCCGGAATACCTGCAGCGGTTGCAGCAAGGCCAGTTGACCGCCAAAGAGACCCGGCGTATCGGGCTGCCCTGGTCGCAAGAGCTCGTTGAGCGCGCCAGGCGATCGGCCGGGGCCACTGTTGACGCTTGTTTTGCAGCCCTTGATGATGGTGTTGCAGTTCATCTGGGCGGCGGGACCCACCATGCCTTCAAAGACCGGGGCCAGGGGTATTGTGTGTTCAATGATAGCGCCATTGCGGTGAGAGCGCTTCAGGCGGATACCCATATCAAGCGTGTGCTCATTCTAGATTGCGATGTACACCAGGGTAACGGCACTGCAGCGCTGCTGCAGAAGGACCCGAATGTTTTTACCTTTTCGATCCATGGAAAAAACAATTTTCCCTTCCGCAAAGAAAAAAGTGACCTGGATATTGCCCTGGATGATGGGACTGATGATCGGGTGTATCTGGATGCTTTGGACAACGGCATAAGGGCGTCCTTAAAAGAGGCCAAAGCCGATGCGGTCATCTACCTGGCCGGGGCAGATCCTTTTACCGAAGACCGTTTCGGGCGCCTGGATGTGAGCAAAGAGGGTCTGGCAGAACGGGATCGACTGGTGTTGCGGTATTGCCGGGACGCCGGACTGCCGGTAGCCGTCACCATGGCCGGCGGCTATGCCCCCAACATCAAAGACACCGTAGACATTCATTTCAATACCGTCTGCATCGCCGCTGAATTTCAGAAGTCCTGATTATTTTTTTGACAGGATTTACAGGATTTTACGGGATTATTTTTTCTCAGCAAGTTAACTGACAGAAAAGTATATTTTTGAGAGAACTTCAATTTTATGGGATTGTTTTTTCGCCGAAGGCGATTGAGTTTTTCGGCTTTCTTCCGGAAAGCCGAAAAGAAAATCTTTGAAATCCTGTAAATCCTGTCAAAGAACTATTCTACAAAGGTTCGAATTGGGCTGTGAAGTGCCTAAGTATGGGGGGCTCGTAAGTGATGCGCATGCCTTTGATCTCATCCCTTTTTTCAAAAACTGATTCAATGCACTCGACCACATAATCGATTTGGCTTTTTGTATACACCCTGCGGGGGATCGCCAGGCGCACCATTTCCAGGGGGGCTGCTTTGAATTCGCCGCTTTTCGGGTCGGTTTTGCCAAACATCACGCTGCCGATTTCACAGGAGCGGATGCCACCAACCAGATAGAGCTCGCAGGCCAGGGCCTGGCCCGGGTATTGATGCGGCGGGATATGCGCTAAAAATGCCCCGGCATCGATATAAATGGCGTGTCCGCCGGGTGGCTGAAAAATCGGGGCACCGAGCGCCGCTATATGTTCACCCAGATAGGCAACCGACCGAATTCGATATTTAAGATAGTCTTCTTCTAACACCTCGTCCAGCCCGCGTGCAAAGGCCTCCAGGTCGTGACCGGCCAACCCGCCATAGGTGGGAAAGCCCTCGGTGACAATCAGAATGTTGCGGGCCCGGCCGGCCAGCTGATCATCGTTGACCGCCAGAAAACCGCCCATATTGACCAGGCCGTCTTTTTTGCCGCTCATAGTGCAGCCATCCGCGTACGAAAACATCTCCCGGGCAATTTCCCGGGCGGTTTTGTTCGCATAACCGGGCTCTCTGAGTTTGATGAAATAAGCATTTTCGGCAAAGCGGCAAGCATCCAGGAAAAAGGGGATGCCATGGGCGCGACAGATTTCGGCGGTTTGACGAATATTTTCCATCGAAACCGGTTGGCCGGCATTGGCGTTATTGGTGACGGTCAGCATCACCAGCGGAATGCGTTCCGGACCCTCTCTTTGCAGCAGGGATTCCAGGGCGTCGAGGTCCATATTGCCCTTAAAATCAGCGACCAAGTTCGGATCAAGCCCGTCAGCGATCGGCAGATCAAGGGCTTCTGCCTCGCTCATCTCCACATTGGCGCGGGTGGTGTCAAAATGGGTGTTATTGGGGACAATTTTGTCCTGTCCGCCGACGATGCTGAACAGGATTTTTTCGGCTGCGCGTCCCTGGTGGGTGGGGATGATGTGCCGGAAGCCGGTCAGATCCCTGACGGTTTGCTCAAGCCGTGAAAAGCTTCTGGAACCTGCATAGGCCTCATCACCTTCGATCATACCGCCCCACTGGTGGGCACTCATGGCCGCCGTGCCGCTGTCGGTCAGCAGATCGATCAACACATCCTCGGCCTGGATGCCGAACAGATTGTATCCGGCTTTCTTTAAGATGGCCTCGCGCTCCTCACGGCTGGTAAAGCGCAGCGGCTCGACACTTTTAATTTTAAACGGCTCGATGATGATTTTCATTATCTTCTCCACGGAATTTTATAATTGCAAATCAAGGTGTAAAGTGAAGGATAAAGCGACCTTGACTGGGTGTCAAGAATCCGGACAGGAAAGAAGAAATTAAAAGACATCCGCCATAACAAATGGATCTCATCAAATACCACGCGAATGGAAGACAGCGAACCATGGGAAAACTATTTTTTTCCCAGTAGTGTTTCAGATAGCTTTTTTATAGTTAACATCGCAATCCCTCAGGCAAATGGCAACCAGACTGGAATTATAAAATATGATTTCGAATACTTCCAAACGCCGATGTAAATGGCCGACAGTTCTGCGATAGGCCCCAGAGTGAAAGCTAGAAAGTAAAAATACAGGTCGCTTTTTATATGCCATTTATAAAGCATAAAAAGACTGACAAAAAAAAGCACAGGGCCAGAATAACCGGGCAAATCGCCGAGTTGGCAATTGTCGATATCTATTCCGCTATACAGTTCCTGATAAAATTTTGATTATTGAACCGCATGGCGCAACAGACGGCGAAAGCGTCGCTTCTGAACTTCAGAGAGACGATCTTTGCTTAAATGACTGCACCGCAAGGCCGTATAATAATGTCGGAAAAAATTTATCAATCCCATACGATTAAATCCATTTTGCAAATTTTTATTTCTTGATTTTTTACCGTTACTACGATGAGGCAAGGCTGTCAATTCCACAATCGGCCGAATTTGCAAAGGCGAACTGTCCTTATTTATCGGCTTTTTTGGTTGACAATTTGCCACCTTGTGGTAATGAAAAAAGATTATTATTAGTGTTAAATCTGCATAATTCCTTGCATCACCGTTCACTTGAATAAAGATCTTTTGAGTTTGATATTATAGAACCTCTGACTGAGTATAATTTAGAATCGAATTCGGATTTTACTCGAAAACAAGACTTAGAAAAGATCATCTTAAATTACGTGTTCACATCTCATTTTGAATTCTGCTGCTGATGAACGGTTTGTCTGACACCTATCGATTTCCGGTTTATGCCTGGATTAGTCTGACCCTTTTGGTGCTTGCGCATCTTTTAATGCTCCTGAATTTAAACGGAGGCAAACACCAGCTGTACCTTTTGATGTGGTGGCCATACATCCTGACGGTTGACGGGCTGGTCTATCTTCGCAAGGGATCTTCTTTACTGACTCATCACCGCAAAAAATTTTTTCAGCTATTGCCATTGTCCATTGCGTTCTGGCTTGTATTTGAGTTGCTCAACGTTGTTTTAAACAACTGGCACTACATCATGGTGCCGGTAAATTCTGTTTTTCGCTGGATAGCCTATGCCATTTGCTTTGCGACCGTATTGCCGGCCATCTTTGAAACCAAAGAGCTGCTGGAAGCCTATGGTTTGTACAAAAATTCGCGTGTGCCGGCCATTTCGCCATCAACCCGCTGGTATAAGCCTTTTATCATTATTGGCCTTGCTTTTTTACTGCTGCCGCTGCTCTGGCCCCAATACTATTTCCCTTTGATTTGGGGGGCATTCATTTTTCTGCTTGAGCCTTTAAATCATCGTTTTGGCGCGCGTTCCTTGATGCGCGAATGGGAGCAGGGGAGCCTGCGGACGTTTTACCTTTTACTGGTTGCCGGGGCCATTTGCGGTCTGCTGTGGGAATTTTGGAATTTCTGGTCGATCACGAAATGGGTTTATACCATTCCCTATGTGGGCTGGTTAAAGGTCTTTGAAATGCCTATCCTGGGTTTTCTGGGATTCCCGCCCTTTGCAGTGGAATGTTATGTCATGCTGAATACGGTTTCACTTATCCGAAAAAGACACGCCTGGAAATACACCACCTACCTCGCTTTTTTTCCGAAATCCCTACGGTTATTGTTGCCGGGTTTAACGGTTTTAATTTTCTTTCTTTATGCCTTCTACATGATTGACCTGAATTCGGTGATCAGTTGGCGGCCATAGGGTGACAGGCATATGCTTTGCCTCATCGAAACAGGCTTTGATGCCTTTTTCTTTCTATAGAAAATCTTTAAATCTGTTTACATAACCCTGCCCATTGTTTAATATTCGGTCTTAGTCTTGATCTCGCCTAAAAACAATACTTAACCGTTCCAAATGCATGCGTTAGACGAAAAAGTAAATTGGCAATCCGATATCCAATCTATACCGGATCAGCTCTGGGACGTAGTCATCATCGGTGCTGGGCCGGCGGGCGCAACTGCGGCCTGCCACCTTGCAGCAGCACATTATAAGGTTTTGCTTTTGGATCGCAAAAAATTTCCACGCGAAAAAGTATGCGGCGACGGTTTGCTGCCTGATTCTTTACGTTGTTTAGATGCTATAGGCATTGGCAGAAAGATTCGGTCGCACAGTCACCAGGAGAGTACTTGCTCAATATTTAGCCCGTCCAGAAACAAAGTTGATATACCCGGTGAATTTTTAACCATTAAGCGAAGTATATTAGATACGATCATTGCCCAAAATGCTGTTGAGCGGGGTGCTGTTTTTGCTTTTGGTGAAGCAAATTGGCTGGCCACTGAATCGGATGGTGGCGTAACTTTTACCATCCAGGGAAGTGATCGACGATATCGGGCACGTATTGGAATGTTGGCAACCGGAGTGAATGTCCGTCTGTTTCGTCATTTGAAGTGGTCAGTCCAGAAACGGCCCAGCGCTGTAGCGCTCAGATGCTATGTTCGTTCAACGTACCCAATCGATCGATTAATTGTTTCCTATGATAAATCTATTGTTCCGGGCTATGGCTGGATTTTTCCCTTAAAAGATAATGAATACAATGTGGGGTGTGGAATAAGATTGCATTATGTTCAGAAAGGCAACATCAATTTAAAAAAAGCGTTTTATAAGTTTGTGGATGCCTTTCCGCTGGCCAGGGAATTAATGCGCCAGAGTGATCACAGAACAGCTTTGCAAGCGGCTGCTTTGAGATGTGATTTTGAAGGTGCACACCCTTATGTCAACGGGCCGGTCGTCGCAGTGGGCGAAACCATTGGAACGACCTTACCCTACTTAGGTGAGGGGATCGGCAAAGCCATAGAATCCAGTCAAATGGCGGCTGCGGCCGTCAGCGCCGCATTGGCATCAGAGGACCTCAGCAAGCTCAACCAGTACAGCCAAAATGTGAAATCAAAGTTAAAGCCCCGCTATCGCGGTTATCGGATGGCTGAAAAACGGCTGTCCCGGCCCTGGCTTAACAATTTTATCATTGGCCGATTCGGTACCAGCACCTATGCGCAAGAAATGCTGGCCGGTATGATTGCCGAAACCAAAAATCCGCAGGATATTTTTTCATTAAAAGGTATTGTTAATACTTTTTTTAAATAAGTATTTAGCAGTCATTGGGTTAACCTCAAATTGTTATCGATTTTTATATGATGCAACCAGTTAAAATCTTAGGCGGTGGTATCGCCGGTTTGACAGCCGCCATTAATTTGAAACAGGCGGGAATTGATGTCGAAGTACACGAGCGCAAAGAATTTTGCGGTAAATCGACAGGTGATTTTCAATTAATGGAAAACTGGATTTTCGAAGAAGATGCCTTAGCGGCATTGAAACAATTTAACATCACCGGCAACTTTTATGTAAAACCCTGGTATTCTCTTGAATTTATAAGCCCCTCCTTAAAAAGGTGCCTAAAGAAATCTTCTGAACCCCTGATGTATTTTT
>JAAUXT010097257.1_pt1 | contig 15658 bp, 9 predicted proteins | sample 7278171 | NCBI WGS metagenome assembly JAAUXT01 (sample SAMN14350112, study PRJNA611818) | marine sediment metagenome | isolation source: surface marine sediment (1.8m) | place: French Polynesia: Moorea | collected 2018-08 | reverse complement strand
GGGTCAGCTCCTGCAGTGAGTAGTGTTCCTGCACATGCTGTGTTCCTTTTCATTGAAGCCCAGTGCAGAGGAGTTCTTCCTTCTTCATCTGCTGAGTTCACATCTACTCCATGTTTGATCAAGATTCTCATCACTTCACAATGTCCATTTCCAGCTGCAGCTGACAAGGCTGTTTGTTTCTTCTTTGTTTGCAAATTGGGATCAGCTCCACCAGTGATCAGTGTCTCTACACACTGTGTGTTTTGTTGCAGTTTTGTTGCATCAGTGTTGTTATCTTCAGCTGCAATGTCCAGAGCTGACCATTGGTCCTCATTCCTCAACAAAGGTTTTGTTCCAGCACAAAGAAGCACCTCCATGACTGCTGTGTTCTCCTCTTCTGTAGCAACATGAAGGGGTGTGTCTCCGTGACTATCTGCCAAATTCACATCTGCTCCATGTTGAATCAGCAGCTTCAGCATCTCAAAATGAGCTTGATCATCTACAGGGCTTCTGGATGTTGACTCCAGTGTTGACAAGTCAGGATCTGCAGAATTTGTATCCTCTTCCTTACTCTTGTGTTGAGATGAGTTAATTTTCCTGTGGATGACAGCCCAAATCAGAGCTTTGTTTCCACAGCTTCCACTGATGTTACAGTTGACACCATTGTTGAGAAGTGCCTTCACACACTGGTACTGCCTCCTCATAACAGCACAGATGAGAGCTGAGTCATTGTCCTTGTCAACATGATTTGTTTGTGTTTTGCTTTGCAAGAGAAACTGTTCAAGACAGCTTTTGTGTCCATGAAATGCTGCCAATGACAAGGCAGGAATACCATGATGATCTGTTAAGTTGACATCAGCACCTGCCTCAATCAGTTGTGCAACACACTGGTCATGACCTTGAGATGCAGCTATCATGAGAGCTGTCCTGCCCTGATTGTTCTGTTCATGGTGGCCAGCCCCAGCTTCCTGCAGTTCCTTCAGACACATACTGTGACCTGTGAATGCAGCAGCCATCAGAGCTGTCCATCCATCCAGGCCTTTCCAGTTCACATCAGCCCCAGCCTTAATGAGCTCCTTCACCACTATAAAGTGACCCTCGTAGCTGGCACGCATCAGAGCTGTCCATCCATCCCGGCCTTTCCAGTTCACATCAGCCCCAGCCTTGATGAGCTTCTTCACCACTATAAAGTGACCCTTGTAGCTGGCACGCATCAGAGCTGTCCAGCCATATATGCTCCATGCTCCATGCTCCACTTCAGCACCATTCTTGAGTTCTCTGACACAGTCAACATGTCCATTGTCAGCTGCCCAGAAGAGAGCTGTCCATCCTGAGGAATTGACATGATTCATTCTGACTGAGTTGTGGAAGAATTCTTTCAGACCTCTCACTGATGCTTCCACAGGAGTGATACCAGTACAGTTTCCTTTCAGATTTGAATCACAACCTGCTGCTATCAACTCTTGCAACTGCCTCAGGTTGCCACTTGCTACTTCTGACATCAATCTGGGTTTTGTCAGGACATTCAGACATTCCAGGTTTCCTTTCATTCTTGCCACAGTTACTGCAGTGCAACCTTCATTGTTCTCAATGTCGGAATCAGCACCAGCCTTCATCAACTCTGAAGCACAGTCCACATGTCCATTGACACAAGCCTGGAAAAGTGCAGTCTCGCCTTTGTAATTTTGTTGGTCAATATCAATCCCTTCAGCAATCAGCTCCTTCACACACTCTACATTCCCCTGTATCACAGCATACATCAGAGCTGTGTTTCCTCTCTTGTCTGTTGCTTTGATATCAACTCCTGATTGAATGACACTTCTCATCAAAACAATGTCACCCTTGAATGCACTGAGTCTCAGATATTTCTCATTCCCCTTGGCAGGATCAGTTCTTTTCTCATCTGGGGAGAGCAATTTGTTTTCAACATGTCCACCTTGGCAGTTCACACCTTCCATGTGATTGAACTCTGCTTTTTGGAGGATATCACTGCATTTTTGGTGATTCATCTGCAAGGCAATATGCTGAGCTGTTGCTTTGCTGGCATTTTGTGTTGTGAGGTTGGCTCCTGCCCTGATTAACTCCTTCACACAGAACTCATCCCCTGCTCGAGCAGCCCACATCAGAGCAGTCCAACCATACCTGTTCTGAATGTTCACATCTGCTCCAGCTTTGATCAGAGAGTTCACACTGGCTTGATCTCTCTTTATTACAGCCCACATCAATGGAGTGTGTCCCTTGTTTCCCTGAGTATTAAAACTAGCACCAGTTTCAAGAAGAAGCTTGACACTGACAGGCTGTTGTCCAATTGCTGCACAGATCAGAGCTGTATCACAGTCTTTGTCAATGTGTTCAAGTTCAGCTCCAGCTGCAACAAGTGACTTCAGGCATTGTGAATGTCCAAAGAATGAGGCCAAAGACAATGCTGTGATGTAGTGATTGTCACACTGATTCACATCAGCTTGTGCATCAATGAGCTGTGTGAGGCAGTTGTGATGACCAAACTGAGCAGCCAGCATCAATGCTGTTCTGCCCTGAGAGTTCTGTTTATTTTGATCAGCACCAGCTTTCAGTAGATCATTGAGGCATTGAACATATCCTTGGAAGGCAGCTACCATGAGAGCTGTCCACCCATCCACACCTGCAACATTCACATCTGCACCAGCATGAATCAATTCTTGAACAACTAGCAAATAATCTCTGTAGCAGGCATGCATCAGAGCTGTCCACCCAAAAACACTCTTTGTGTTCACTTCAGCACCATTCTCGATCAGTTCCCTCACACAATCAGCATGACCATTGTCAGCTGCCCAGAACAGAGCAGTCCACCCCTGATTGTTCTTCTTGTTGACATCAACTCCAGCCTTTATCAGTTCCTTCAGACACTCAATGTTTCCTCTGCTAGAAGCGACAGCCAGAGCAGTATGGCAATCTTTTGTTGTAGCACTGAGATCAGCCCCTTGTCTGATCACTTCTCTCACACACTCTATATTTCCATTTGTGCAAGCAGCAATCAGAGCTGTGTGTCTATCCCTGGTCTTCGCATTGACATCAGCTCCTGCCTTGATCAGTTCACTGACACACTTTTCTCTCCCCCTGTAAGCTGCATAGATGAGAGAGGTCAGTCCCTTTGCTCCATATTTCTCACTCTTCTCTTTGGTCAGAGGAAACACACAGTGATTGCACGTTCCTTCCATTTTGCTGGAATGTGTTCCAACAAACTGTTCACCCAATGTCAATTCTCAATGACTTGTTTTCTGTTGGATATCTCCAGAAGTGAACGGAATCAACTCTCTGCTGAAATCAGGGCAATTGTTTCTGTGCCGACAGGTCTTGAAACAAGTTTGGTGACAAACTGATTCCGTCAATCCAAAAACAGTCCCAAATGCACTGAACGTTTTCAACCAGAACCGGAAATTGCAGTTTTATCGTTCAGGCTTGCATGGGAACGGGTTGTACGTATCTGGTGGCTGCAGTTGTGCTAAAGACCAGATCAGCGTCCAGTCATGTGACCTTGAACGTCAGAAACGAGTCACATGATCTGAAATGAACGAGAAGCTGAGGTCGCAAAGGTCATGCGCATGAGGAAGACGTAACCAGTGGACGCCAACAAGGACAGGTGGCAACACCGAAATTCCATGGTACCTAGGTGCGGAACAGCCCAACACACTTTGTCAAAAGGGTTCACAAATTTTCATGAATTTCATCAAGTTCGTGCGTGACTGTCCCGCGTAGACGCACCTTTTACAGAGCGACTTGATTGCAAAACACACACACACACGCACACGCACACACACACATACGCACACACACACACACACACACACACACATAACAACAACAACAACAACAACAACAATGCATGCACAAAGGCACACGCGTGCACATGCACGTATGCACACGCACATATAAAAACGCGCTCACGCACACCCACACACGCACAAGCTCATGCACGCACGCGCACAGACACATGTACACACACACACACACAACAATGCAGGCACATGCGTGCACACATATGCACACGCACACACAAAAACGCACGCACGTGCCACAAAGTTCAGCACAGACACACCCAGTTGACCTGCACACAAATACACACCCTCACTCCCCATACGAGTGGCTCCACTCACCACGTCAGCCACGTTTGACGGTTGACGTAGCCACGTACCGACGTCGTCTCTGCGTTACGTCACATGGACGCAGGGTCGCGTTTTCTGAGAGGTCCCACTCCACGGATATCTGCTTCGAAGACAAAGACAATCCCTGTAAGGATTCGCACCCACGCACCTCCCCCCCCCCCACAGCGACGGAGGTGTTTCGTAGGGCTGGTTCAATCAACGTACAAGAGCTTGACGATTCTGCTCGAGAGAATAGGGACCTTCAGTTGCAACACATGTGATGTCGCTGTGCCACGAGGAACGTGGCATTTCAGGCTGGACATTTATCAGTTTTGCTCTTTTCGAAATACTGAAAACAATGTCCAGCTTTTCAGAGACATAAACGCACTTGAAGGCAAGAAAGAGAAACTATCTTTGATCTGAAAAGTGATTTAAAGCAGGAATCCCTAACAAAACAGAGGGAATGAAAGTCAGCACTGATTTTCCAGCCTGTAATGCCACGTCGCACGTGACAGGGGGGCTTCACAGGCGTTGCAACTAAAGCCGTTTTCACATTGGTTTCTGTCTACGCCAAAGACAGCAGAATGTCAACGTGAACCTGAAAGTTTAACCTGATGCCTGATTGGTGGGCACCAAAAACGGCCCAGACCATCTTTTGACGTTGTCAAGAAAAGATACCGTCAACGTCAGAAAAAGCTGACGTCATCACCAACGTGAAAACCCCTTGAAAGTTCCCTGACGTAACAGATCTTGAAGACACAAGTGACGCGAAACTGCCACGCAAAAACGTTTCTGGAAAGTGTGTTCTCACTTCTATGTGTTCTGATACTTGGCAATGACACTTTTTATAGGCCCTCTGTATGTCGTTTCTGAATTCACAATGTTTCCACAAAGGGTCTCTCGCGCGACAGTATCTGCGATGCCGTTCGATTAGGAAAGGCATTGTTTTGAGTTATGTGTGTCTGTCTGTGTGTTGTCAGTCTGTACTTCACACCCTCACTCATGCACTCACGCCCTCGCCAACACTGCCATAAGAGGCACGCCCCTCACACACACACACACACACACACACGCCCACCTGTATCTGTGAAGATGAAGTCCGTCAGTGGCTCTGTACACGTCCAAGCAGATCCGAACAAACAAATCTGTCATATATCCTCCTGTTGTCTCACTGTGGATGTCTAGCAGCAGAATTCTCCCAAATGATGTTTGAACTCACGTTCAATTGTTTCATGTGGATAATTTCCTGTTCCACTTGGTTCGAGCTGTCAGAGTTGCGCACCACAGTTGCACGTGGTTTTTCGTGCTTTCAGCTCCTCGGTCCAGTTTTTGTGTGCGTACGTTCACTCATCTAAAAATCTGCTTTGATGCCTCTCAAAATCTCAGTGTCCTTGGCCAGACGAATCAGTTGGTGAGAGTCGTTTTCAGTTGACTTGTGGGATCTTGTGTACACACGCGTGCACGTGACAAACTGTCATACTGTGATCCAAACAGCAGAATACTACTTCCTTTGGAACATATTTTCCATGTACCAGTGCGTTCACAGGTGCATGTGTCATCAGGGAGTTTCACACAGGCAGGGCAGCGTCAGAATTGTTGAGGCTGGCGTCAAAATTTTGATGGGTGGGCATCAAATTTAACATGACGCCCAATAGACATCGTCAAAAAATGGTCCAGTCCGTTCCTGGCGTCGCGTCAAAATTTTGACGCCGCGTCATCTGCGTGAAAAACCCCGACAAAATTTCTCACGTAGTGAGCGTCTGCATGCCACAAACAAAATTTGCACTGGCAACGTTCCAAGCTCAGAAAAATAAATTCTGATCAGGTGCTGACCTCACGATGTTCAACTGGTGTGAACTGTTCTGTCCCTTGAAGTGTGAAGTCCGGTCCGAATAATAGTACAAATCCCTGTACTAAAAGTACGGCAGTCATCACATACACGTCTGGTTGTCACACATGCTGTGACAGTCTGAGTGCGGTGTGCAGGTGTGTAAACCCAAACTCAGAGAGTTTTGTACCAAGCTTTTAGCACAACCAGATGAGATTGTACTCTGTGCTGTGAGAACTCATTCGGACCCACAGCTGCTTCCTTATATCCAGGCACTTACACTTCTTAGTCAGCTTCATTCATTGGTGGGCTACTTCATATGCATTCTGGCTTGCCAGTTTCAGCTGCAGTTACGACCGCGTTTATAACATATCATCTGCTATCGCGTATGTCCTCACAGAACATTTCAATATTTCCGGGTGGTGGGTGGTGCAAAACTTCACCCAATTCTCTGGCGCCAACGAAGTCAACATCAAGCTTGAAAATCTGACGACCACTTCTTTCTTTATAGTGAAATTCACTCGCCACTCAGAGTGATATTCCCAGCACGCTGTTCACGCGACGTTCTAAATTGTGGTTGAATGACAACTCGCCTGTGGAATGTAGAAGTGGATCCCCAGTTTGTGGTCATACATGTGGTGCGGACACAAGCAAAGAACACAGATTCAAAATTGTGGTATGGACTCAACAATTTTTCCTTTTGACACAACGGACGTTCTGAGCGCGTTGCAAATTGAAGCTTCACTTAGGCAAAGTTCGCAAAGCAGTCTGGCCGTGGCGTTCAGCAGCTTGTGGTTGAAAGTGCTGCCGTCAGCGCACAAACATCCGCTAGTAACTTCCCAAATGGTTATTTTCACCATGGTTTTTTCTCAGCAATAAATAGTAGCTTGGTGACACATGCCAAGAGGAATTCAGGGGGAGACACAAAAATTGTGCGTGCGTGCGTGTGTGTGCGTGTGTCTGTCTGTTTGTGCATGACTGTGGTAATGTGTATGAGCGTGCGTGTGCGTGCGTGCGTGAGTGTGTGTATGTGTGTCTGAGTGTGTGTGCGTGTGTGTGTCCCAGTGTGTTTGTGTGTGTGTGTCTGTGTGTGCGTCTGTGTATCACTTTTCTGTTTTAGTTGTTCGAACGAGTGTGTGCGCGCGCGTGTCTCACCTCTCACAACATCTATATATTCTGAGCATCGCAGTTGCACAGCGCAGGCACCTGATCGCGTTGGTCTTCAGCTCACGTACTCAAACCGTTTCCTTCGCAACTGACCGTCAGGAACCTTTGTGCAGAGCGAAAAGGAGCTGCCTGACATCTGGAGCTCAAACTTGTCTCTTCCGCTGATCTTAATTTCTGGCTTTTTTTCAACTGTTCATCGCCACATAACTAATTTTTGTGTGGGTCTTTATTCGCGCTTGTCCATGAATTTCCGCACGCACCTCTTCAAGTTTGTGCTCAAAATCCTGCATGAGAACTCTTTGTGCAATTTGAAGGGATCACACTGCTGCGCTGTCTTCATGGTTTTGAATATTGATCTCATTGTGTGGTATCAGTGTCAGTGTGTCCCTACGCACACTCGCATGTTCAATAATTGTGTGTTATCAGCTCAAGCTTCGATCTCGGTGTTACCTGCTGACCGTTCAACACTGCCAGAGTTCGGATTGTTCATCGATGATCGACACTTGGCTTTGGATTGGGTGGTACCTGTGTGGTGTGAGGAAAGGACGCTGGCGTGGAATTTGATGGTGTGTGTGTGTGTGTGCGTGTGTGTGTGTGTCTGATCGATTTTGTCTGTCGTGTCAATTGTGATGTTCGCACTGTCCCATGTTTGGTTTTTCGAAGATTTTTCTTCCACCTGCATGGTCTGTCCTGTGTGCCATCGCAATTCAGAAGACAGATGGTCATTTTCTGAAGACCCACAACTGTCACTCGCCCCGCAAGACCGCGACATCGGCCACGGTACGTCGCGTGCGGTCAGATGGTGGCTAAAACTCCCGAATATTTGCGTGGAGTACACAGCAGCCCCAGCCCCCAAGTCTGAACCCCACCCTGACACTGGTCTCTATACCACGTGACGCTTCTCCAAACTTTGCTTCCGTCTGCACCGTCGAACGCAACATCGGCCACGACTTGTCGGGTGTGCTCGGTGCCGGCTAAAACTCCCTGATATTCCCGTATCGTGAATGGACGTTGTTCTCAATTCCATTTGTTGTTTTGTTTTTCATTTATTTATTTATCAATAAAACAATTTTGGAAACTATGTTGGGATCTTACATATGAGCGAAAAGTTTCCTACAATCATAAAATGTACAAAATCTACATTCAAACACACCGCATAGAGAAGCAAAAATCCATCAATACATATACCGTCAATTTTCATTCACAGAAAAACGTTTCAAGTGCGAGACGCGCAAACGTGGAACAAAAGTGCAACCAGTTCCAATTTACATACCGCAAAATCTGTCAACAAGGTCAACATCAACAGATCTGCATTCATGTAAAAAGAAAACATGTTTCACACTCAAATGAATGTAGATCTACAGCATAAAACGCAATAGGTTCAAAGCGTACTCCAATCAAGCTCGATGTACGGGTCGTACATGTGGCCGAACCAGCTTTCCCGTGACAAAAATGTTTCGTTGGTACAGTGCACGTGAGTGCGTGCAAGAACGCGTGAAAAGCGTTTCAGGACAAGAGACGCATCGTCCTCTGCTTCGTTTCGTTCCTTTTTGACAGTGGTGCCACAAGCACACCTCACAATGTTTTGAAATCTATCCGATTGGCATGCAGTGTTCCATTTCCGTCTGTTGCGAATGGCTGAGCAAGCGAAATCGCTAACTTCCCCTCATTTCTCCCCATCTCCACAAACGCCACCTGCCAGCCGCACGCTCAAATCGAACGCGCCCAACGAGAGTTCAGGCTCGCAAAGTCTCGGTTTGGTCCCATCAGTCAAACGTTTGCGCTTGTGCACGTACGTCATTCATCAGCGTAAAGCCAGGTATATACCAGGAGGACAACGCGCGATGTTCGAATCGCTCACGCGTCGTACCATCGCGTCATCGCCCAGGCGACGCTCGGACGTCAGCAGGACAGTTTTGACGTGACGTTGACGTTGACGTAATCTGACGTATGTGACGTATCTGACGTTGAGAAGAAAACGCTTCAGTTCCACGTGACATTTTACGTTGCGTACGTGTCCTTTGCCCTCAGAGGACGTGGACGCCAAGTTTTTTGACGCTCACGTCAAAATGGTGACGTCGGCGTCAAATTTTATGTGGGACTCAATGGATGGTGTCAAAAAATGTACTCCTGTCGTCAACTATTCTGGCGTCGAAAACGACACGTCACGTCACCCTTGGGAACGTCTGACGCTTGACGTGGTAAGACGAAACTGTACATAATCCTCTTGCACGTGATGGGCTGTTCTTGTTAGGTTCTTCTTCCCCATCCTGAATACACCAGAACCACATAAAACACAATGTACACATTGAAAATGTCCTTTTTGTGTGACCTGATGACGTCACACAGGCATGAGGGCAGTGTCGTCTGAATATCCACAGAAGAAAGCAAGTTCTGACATGTTTACTTGTGTCCATGTTGGCATGGATTTGTTGTCCTGCTTTCACTCTCGAGAGTCATGCCCTTCAGTCAGGCACGCGTTTATCTTTGACGTCACAAAGACACGTGACGTGTTCAAGTGACGTGTTGACGTGACATGCTCCTTCTGTTTCTGTTGTGTCTTTTGCCTGTGTTGTTTCATCTTAGTCCTCCCATGGACACACAAGAATCGCAGAACACAAGACACAATCACAGAGTTCCACCATATCCAGTGCGACGCCCTGGTGTTCGGTGAAGGTGGCGCATCACGTTTCACGTTCGTCGTTTCTGAGTCTCTGCGAGAAGTTCGTGTATGGTGAGCGTTGTCCAAAATCACGTCACCATCCAGTTTGCAACGTGTCCACGTGACACGATGACGTCACTTCAGTACGTGATACAATGACGTCACATCAGCATAGACAGGATGACGTCACATCAGTACGTGACACGATGACGTCACATCAGTACGTGTTCATGATGACGTCACATCAACACGTGACGAAACGGAAGTACTTGGACTCACACACAACTGAGCACAATCTTTGGAACATCCCTTGGTTAGTCTCCGTTTATCTGCCTTCCAGTAGGAATACTTACGCCACAGGGTCACTGTGTGACGTCAGGCGACGTAAGACACTCCAGTGCACAAGTACTCACCATCTTCCACGCATGCGCATGGCATGAGAACCACCTGTCGAGGACACGTCCGTGTGAGAAGTTTTGAACCAAGATTTGACGTGGGTCCGACAGGTTTTTCACGTTTTTCACGTTTTCCTAGTCGTTCCACGGAGCTGTTCGGTTGTTGCTGTCACGACCACTGCTCCCATCGCCTCCACTGCTGCCGCTGTTGCCGTTGCTGCTTCTGATCCCAGTGTCTTTGACGCTGTTGTTGTTGCTTGTGTTGCCTCCTGCATTGTTGCTGCTGCTGCCTGTGCTGCTGTTGTTGCTGTTGGTGTCTGTTTTGATGCTGTGGTCTTTGGTGTCTTTGGTGTTGTCTGTGTGGTTGTCTTTGGTTTTGTTCCTGCTGTCTATTCCAATGCTGCACTGGATACTGCTGTTGCAACAAGTGTTGGTGCCTTTGTTGCTGTTGCAGTTGCTGTGATTCTTGCCTTTGGTGTTGTTGCCTTGGCTGTTGTTGCAGTTGATGCGGTTGTTGCCTTTGGTGTTGTTGCTGCTGATGATGTTGCGGCTGATATGTGTTCAGTTGGTGCTGATGTGAGGATTGCTGTCTGTGCTGTTGTTGCTGTCCTGTCTGGAATCTTTGCCCGTGGTGCTGTTGCTGTTGTTGCTGCTGCTGCCGTTGGGTTTGGTGTTGTCTTGATTGTTCCTGTCCACAGTGGTGGCGTCCTTCTCGCTGCTCACTTTGTTGTCTGTGCTGCTGCTGACTTCTTGCCTGTTGTTGCTGTTGTTGCCGTTGTTGTTGTCTTTCGTGTCTTTGTTGGCCTGGTTGTTGCTGTTTTGCCCAGTGTACCTGTGTTTGCCATGTTGGCACTTGCTGGTGTTGCAGCTGGTTGTTTTGATGTTGCCGGTGTTGCTCTCTGCACTCCTGCTCCCTTTGCTGCCTGGCGAGTTGAACAGGATCTTGTTCATCAAATTCCCTCAATTGTCGTTCTCGCTGCCATCGCTGCTGAGGCGAGTCAGATTCGGAGTCCGAGTCAGTTTCAGGTGGTAGCAGGATCCCCACCACTCCCTGCAGATCCTGCTGAGTCATGTCCGTCAGCCGGCCCTCCTCCTCTGCCATCCACAGGATCCGGTACAGCTCCTGTGCAACAGATGAAAAAGGATTCTCTTCTGGGCTGGTATTGGTGCAGCAGTGAACTCACACACAGTTCCACACATGCGCACTTGTGACCTATTGGTCAACAGCAGGAAGGTTCAAGAAAATCTAATACCACATCTGTCTCACCTTTCTACCATTGCTGTCGGCAGGAATCTTATTCCTGAAGCGAATGAGTAGTTCGGTCTTGTAGGCTGCAGCATTCAGGACATGGTCCACCCTCATGGTCCGGGCCTCAGCATAGCTGATGTTGAAGTGGGTCAGAGCCAGAGTCTCAAGGGTCTCAGGGGTGAAGTGACTAGCGAGGCTTGCCATGTCTGCATCAGACAGCCGAGGGAGCTGCAAACAATGCAATGATTTCCGATAACAAGAACCAGAACAAGAGTATATTGATTTTGCAATGGACATACATATCATGAACAGAACAACACTTGTTCCAGTGAGGCAACTTGTTTGTTTTGCCCCAACACTTCAACAAGTCTAGACAAACGTTTTCAGCTCACTTCTTCCAAGAGTTCAGGTCTGACTTTCTTCTTGATCCGGTTCAGTTTGGAAACGCTCGCCATCTTTGCTCGCTTTGCCTGCTGCAATATGGGCACCACAACAAACCACATGCAAACTTCACTGGTGCACAATTGCTCAATTGTTTGGATTTGTTTTTTTGAAGCATTTGCACTCAGACCACATTTGATTTTCTTGTAGGAACTCACTTGAGTATTGCTGTCATTCAGCAACAAATCTGCCTTTCTCTTCCAAGGTTTTGAAGATGCCTCCTGGAAAAATAGAAGTAAATGTACCCTGTTGGTCTACAATGCTTTCTGAAATCAATGAGAATTAAGTTAGATTTTGGTAGTCCTGAAGCTCAATTATTCTTCAGAGTAATGACACCTATTCTGTGTTTACAAAAGAGGAAACATGGAGAACCATATGGCTTTTGTTCCAGTTCAGAAAACTTTTTTACACTTTCACCACACAAGGGGCTCCAGTACCTGAGCGAGGAATCCTTTGGAAAAACTGAGAAGAACACTCATGGCTGAATATTCTGTGTGAAGTACAGAAGTTTCCTGACAAGCTGTTGCTTCCTGCTGGTCATCCAAAGATAGGTCCTGGTTCTCCTTTTGATTCTTCAGAGAATGCACATCACTTTCACAATTTGTGGCCACTGCCTGCTGATATCCCTGTGTTGCATCCCCTGGCAACATTTGAACTGATATCTTTGCCTGAAACCTGCCTCTGAATCTCCTAACATTTTCTCCTTCTGCCACCAGATTGATCACAGTGGCCTCTTTTGGATAAGATCTGCAGATGTGGTTTTCATGGATGCTCAGAACCTGGTACAAGGATTTCACCTGGAATCAGTGATGTATCACTGAAACTTTTATGGCAAATAAATGAATACAATGCACCAGAATGGTTGGAATTGAATCATGGAAACAACAAATGTTGTTTGAAACAGAAAATAAATGTACCTGACTAAAAATCCTGTTTGTCCAGGTCTTTTCTTCAAACAGGGGTAGCCAGTGAACACCTTCAACCTCAAGGGACAAATTAATTCTCCCTGTGTCTCGGTCAATTTTCTGAATTCTGATGGGCAAACTGCCCTCTGTGATGTACTTCAGACTCATCTTTGCCACATTGGAGATCAGGTCCTGAAAGACAGATGAACACATGTTTACCAAGAAGAAAAGTTCACATTGGTGGAAAACTAAAATCAAATTGCAGTTTCAGATTGACAGTGTGAACAAAAAGCACTCCAATTTTGTTTCACCTGCTGAAAGTCAATTATTTCCTCATAGGGAATGCTGCAAAGGTATGGTCGAATTTCAACTTCATGTTGTAATATTCCATTTTCTCTGACACTCTTGAACTTTCCGAAAAAGAAGCTGGTGGCTCTGTCAAGGCAGTGAAGGGGAGTTTGACAGATTGTGCATGCCACTTTGCAGAAGTGAGGAGTATGAAGCTTGATGAAACTGTCATCAATGTCATAGAACAATGTGCCATCTGTGCATTTGTCCCTTGGAGGTACATCCACAATAGCATGGACAGGTTTCCTGTTTTCATGCCACATTCTGACTTTCACATTGCTCCTGTCATCACCTTCACTCAAACAGTGGGGTATTGTCAGGACATAGGCTGATGTTTGTGTTTTTGCAGGAGCCATCACATCTATGACAGGGGCAATGAAGCATTCATTGTCTGGGATGATGGAGGCAAAGTTGGACAGGTCAGTCCTGACTTCCATATAATGTGCTCTTCTGGGACAACCAGCTGTGATGTGCAACTGAACATCAGAATTGTCTCCCTGTAAACAGATGTCTTTTCCTCTGGCAACACCCACAATGTATCTTCGATCATTTCTGGAAATTGTTACAGAACTGCCTGAAAACAAAACATGATTTGAAATCAGAGCCAGGGAGATTTGAACACCTGTCCTGTGGCCCAGACTGCTCAGACATTCAGACGAATATTACAACAACCTGACCTGTTTGCAGTGAATTCCTGCTGGTTCCGGTTGACTGTAGGAATTTTTGACACCACGGTGTCTTTTCTGGTGACAATAACGAACTGACTTTCATTTGTTTCTGCTTTCTCAAACAGCGATTGGCCAATTTGCTCAGACGCTCTGGAGAATATTTTCCCAGGTCCAAAAGAGCAGCTGAAATGAGAGTTGTGAAATCACTTGGAACGAATAAGCATTGATTCAATGACGAGGTTCACATATCTTTCAGAGGCAATGCAATGTTTTCTCTGAGAAGATCCGTGTGGAACATTCTTTGGATAGCAAGTTCCTGAATGGGACAACCACTCACCTCTCAGAAGGGTACGTCCCTCCTTTGATTTTGAGTTTCCTGGAATGACCTCTGCTTGCAAATACATGTTGTATTGCGTGTGGCTTTTGGCATTCAGCTCTGTTGGTTCACTACTCTTTGACCTGATGAAAATTTTTGCCCCTGAATCCACAAGGTACTTGAAGCACTCAAAAGACTTCATCTTGTGTGTAGTTTCTAAAGCAGTGTTTCCATCACTGTTCTTCAGGTTGAGATCAGCACCAGACCAGATGAGCTCCTTCAAACAGCCCAAATGGTCTCCACCAGCAGCCAGTGCCAGAGGAGTTTGAGCACTGCTGTCTTGTGCATTCACATCAGCCCCTGCTTTGAGCAGTATTCTCAGAGAATCAACACTCCCACAAAGGGCAGCCTGATGTAAAGCAGTCCTTCTGTTCTTGTCTTGAATTTCCACTTCAGCCCCACTGTGAATCAAAACCTCAACACAAACATGTTGCCCCTTTTGTCCAGCAGCCCAGTGCAGTGCTGCCATTCCCTGGTTATCCTGTGCATTGACATCAGCATCAGATGTTATCAACAACTTCAGTACACTTTCACTTGAGCACTTGTTGAGCATGAAGTTTATCAGTTCAGTGGTGTGAGGTTGTGCTGACACATTTCCCACTGTTCCAAAGAGGCACTCCAAACATTCTTTGGAGTTTCCCTTGGCAGCCAACATCAAAGGAGTTTCTCCAGTACATTTCGTAAAGTTTGACAGAACTCCCCTCTTGATGTGTGGCAGGATATTGTCAACTTCCTCTTCACCAAAAGAGGCTGGTGAAGTTTCACTGGGATTCCATCCTGCTTGCTTGGTTTGTTGTTCTCCTGATGTGTAAAGCACATTGAATTGAAGTGTGTGAGGAACAGGAAGCAATTTGACCTGTTCTTGTAGGCTCTGCTGTGGATAAATGGTCATCAGATGCTGACGCACAAATTTGATACATGTCTCAATCAATGACGGAACTGCAGGTATCAATTCAGAATTTGTTTCCTTCGGTTTATCATGTGGTGCCATATCATGTGGTGCCATGACTGGTGCAGTGATTTGTGATCCTGCTTGTTTTTCTTGCTGAGCTTCTGCTTCTTTCAGAGCTTGTACACACTGTGTGTGCCCCATGACTACTGCATAGATGAGTGGAGTGAATTTCTTCTTGTCTGCTAAATAAATATCAGCTCCGTACTGAATGAGTGACTCCACAATCTGAAGTTGTCCCATCTGAACAGCAAATAACAAAGCTGTAATGCCCTCATTTGTCCTCAAGTTAGGATCAGCTCCTGCATTGAGCAGTGTCTTCACACATTGGGCATGACCCTCCCAAGCAGCCTGGTACAGAGGTGTCCATCCATCTTCATCAGCTGAGTTCACATCTGCTCCATGTTTGATCAGCAGTGGAATCACCTCATTGTGTCCATGTTCAGATGCAGCTGCCAGTGCTGTGTTTTTTTTCTGTGTCATCAAGTTGGGATCAGCTCCTGCAGTGAGCAGTGTCTTCACACATTGGACATGTCCCTTCAGAGCAGCCCAGTACAGAGGTGTCCATCC
>JAAUXT010038428.1_pt1 | contig 15658 bp, 8 predicted proteins | sample 7278171 | NCBI WGS metagenome assembly JAAUXT01 (sample SAMN14350112, study PRJNA611818) | marine sediment metagenome | isolation source: surface marine sediment (1.8m) | place: French Polynesia: Moorea | collected 2018-08 | reverse complement strand
GGTGGCTGTTCTCCTCATGGGACAATTTCTGAGAAGTGCTGGAGACTTACCACATCACAACTGGTGAGAAATTCTGATTCGGGGTCGTGAGCACACAACCATCACTGACAAATAAATACGGGGTGGTGCTCACGTGATCCCGACTGATTGTCATCATGTAACAGCGATATCCTTACCAGTAATAGGTGGTGATCAAGTGACCACCACAAAGACATTGAGCAGTGACCAAGTGATCACTTCTGAATTGCAAGAGCACAACTGAGACATGTGTGGTGATCACAACAACTTCTAAGACTTGACAGTGATCATATGATTGCCACTGAAAAGTCTGGGTGGCAACCATGTTGTGCATTTTGAAAACAACTGAAAGTGGTCACTCCTCACTGTCAGGGTTGTGATGACCACAACCACAACTGCCAGTTTCAAGCAGTGAGCACCCCCGCCCCAACAAAACATCTCAGCACAGTAACCAGAGGTGACTTCTGCGAAGAAAAAACTTGTCAGCCGTGGTCACCTCCGCCGACCCCATGGACAGGGGTGATCGGAACCTCCTGAACCTCGCGCACCCGAGAAAAACAAGGTACAGAACCATTGCAAAGTTGGTGAAGAAGGGTAAATGATCGAAGCACTTTTTTCTGAACTGCAACAAATAGGAAAACCGGATTTACTTGGTTGATTGATTATTTACTGCTCCGCATTTGTGACTCAGTTGGAGGCAGATTAAACAATTTTCTGTAGACAGGGGGGCAGACTGACCTGTTCGACAGCATCATGTATTACGAGTGTAAGTATGCAGAGGAAGACAGCAAGGCCAAACTGCGGATTTACTCGAATGATCCTGCGAGAAATGGGCGGACATTATCCTTCACAGAACAGTCTGCAGAAAACATAAACCTGTTATCAAGTGAAGTGGTACTCGACCAAAATTAGCCGAAGGTGAAGACAAACAAAGTGCAACCATCTGTGAACAGTGTTCGCTTCACTACGCAGCTCCACTACTCGCAAGATCTACGAGACAATTCCATCGCGGTTTACTCGTACGTCAACGCGAGACGCTGAGAGCAGAGACGCTTCAGACCAAGAACCACAAACAAACGTATCATTATTTTTTTCAGCCTGTTGCTGTCTGGAGGAGCTGCCCACTGCGTGTGGCACAACTGGCACCGCTCAAGGTTCGTGTCGCTCGCGGCGCACGTGTTTCCCTCGAGGTCACGCGCTCTGCTGGGGACCCCCCGTCCGTCTCTGCGCAGCGACCGTTCTCGCGCTCAAATGTCCAACAGCTGAGCCCGAAGACGTCGGTGCCACCGCGGCGCGCAGTCGTTCGCACTGACGGTCACGAATGAAATCCAGACATAAGCGGCTTCAAAGCGCAAAGCTGCCTCTTTCAACTTTCCCCTCCATGTCATCAGTGTTCCTGATTTAGCTGAAAACGTATCAGCAGGGGCTGATCACACAGAGTCGCGCAGTGTCAGCGCGTCTCGTCCCGCGGCCCGCGCTGCTCCGGCGGTGCGGCGTACGACGTAACGCCACCGCACGAACCATCCCGAACCAACTGCATTGGTGGGGCCAGAAGTATTGCAAACAGGACAAATGTTCTGAAACAGCTGCTGCATGGACAAGTGCACGCGTAACACGGGGAGAAGAGTGAATTATCCGTGTGTGGTTCGTGATGGAGTCATTTACCAGCGCAGAATTTGAACAACTCGGTGACTTGAGTTGTCTTTTCACCACCACACCAAACTTTTGCTTTTGTGAAATCCTGACCTTAAGCGCTTTCAGAAGTTTCGACTTCCATTTGTTGTTGAATGAGCCAGAAGTGACTGGATCACAAGAAGTTACGGAGCAGACCTTTGATCGTCACGGACCACGTTTGAAGCAACATGTGAACAGAGCGAACCAGCAGTCGGAGGTGTTCAGCTCCACACAAAGCAAACAAGCCCATAAATTAGCCACAACGCCGCCCGAACAACAGCAGAATCGCAGGTGAAATGTAGTAAATATGAACAGGTAAAGACCTTGAAATTCTACATGAAATGAGTTGTCGGCTGAAGGGTATTCGGTGGTTGCGAGGGTGTTCTATTTTCCAGCGAGGAAGGGGGTACACATGATGTATTGGTCGTGATGAATCCAGCAGCTGCGCAGTGAACAAACTAATCATACGTGTTATCCGCGCATATTGAGACTGGTGAACTGACAAAGTTCCCACCGCCATAAATTGACCTTTTTACTTTTTCACCACTGAGCTGCCTCGCTCGTCTGGAATACTCTTCATTCTCTGCTCAAGGGCTGGTTAAGTACGCACCTGCCGGGGTACAGAGCGTGGAATCAAAGCGCTCTCCCGGAACAACATTCACAGACCAGGTCCCCACAAATCTCACGGGAAATCCACAGAAATGTTGCAACCAAGAGGCTGTTTTGCAGGCTCCTCAGTTTTTGCCAGTCAACATAGTGTGCAGATTCAATTGGAAAATTGAGTAAGCTTACCTATAAATAATCTCTGGGTCGGCAGATAGGCCAATTTGACAAACGGAGAAGTCGACAGAATGTAACATGACATATCCATTGGCACTGATGGAAAACGATTTCTTTCAAAGCTGCGCTGATTTTGGTTGTTTGTGTTGCAAACGACTTGTCTGATTCCGTAATTTGCTCTGCCGAATTAAATGAGGCACATGAACAGATTTCAAGCTTCCAAATCGCTTCTGATTGTCTGTTTCATCTGTGGTCCAGTCTCAGGTGAACTTTGTCGATATCTCGCACTTTCTTTCTCTGCGAAGTCTCTGAAGCGAATGGAGACTTTCATGAAAGGCACAAGTGACTCACTGCACAGAGTCGTCAATGCAGCTCCACCGAGCCAGAGCGTCTTCGCTGGGGTACCATCTCACGTAGCTTTTATATCCATGAAAATAATATTGCTGGCACCCACACAACAAATCTGGCAGTCTCTGCTGCGTTTTTACATCCGGAAAACAAACGTCTGTTTCAGTTCCACTTTTCTAAAATATTGTGGCGCGATATGCCAAACATTGTTCCCACTGTTTTCTGACCTATTGCTTCGAGTAACGAACTGACAGACTCAGCTTGAGTGAGCAGCGATTGGGTATTTGTTGCTCACGGGGTGGGGGCCTCTGCAGTTCTGTACACGGCCCGAGGTGAGCGCACCCACTGGGCGCCGAGTCTCACTGGATCCAGTGCAGGTATCAAGGTGCTGCTTCTGGAGTATCAAGTCCGGGTGGCGTCCACTCCGAGGTGCAACATCATCCACTGACAACCGTCCACACCGCAATCACAGAACCGCCTGCAGTCTTTCAGTCAACGTCCGCAAGTCACTGGAGACGTCGTGCCGTGTGTTCGTCCTGCTGAGAGCAAGTGAGTGAGTGAGTGAGTGGTGCGCGAACGTGTTCCCCGGTCACAACTGCTCCAGCTGCTGCTGACAAGTCCCACTGAGTGTCTGTCTGTCTGACTGTGGCTGCTTCGCCCGCGACTGCAGTGTACATCTGCAGCTGTTGCCTGCTGGACCCGTGGCTCATCTGTCTGCTTCGTGCAGCTTTCGCTTCCCACTCCTCCTCCACTCCTGCTCGCTACAGGAGAAGGAGGCAGCGCCGCAGCACGGTAGATGAATGGTCGCGTTTACGATGACAGGTTTGCTTTGCAAGGACAACACGAGAATTCTGTCACGCGTCGCGATCAGGCATGAATCAGTCGGCCTGTCATCAACAAGCCGCACGTCTCCGCCTGAATGATCATCTTATTTGGGCTGTCGACTCTCAATTACCGGAGGTCCTGCAGATCAAACACGGGGGAAACATCTCACCGTTCAGAAAAGCTTCACGTTTCCCACAAAAGAGGCCAATTTGTACTGTTTGCCTTCCTTCGCCAACAGAGAGAACATGTGTTCGCAACAATTGAAGGTTTGAAACGCCAACCTTCAATTATTAACTTCACCTTTTACAACAGACACAAAAAATTTACGAAGAAAAGCACAACAACAAATGATAAAATTTTTGTTACAATTATTTATATTGTTGAGATGTTTACAGACAGAATATTTTTTATCAATCAGAATGAAAAATGGCAAAAAACATGGACAAGTGTACAATGAATTGTACAAAAAGTAACACAAAATGAACATGAAAATAAAATGACTTGAAGTTTATATGAAAATGATAGAATATTATGTCAGATATATAAAATTAAAGTGCAGCAAAAAAATTTCAAAAATTAGGTAAACAAATTGTTACATTGTTACTTGACAACATTGTTACTTGACAACAGCAAATATTCTTACTGATTCAGAACAGAATTCATACACTTCAAAAGATACACCCAAGAAATAAAAAATTGGAGTAATGACAGAACCTGATAATAAAACAGCAATAAATGTTTTCCCATCACAAAGTATGAATGTGCGGGATGTGAGTGCACAAAAGTGATTGCACATGACAATCTTGAGCAAATAAAAAGTTCAAAACAAACATAAACAAAGAACAACAATTTTTTATTTTTGTGTTTCCTCAAAGCCGACGTAAAAAAAGGACCCTCCCAAAAAACAACAACAAGCGGTTCATTTTCTTGATGGATAGACTCCAAAATTGGGGCAGAAGAGCTTGCAAAGCTGGGAGGATATGCTTAATGGACAAGATGTATCTGTAACCCTGTGGGTGTGAGCCACTTGCGGATCAAGCCGTGTCAGCATTCCACCGACGTTCACTCGAGCAGGTGCAACACGCACAAACGTTCCCAAGCATTTCGACCCGCCCACATGCAAGACTGGAGTTTGCTCGTACGGATGAGTAGTCCCCAAGACGTCAGTCTCTCACAAACACAAGACAGAAAGTACAGACAATATGTTCTCGCCCTTTGGAGGACTGACATTCAGCAATTCGTCTGTTGGAAATGAACGATTTCGAGGTCCTGTGATGTCGCACTGAACTGCTCGAATGTATCACAGAGCTTTGTCGCTTTCAGCAAAACACATTTCCACAAGAACGACACGCTGCGCACCAAAAAAAACCATGTCGAACTCCAGATTTCAAGAGAGAGGCAGAGAGACCAGGTCGTCGGCACAGCGAGCCGGAAGAGCCTTGAGAAGGTTGGTTGTTTCGCGCGGAAAGCACGCCAAGGTTCACAACACTCGCTTCGTTTCACCGATCGATAGATCTACGCACGAAAATCCCGGTCTGAATCTGCTGCCTTGACAATCACTGCGAAAACGCAAACACGTCCACAGAGAAACCTGGACGTTCATCCACTCTGCTGATTCAACCATCATCCACACGGTGAGTTTCTTTTTCACTTTCGAATTCTCACCATCAACAGTGTGGGAGCACGAGTACGAGTGCACGTCTGAAATGTCAGCCGACAGTTTTCACAGGAATGCGGCAACTCGAGCGACTCGTATTTCCACCCGCGAAGTGTAAGTCAGCCTTGCAGAGACGTGGTAAATAATTAACTGTTTGCATAATTTGCGCACGACGCCAGGACGCGGCGCTTCGCGACCTGCGCGACACCGAGCGTCCCCGACGCCGCGTTCAGCTGCGTCACGAGAAGACGGCGGGAGCGGCTCCGACGGGTCACAGTGTCATCTGCGCAGGACAATAAAGAGACATTAGCAGCACGTGGTTCCGGATGGCGCTCGTGAATATTTGATGCCTCAGGCCCTGGTGGTATCAGATGAGATTTTTACGTGATTTCCTCCCGGGAGACATTTCATTCTCATGTTGAGCCCCCACCCGCCATGTCGAGGAGCAGCTGTAGACTCACTGCATCTCGGGGAAACGTCCAGTCCAACAGTTGCAATGAGAAGCTAAATATTGTGTTATTTCAAGTGCCAGCAACAGATAACTGTTTATCCGAGGCTTGGATTTGGTCTCCTTTGGAAGGTTATCAACACATGCAGCTTCTCAGCCAGATATCCGTGTCAAGTTTATCTGCTGTTCGCCGCTGAGTTATCGGTTCCCAGGTCTCCAGATGCGTTTTGGTGGACGAGGTCGAGGTCACGTCAAAAACCACAGTTCTGAGTGATGGGGCTTCCCGAGCAGCAGACAACACTCTTTCGACAGTCGTGCGAGTTCACGCGATCTTTGACGCGAGCGCAACTTTGGGTACGTGTAGCACCACGATTTCAGTGCTTCCGACGCACCTTTTTGACCCGAAATTGAGCATCAAAAGTAGGGTGTATTTTATACATGGGTAGGTTCCAAGGCGTGGATAACAGGTTTGTTGCAAAGGATTAAAAGTACCAGAATACCTTGAAAACGTTTCACATGAAACAAGGTTGTTGATACCTTGAGCCTCTCTATTGGGCGTCTGAGTGGGTTTCAACTGTTTGGGGCAAGGGGGATTTTGAAGGATTTTGATTGAACTAAACCTTGAGCAAAAGTAGGGGTGAATCTTGTACATGGGTGCGACTTATACATGGGTGGACACGGTACTTTTCAGACACTTGCAAGTCTGATTTTACTGTGAATATCACTTTGCAAGAGTCTCTTGCGCTTTTCTATCGGCACTGAACTCGTGGCTAAATTCGCTGCTCACACGTCGACACGAACTCGTATCTCTGTGACAGAAGCCAGCCCCCCTGCTCTGTGACCAAGACGATGTTCCAGAGTTCCACCGCGTGTTTGACCCAATTCTGACATTGATGTGGTTTACAATTAATGACGTTCTTGCGCACACAGAGCTGTCCCTACGAAGGCCTGAAGCTCCCCGAGACTGACGAACACTTCGTCTCGGACCTGCCTCATTCATTCCGAGCTTAACCACCGGAAAGTGTCTTTCCGTTGAGACACGAAGCACCACAAGGAAAAGCAAGCTTAGTGTCTGCTTCTTCCGAACATGTTTCCATGTGAAAAGGAAGCTGTCAGGGAGGATTTGGATCCAATCAAAACCGTGATGCATTTGCTGTAATTTCATTTTCCCATCACTACACATCTTGTAATCAAGATGTATCATCATTCACTCTGTATTTCAGCAGCACCAAAGATCACAACCGCTTCTTGGACAAATATGCTCGTGTGCAGTCAGACAATCCAACTCTGCAGAAAATGAAAAATATGTCAACTTTTTCTGACGTGCAGCTTCACATTTGAGAACCAAAAACAACACTTGTTTCGGTGTGTCTGTTCCTATGTCTTTACGAGTCACACGGTTTCATCCCCGTCGCTGTTCCTTGAAGGCTGCGGCCTTTACAGCAGAAATCTCGCACGTCAGAGTTGCGCACGGCAACACAGAGGCGACAAGTGTCCCCGTTGAAGACGTCTTCTTTTTTTTTTCAAAATCGGAGGACAGTGCACCAGAAAGTGCACAGGGGAGTTCACCAGATACCGAATACACACTGAGCTGGTCTGCCTCCAAACAAACTGTCGTTGTTAAATATTTCGAGTGACAACGCAAACACACACGCAGACTGATGTTGAAGAGACTTCTGTTCTTCCAGACCGTGCCACAACCATCAAATGACACATGTTCTGTTCAATTTTGGCCCTTTTGGATCTGAGTTCGTGCAACACTGTCCAAAACTGTTTTGGTTTTGCAGAACCCCAGAGGGGGCCATGGCTCTTACAAACAGTCCCGGGAGGGTTCGACTCTGTTTGAATCACGGAAGGATCACGAGGAGAAAAGATGGCAGCCTCCCACAGCCTGTAGCTGCGAACCCGAGTCAAAAGTCAAACATCACTGCTATGAACAGGTAAGCTGGCCCCTAAGCCCCTCCAAAGTCCCCCAACTGCAAGGAGGGCAAGAAAAGGAAAAGCAAGCTTAGTGTCTGCTTCTTCCGAACATGTTTCCATGTGAAAAGGAAGCTGTCAGGGAGGATTTGGATCCAATCAAAACTGTGATGCATTTGCTGTAATTTCATATTTCGCACCAGAGTCCAATTTGGCCAGGATAGCCAAGAGTACACTTCTCGCTAGAGATTCAATTCCAGTCGTCTGCCCGAGTATTCCACTCTGTGTGGTCTGTGGGTTTGAGCTCCCCACTGAGACATGAACATGTTCCAGGGTGACAGCTGCAAAAAAGAAGAACGTTCCACCGACCAAATGCAATGTGGAACACACAGGTCTGTCCGAAGAGAGTTTCCCAAAACAGCACTACCCCAATCTGGAAGAAATCTACACCCTTTTGGCTCCTTCAGCCAACAAGATGGCTTGGCTGTGTTGAGACGTGCAGCTTCACCTTGGCAAGTACAAACAGTGTTGCAAGTGACCATGAAACATCCAGTCACAAGAAAACTGCTGACCTGTTGAAACACTCCGTTACGAATGCAATGTTCAGGGAGGCGGGCGGGGATCAGATCTTCATTTCAAAGTGAGGCAATGGAATAGATACACAACTACCTTTTTCTAGAAAAGAACACACAAAACCCCACTGAAGTTCAAAGTCAGCGCGAGATTCAGTGACACACGAGTTAGTGAACTCTGGGGTTCTGCGTGGCAGTTCACGTCGTCGCTCAAGACGCTGACGTCAACTGCCTACGACACGTCGCCCTCCTCGCGACTGTGGCGAATTCGCAACCGGACCGCGATAAAGATGTTCACGTGAACAGTTTGGCTGACTTCCCCCACTCCCACAAAACAACGTTTTGCATTCGAAAACTGCACACACGACCAACTCAACTTCGTTGCGTGATTGCGCTCCGATGCTGATTCGTGTTGTGATGTATTGCAAAAATGCACCTGACATAAATTCACAGACTGGAGGTGAAAGGTGACGCAGACCGTCCAGATGCGAACAGATACGTAGATATCGGATCCGGATTCGCTTCATTCGCTGTCTTACATCGCCTTTGAACCCTCCGCACCACACAGCGATATCTGATGAAGAACCATATTTATTACCAAGAAAACTATTTCTGCAACATAACAGGTATTCCAAACACGAGAGCTCCTTGCGAGATGGTGATGACGTTTGCAAATCAAGACATTCCAATCCAGGCCAAATCTGGACCCATCCTCAGTCTATCTGCCGCATTTCAGCACCAGTCACAGATCGGCGATAAACATGATGGATCCCCAATCCTAATCTTCGCTTTCGGTGCACACAACCCGACTACATTCGAGAAAACCAACACAAAACTTGAGACTCACCCAACAGGCAACTGACATCGCAAGAAGAATTTGGCCAAGCGTCAACTTGGGCGGGGGAGAGAAATTAGCACGCGCGGGAAACATCAACGTTCAACTGCTTCGCACAAAATGTTTGGACACCCAAAACGGAGACTGGTCATTCGAACGTTTGTCCTGCATGTAGGCGACGCAGTGTCTGCGAGTAAATTTACTGTGTTCACTTTTATGGTTGTCGATACCTGTCACTTTGAACAAGAGCCACACGAATACATTTTTAATGAGGCGATTTATCACAAATTAGACTCATTTCATTTCCTATGAAAGAAATCGAACATTGTCATGGAAGTTGATCAGCAAATAGCTGTGTCGTGAAGTGCGCGCTGCCGACGGAAACGAACTCAGTTTGCTGAACGGCAGCAACAATCAGCTTCGTTTTGATCCTTTGTGTCTGAAAAAATGTCACATCCCCACAACACTCCGTCGTTGGTTGTTTGGATTCAAGAGGCGGGGCAGATGCTGCTTTTCAAACCGACTGCTGTAGCCCGGCAAAACAACAGGCGAAGTGTTCTGCTGAAAAGACGAAGTACAATGTCCGCCTTTCAATCCCAAACGAACCTTTCGGAATTCTGAGCAATAAGTACAGGTTTCAAGGAACCACTTCGTCATGTCAACCGTGCGCGTTTCATACAGTGCTTCAGAAATCTTGGTTGCAAAAAGGTGACAAATCTGCGCCAAGGTATAATTGGTGAAATACGAACACCTGCATCATGAGTGTATCTCTCTCTACCTGTAATTACATCAAAGAAGATCAAAGAGAATTGATTGCATTTCCAAAGTGACGCTTGTTATTGCTGATAACCAGTTTGCGCCAGAAAGACAAAACAAGGAACGGGACGCAAAGTCCCCGCAACAAATCGACCGAAATTGATTAATCGAACTCCACAAGTAATCCGTCCTTCCGAGCAGCATAGTGGTTCTTTCATCCCCGTGAACTGGTCCAGTCCCGAGCAAACGACAGAGAAATATAAATATTGCTGACAAGGTAAACACAAACGCATCACAAGTCGAAGGAACCTCGCTTTGAGCTCTCAAGACTGTTGTGCTGTGGCCCTGAAAAGGGTCAAAGCTGTTTCATTTTCTGCAAGGGGAAGGTTCTATCTCCCCACGACAAACAGGAACACTTGTCAGTGGAGACACGCGCTCCTTCCGGTGGTGTGAATAACGTTGGAGAGTGATGGAGTTGGCTGACCTGCTAGACAACGAATTTCTGCACGGAAAGAACACTGACGCGTTGAAAGACCTCCAAATGTCACCAGCACCGACAAATTTTCCGATCACAACAAACACTGTCGGTGGTCGTCGCGCTCTCACCTCCAACCCACAATCTGACCAAAAACGACGTCCATGGGGCCAGGGGTTGGGGGATTGCGCTTTGCTTCAATCGTCCAACCCCGCGCTCTGAAGGACCAAACATCTTGGTCAAGGAAAGTTGGCTTGGAGCAACCACTCGGCCAAAATGGTGAGTCTGGGAGCGCAGCCAGCGCGCTGCTTTGTGACCCAATCCACGCCTCTGGACCGCACTCTGTTGACTAGGTACCGCTCACATTTGCGTCGGCACGTCATCGGCATGAAACCCCTGTCAGGAATTTTTGGAAGAGACATTTCTCAGAGGGTTCGGGTCTGCCAGGGAATGAATTTTTGTATTGTCAGACACGAGTGATGCCACCACACAGCAGACCGACTCCCAAAAGTCCCCGTCTGAGACGAACAGGAACAGCCAGGGCGAGGACGACACAGGTGCCCCTGTTGGGAGCAGCGAGTGTAAAAACTGATTTCTGGGCCTGCAGAACACAGGGACTTGTCACTGCTGCGACAAGAAAAGGACGGCAAGGTTCTGTTCTTCAGCCAACAAAAAAGGGGATTTTCTCAGGTCACAGAAATCGTAAGCAGGGCAGACCGAAGACCTCGCAAGTGAACGATCTTCACACAACAAAATTCACGTCCAGGCACACCCCACGCAGACGTGCGAGACAAAAAACACCCAGAGTGAAATGAATTTCTCTTGTATACGAGCTTCCTCAGCTCGTGCGGAAGAAGCGAAGTAATTAGAGGAGCGGGGATCACAAGGCTTTGTACGAGCCGGCTTCTGTGCTCGCTACTGTCTCAAGCGCAGCTCTCTCAAAGGAACACATTCGCTTCACAAAAAGACCTTCTAATGAGTTTTCGGATATTCTTACACGTGCTGTTTTTACGCCCAGAACTTATTCGCTGTCGCACATCAGAGCGTGCTGCAGAGATCACAGCTTCTTTTTCAGGGCAAGAAAACTCTCGCTCAAAACTTTGTTCGACAGCTTTTGTCGTTGGAAGATTTCGTGTGAAGAAGGATCTCGAGCTTCATTCGTCCTCCACGTGAGCGTCACTCGCACAAACGAAGTTCCACGTGCTTTGTGTCGATCCATTATCGCTCACTTGTGAGGAATCGCACTCGCAAACACCGTCTTCTTTTGCTCCTGTGCATTTTGCAGCCTCCCCCCCGTCCCTGCCTCAGTTCTGAAGTAAAACGCTGTTGTCTCAAGTACTCCACCGCGTCCTCACATCTGCAGCCGCAGTGTGCACATAATTACAGGCATAACAGCAGATACTGGATGTCATCCAGGGAATTGTAAAGGAGACTTTGGAAGCCCTCCACCTCTCAAGAATCCGCAGTAATCGTATCCCAAACTTCATTTGGATCTGAGGCTTTCCAGCCAAATGGTGTCAAGTCCTGTGCAAAGGTGACAACTGCGTAAAAGCTCCTCCTCTCCCGTTTCACAAAAGTCGCCCCCTCTTTCCTGCGAGGATTACCAAACATGAGCAGGATCTGAGACGAAGCAGGAACACAAGAGTTCATTGCACTTGTCACTGCATGAGGACAGAAACACAAAGGTGCGGTCAATCTTGTCGCAAGCAATTTCCTGAAACGGGCGTCTTCGAGGTTGGAAATAGAGTCCAAACTTGCCGCCTTCGCAACAAATACACACACGAGAAACAGAACGATGTTCAGTGTCACTGTATCGATGAATTTCTTTGATACACAGAAATATAAACAGATTCAGTTCAAATGCACCTTGTCCGTGGAAGGCTTTTACCTTGGTTATTTGACGACAAAGCTGTGTGTGACCTAGCCAAGAGGCACATTACTTTGATCTGCGTTCAGCTGTACTCAGCAGTTGCATTTAATCGAAGGGGCCACAACAAAGGCTCTGTCAACCAGCCAGATACCTTGTCAGGGGAGAGCGAAATCTGAAAGACTGCGGCAGTTCCCTGAATCCACTGTGATTGCAGGTCGACAACAGGGATTTATGCGACCATTTCAGCGCGTGAACGGCACCTGTCAAGTCTTTTGTTGCCCTCGTAACATCAAAGATTTGGCCACAAGGCACCTGCCACAAAAAAATCCCAAAGTCATTCACTGACAAACCTGCAGATGCGCACTGAAAATGAAGGCCACAGAACTTTGACTTGGCATCGTACGTGGTGAGGATATCCCTCGGTCGTCGCTGCCAAAGAATGACAAAAAGCGGAGGAAACACGAGATCCCAACTGGCTCGCGGTGAATTCGAAACATTAGACGACACGAACAAACATACTTACCTGTTGGAACGAAATGAACGTAGTACATTATTCAACGATTCTCTGAAACATGGAAACTGAATCAGAATTTATCCTCTGTGCAAAGCGAGGCTTGTCAGGTTTCTGCAGTGAGCCCTTGCGGTACAATTTGTCAGCTGTGGCGTGCGGTGCTGTTGCTTTTGCGCAAAGCGAACGTGTAGTTTCGCTTCAATAAGCGCACGTATCAATGCTGAGCAGCTTCAATATCAGACGGCAATTAGCAAATAAAAGCCTCTTCGATTTTTTTTCCCCCGGAATACTTGGCCAATCTGTGCTGCGGACAAGAGTCCACTGATGAAAATACGAACTTGACCTGAGTTTGTCTCGCGTCGAAATTTGGTCCTTGACAGGAAATGACGCAGAAATTATTGAACGGAACCTCTCCTCACCAGCTGCGAGGCATCGCACTCGGACGCGACCCACCACAACCACATCAATCCCCATGAGCGTTTAAAAATTGAGCTCCACGTGTCATTGCGATTCCCAGTGGAACATTTCAGCTGCTGCTGTATAACACGCTGCACAATCGGCGTTTCACACTGGAGACGTGACGTGACGCCTGTGACGCCATTGCGCTACAGTCAAGTTGCTTCAGACGCAGTGTGAGTAGGACTCAGGGCAAAATGTATCATTTTGCTGCCAACAAAATAAATTCCAACAGAATTGAGGGGAAATCTTCAAAACGTGTGAACTCGGAACACACTGCTCTGGGAACGTCAGCGGCTTCAAGACGTGCAACGAAAGAAAAACAGTCAACGCAAACGGACTCAACAACGTTATTGCGCGAACAGGTGACAAGTCAAACAGCTTCCTGCATCCCAAACCCAGAAATTAGTCCCTGTTGGCACTTCCTCGTACGCACATGGCGTTCCTCCGTGGCCTTCCCGGACACTTGAGTGTGGCATTTTTGTTGATTTCTGCCAGGGTTGTCACTCTCAAGACAAACCGACTGGAGGTGCCGTCCTCTAAGCTGCTTCTCGAGGTTCAGGGAAAGTGGTCAAGTCAAGTGGTGCAAGGTCTGGTGAGTTTGGAGCAGCCCATGAGGTCAGTCATTGGTTCCAGACGAAGCAAGAGCGCAATTGGCCAACCAAGAAGTTTTGTCATGGTGGAATGTTAAAGAGTGACAACCATGCAGGCCAACCCGTACAGCATTTCTGGGAACATCTGTGAAACTTGTTCTGCGCTGCTTGGCCTGTTCTTCAGACTTGGGTCAAGCCAGCTTTTGTAAAGATGTGATCACTTGGTCCAACTATAAGGGCTCCTCCCAACTCCCCGAGCATTTACTCTCTGTCTTTTTAGAGGATTCAACGAAAGTCTCAGCACTGACGGAATCTGCTGCAGTTGTCTTTCTTGCATCGTGGACCACACGGCTTTGCACTACTTCACCGACGCAGGCTCAGCGGACAAGCTTTCTCATGGACACTTGCACAAGCTGCTTTCAAGCTGCTCTGGGGTGTCACTGGTTGCACCAAACCCGACATTCACATTCGCGGGCGGCGCCCTGTGTTTTGGGAGCGGACGCCGCCTGATCAACGCAACTCGAACGGCAACGTTCACTCGGGAGACGTTCCAAAAGCTACAGGTGAATGGACAATACCTCGACAAGAACGACACATTCTCAGCAACCTGCAGCATATCTTCACTCCACTTACCTGGATACGCGGCAGAAAGTAACCAAACACAATACATCTCGTCGCAGAAACGTTCTCTCGGCAAATTTGCGAAGGTGAAGATCGATAGCTTTTACTGATATCTCTTGGTATCCATTTGCTTTTATCCTCCGTTCTTCCCTCCCTCATCAACTCAATATATCCATCAAATTGTACAACGCAACGAAGTCGCAAGATTGAGAGAAAGTCACGCTGTTCCACCAATGGGACGCCATCCAAGGGAGAAAGACGGGGCTGTTCGATTGGCGCGCACATCCGCGTGTAACGACTTGTACCGTCGTGAGGATATTTACCTGATTATTGTCAGACTTAATAATTGATAATCACAATATTCAGCTTTGTAAACACCTTTCACCTGAACGAAGCTGAACCAGCAATATGTGTGTGCAGTCGATTCCACGCAATGTGGTTCAACTCTCATACTCACACACGCACACACACACACGCACACACACACGCACACACACACGCGCGCGCGCGCGCGCGCTCCAATAAAACCATATTTTGGCCAAACGCTTGCTGTGCCGGAGAAATTCGTTGTTCCAACCAAATGTTCCCAGGGACGGCCATACACAGCTTCAGCCACCTTGAGATTCAGGCCATGACTTGCAGTTCAGAGAGCGGAAAAAGTTGACAAGATTCATATCAAGCATTCTCAGAAGGCAATTGTGGCCATCTTTCTCCCTGCATCTGTTGCAAAGCCTGGCAGCCTGAGAGCGAACCTCAGGGAAAGACGGCACCCAATCCACCAGTGAACAAACAAAGAAGCATGGAGAAAGTCAAAGGAGATACTTTACAACCACCGCCCATCACTATTCACCTCACGGACCGTTCACAAACAACAAGTTGTGCCTTCACAAAAAAGGATTCACTGTCAATTGTCGCCGTTTCGATTGCTCACAGTATCAATGCATAAAACATGCATTGCACACAAAAGATCAGTATGTTCCACACAACGTCGTACAGTGCACTTGCCTGACGCGCACGCCGTGGTGACGTGCCAAGTACAACGTACAAATTGACGTGAAAAGATGGTGCAATTTTCTGCAACAATTCAAAACCATTGTCATGAACTCTGACATGACCACCTACTCCTTTCAACAAGAAGGTTACGCCCAAAAAGCGTGTGGTCCATAGAAACGTTCGCAGTTTTTTTGGTGATGACCTATGTTGAGTTTGGGGGGGGGGGTAACTCAACAAACCCCCCCAAAAACAAAAATGGCCCGGGGGGTTTTTTTCCATGGTGGGGGGGGGGGGGGGGGGGGGGGGGGG
>JAAUXT010032466.1_pt1 | contig 15663 bp, 15 predicted proteins | sample 7278171 | NCBI WGS metagenome assembly JAAUXT01 (sample SAMN14350112, study PRJNA611818) | marine sediment metagenome | isolation source: surface marine sediment (1.8m) | place: French Polynesia: Moorea | collected 2018-08 | reverse complement strand
GGTGAATCTGGCCTCACCAGTTGGTGTGGTGAATCTGGCCCCACCAGTTGGTGTGGTGAATCTGGCCCCACCAGTTGGTGTGGTGAATCTGGCCCCACCAGTTGGTGTGGTGAATCTGGCCTGGCAATCATGGATGCGAAAACGGGATATTCGCGGACAAACCACATACTAGAAAAATCAAGGCAAAATTTAGGGTGCGTCTTATACTTGGGTGCAGCTTACACATGGGTGAATACGGTACTCACCGTGGCATTGTGTCAGAAAGTACACATGTCAAACCATGTGAATTTCCACAAAATGAAGTCACGTGATTGAAAAGTTTTGCGTTGTTGCAGACGGCACCTGGAGATGAGGCGGTTCGGAAGAAGGTTGGAGTCGGTCGTCAGGCTGCAGTCGCTGCTCCGAGGCTGCGCCGCGAGACGCCGCGTCGAGTCTGTGCGGGCGCAGCGCGCCGCCGCCGCCGTCGTCATCCAGCGCGCCGTCAGACGGTTCCTCGAGCGTATGCAGCGGAAGGTACGTAGAGACTCCCCGCAGGTTCCGTGTTGACGTATGAACTGAGAGAAGTTTTTGTCTTGAACACGTGTGGCTTCGCGTGAGTGAATACCAGTAACAGGCCCTGAGAGGCGCGTTATGTGGTCTCGCTGCTAACTTTTGCAGAAGGAGGAAGAAAAGAGGAGACTGAAAATTGTGAGGATTGTTTCCATCACAAAACGTCATCTGCAAGTGGTGCGCATTCAGAAGCTTGTGCGGCGCCATTTGTCTCTCAAACGCGCGCAGGAGAAGATGGATTCCATCGTCATTATCCAGGTGTGTTCGGCAGTTGGTTTCTTCGTCACCGTATGCCAGTTAGATATATTTGTCGTTTGATGGGTCATTTGCGTGCGCTGCTCGACGGTCGCTGCACGATGGTCGCTTGGTTTGCAGCGGTGGGTGCGGAGTCGGCTGGAGCGACGTCGCTTCCTCACGTTGAGGCGGAGCACGGTCGTCTTGCAGAGAGTTGTTCGAGCCTGGTGCGCGAGGCAGCGAGTCGTCAGGGCCAACCGCGCCGCCATCAAAATCCAGGTACACTGTACAGGGTTCGTCTCTGATGAATGCTTTCCATTGATCTTGTACGAGAAAGAGCTGGAAAGTATGTTCATGACTTGTGAGTTGCTTTGTTTGATGCGCGATATTTAATATCTGCTGGTTCAGTTTTGTGATTCTTGTCGCTGCTTGTTCAGGCGCTGTGGCGCGCGTACCGGGTGCGAAAGCAGATCCGCAGCAACAAGCTGCGCGCTGTGCGCATGCGCGTCGCCGAGGCGAACGCCGCCGCCACCGAGGACAAGAAGCTCTGCAACCGCACATCGTCATCGCTCGACTTCCTGCTCAACTACAAACAGCTGGCTTACATTCTGGAGGCGCTCATTAACCTGGGTACGGTACCTGGGTACGGCGCTGACGGAGCAGAAGGGCCTTGATCCACGTCAGGGCCTCGTGTCTGACTTCATGTAAAATTGTTCCGTGAGATGTGCACCATTGCTTCAAGGAAATGACAGTGAAGCAACTCTGCTGATTTGGGAAATGATTTCTGACGGACTATTTTTCCTTGGGCAGACGCGGTGACGCGACTCTCCCCGGAGTGTTGTGAGCAGATCGTGGAGGGGCGCGCGCTGCCCGTCATCTACACACTCATCCGCAGCTGCAACCGCAGCGTGCCGCACATGGAGCTCGTCAAGTTCTCCGTGTCCGTCCTCCTCAACGTGGCCAAGGTGCGCGCCGCGCCGCGCGGCCGGCGGGCGGAGTGGGGCTGCGAGGTGGGGTGGGGTGGGACGGGGTGCAGCGAGCTGAGCAATGTATCCAGACGTCCAGATGTTTCAAAGTTGTGGAACCATTTTCACTAAGTTTTCTGCTGTTGAATCGAGTTGCCAGCCACCACAGCCCTTGTGACCTTTGTGCTTTTTGCAATTCAGCTGTAGATTTCTGGTCTTGCCTCAACTTTACTTTCCTTTCAGTACGAGAAAATGGCTGGAGCGGTGTTCGATGTGGAGAACTCGATCGAGACGCTGGTCGGGGTGATGATGCACTTCCGGGAGAAGGGGCCGGTCTTCACGACGACGTGCACGCTGCTCGGCGTGCTCTGCCATGACGAGGAGCGGCTGCAGGTCAGTTCCTCTCACGGCGCCGCTACTCAGACCTCCAATCGCTGCCTGCCAACAAAATTGGACCAAAATTTCAAACATGTCTGCAAAATCTTGTTTTGCTCGGACCTTTCAGAAAGTGCGCGCGATTCCCAAAGTGATGGAGAAGATTGAGAGTGTGTACAAGATCGTGTCTCGGAGGCACAATCTGCAGGAAAAGCGGCAGATCGCGAAAACCAAGATGGCGGCGACGGAGCGGCGTCGCCGCGGCGAACTCCACGTGCGTCCCGAGTGGGCGTTGCGCAGGAACAGCGTGCACGTGATCGACGAGCCGCTACGAGCCATCACCTTCGTCATGAACTCTATCAACCTCCTGCCCAGTTGAGCCGTTCTGCTCTCCTCCGAAACAAATGCGAGGCTGCAATCTTGGATTTGAGCCGAAACTTTTATCGCCCGCGTGTTTTCAGCGATCTGCAGGTTTGTTCGCCCAGTTACGATTTTATGTGTGTCTGTGCACAGGGGGTGTGGGAGGTCAGGCTGGTAGCAAGCGTCAGACTATGTCCAACCGTGGTCATGGCCAAGTCCTTCCTGGGAGACGGCCATGTCCAGCCCCCCCCCCCCCCACCTCAGGGCAGGATGACAGCAAGCTTCAGGCCGTGTCTGAAAACAAGAAGCAGTGCATTGGGAAACAGCAGGTGCGATGTCCCTGGGGTTTTTGGTTGACACAACAACAAATGAATTTTTCCCCAGCATCAGAATGCTGGCTGAGATACCAAAACACATGAAAATACATTTGGGGGTGGAACATCAGGGGTGTATGACAGGACGTGGGACATGGCTGAGATGCCGTTTCTCCAAAAAATGTCAATTTCTACCACGTAGTGCTCTTGCCCTGAAGGGACATCGCACAATAAAATCACTTGAAAGTTACCTTCAGCAAAATTTTCTTTTGAAAAATAGATAAATGTGATGAAAAGGAGTTTGGCCAACATTTGAATCAGTATGAGAGAAATCTCAAAAGTGTTTTTTTCCCCGTCAAAAGAGTGCTATTTTGTTGCAAAACGCCTGTTTGGACTTCAGTGCTTTTTTGTGCCTTTATTTGTCAAAAAATGGCACATGAGCACTGCAAGTATCAGGCCCTTTTCTACCTGGGACATGGCCACATCCTACGTTCCACATGGCCTGTCCTCACATTGTAAAACCACAGGTTTTTGGAGCTTTGCTTTCTTGTTGCTTTTTATGTTGAAATGAAATGGGCCCAGCCGAGACGAAACGGTTGTTGGTATACGATGTTTGATGCTACGAACTTTTCTGTGCAATGTGCGAATTCAAGGCTGTAGAAAATTGCTCTCGAGTCACGTGTGTGTGTGTGTGTGTGTGTGTGTGTGTGTGTGTGTGTGTGTGTGTGTGTGTGTGAAATTGAGTGGTTCCACGCGTTGTCGTTTTCGGGTCAGTGTGGTGGAAAAGATTCCGAACATCAATCAGTGGTTGAATGTAACGAAATTCAACTTCTCGTTTCATTCCAGATCTTGAGCCGCGGGCTCGTTGATCTTTGATCCGTTTTCAAGTACATGGGTGGATTCGGTGGTTGTGTTGATTTTATTCAGCTTCAGGGCCTTAAAATTTCAGTGCTGCACTATCATGCTACAAGTTGTCCTGCCTTCGTGCTTGACTCGCTTTTTAGCAGTACGAGTAAATAAACGTTGCAAACATTCAAGTGATTTGTGTGCGCGTCACTCCAGCGAAGGTGCACAAAACCGACTGCGGTTGTTCAAGAAGCGGGCTTGATCTCTGCGGAAGTAAATAGGCTCTCACTCCTTTGAGCCACCAAAGTTGGGCACGATGAAAAAACTTGAATATTGTTACACTGGAACCACCAGATCGAAACATTCCTGGGGGATCTGCGGATTGGGACAATGGCAGATTGAGGCCTGTTTGATTCAACACAACAAGTTGTGCGCCGTGAGAATAGTTGCATTGAAACTTGAGATCACACGCTGCTAATGAACTTTGTTCGTCCTTGAAAAACGTCAAGGACTTTGAGAAGCCACACTTTGTCTACAAGTGGGCTGAGACTCATTAATTTTAATTGATACCGAAGAAAATTGCACGATTTTGTGGTTGGAAGTCTGGTGTCAGACTTCAAACTAACATTCGTGGTGAGTGAGGTAGATTTGCCAAGATGGAATTGAAGTTTACGAAATTCTCCAGTTTTGGATCTGATTATATCACGATAGACAATCGAGAAGGTCAGCACGATGCCGTGTTCTCGGACGGGTCGAGGATGTCCCTGCTGTGTGACCGGCACGTTGGGATCGGCGCCGGAGGTGTCATCGAACTCGCGGGTGACGGCCAAGTGCGCTTCTACGGCTCGAGCGGAGACCCTGCGAGTTACGGAGGAACCTCGGCTGCGTGCGCCTTCGCCTTCGCAGACTCGCTGGGGCTTTTTGACGACGAGAACCGATTTACACTCTCCCACAACAGGAACTTGTTCACAGGGATTCGTTTGAGGTCGAACACGGGGACGTGCGAGTACCAAGTGCCCTTCGCCGACATTAACCAGGAAAACATCCTCGAAGTGAACCAAGGTCACCGAGTTCTCGCAGGCTGCCCACACCTCGTCAAGATTGTTGACGACGTGGAAAAGATCGACGTGGTTGGTGAGGGCGCGCGGATTTGCGCCGAGGATGAGCACGCGCTGTTCGGGGGCGTCAACGTGGACTTCGTGGAGAGGCGCGAGGGCGCGGACGGGCTGCTGCGGGTGCGAACCTTCTGTCGCTCCTCGGCGGAAGAGCTGCGCGCCTGCGGCAGCGGTGCCGTCAGCGCCGCCGTCGTCAAGGAGATCCTGAGGTCACGTGAGCCGTCCTCGCTTCAGAGGTTAAAAGATGACGATAATGAGCGCAAGCGACAGATGAAAATTCGATATCTCGGGGGCACGATTGAAGTTGCCTTTAATGCAAGTCGTCAGGGAATTATTTCTGATGTGCGATTAATTTTGCCAGCACTGCGTGTGTTTTGTGGAAAGATGCGCTTGAATGTTTCAAGTACGTGAAGAACTCCATTACATTTGAATGGGATCCTTTCATGCCGCTGCTGAAATTCTTTTCAATTTTTGTCACAAACGTTCAGTTTATGTCTTTCGTAAAGTCTGCTGAATCCGACGTGCATTTGATGCGACATTCCCTTTTCATCAAGAACCTAAGAGATGCAGGTTCTGCAAAACCCGACAGCGACGGCGACGACTCCAAATGTTTTGTCGGGACGTTTTGTCTCGACGTCACTGCGACAATCCTGCAGAGTCTCTCCTGCTACAGGCATCGTGGTGTTTCTTTCCGCCTTCTGTTGGCAAGAAAGTTGTCAAAAAATCTGCGGGGGAAAAACACACGTTTCATCCACGCTGCAGAAAATGGCAGGAATTTGAGAGCTGCGAGATCGTTTGGATTAATGGAAATAGCTTCTCGTGCTGTCATTGTTGAGCTGCGTAATTGTCAGTTTGATGAAGAAGTCATATGTTGTGCGTCTGCTCAGCTGTTCAGCTGACTGTCATCTCTAAATGTGGCGGGGCAGCTTCCTGCGCAGCAATCACTGAAATACGTCGCCTCTTGCTGAAACCCCCAGCTGGCCTTGCCGGTTTTGAACTCGGTCACCAAACAAACAGATTTACACGTATGAACCAAACATACGTGGTTCGTCCACGAATGTCCCGCTTCTCAGTGTTCGGAAACTTGACTGCTAAAGTTGGTGTGGTGAATCTGGCCCCACCAGTTGGTTTGCTGAATCTAGTGATGACAGATGCAAAAACGGGAAATTCGTGGATAGTCCACGTACATCACTCTCACGAAATCAATGCCAATTTTCGAAGTGCCAAAGAAAATTGACTTGATATGCCTGATAGGAGAGGGGCCTCCACCTGTTTCTCAGTCTCAGTCTGAGTTCAGTCCTCTTGAGTCTAAGGTTCTTCTGGGGCGCTACCTCCGAAAGCAGTGCTCCCAAAAAACCAGCAAGTTCTTTGGGAGTCCTGCTGGTTCTTCAGGAGTGCAACCCAAAGTAGCACACCAGAAAAACTGGTTAATCCAGGGGCCAAAGTGATTCAAGGTGGTAGCACTCCCAAAGAATGTTACACGAAAACAACATTAAATTGCGTTTCATTGGGAAGCGGGACACGCCTGCACCCCGTGGATCCGCTTCTTGTGGCAAAAGTTCCTCTTTGAACCAAAACAAAAGTTTCAAACTTTCTTTCTTTTGTTATTGTCTGCTGTTATGATCACCTTTGTGATGCGCAAAATTGGTTGATCCAACAAGCGGCTCGCTCTTTTTCCCTCCGTAATAGGCACTGCAGAACTGTTCATATTTCGAAATAAGAACCTTCTTGTGATGTTGCCCTATAGTTTGCTGCTAAATTTAGCCCACATGTACTCAGGTGTGTCTCTAAATAGACGTGCAGTATTGACAACCTTTGCATGCACAATTGTCATATAAATCTTCTCACCATCGACATCACTGAACTTCCAATTCCAGGACTGGAAGCCATTTGTTACCAAAAGAACTTCCTTTGCGGGAGAGTTTAAAAGCCTGAAACGACCTCTTAGCATGTTGGTGTGCCCGCTCGGTTTGTTGAGCCGACGAAATTCTTTATTTTGCCCCTGGATAACACAGGGAACGCAAACCGCTGAAAAGAAGCAGAAAACAGTGTCTTTCGTCACCTTTTATTGGTTGTCAGCTGAGACCCCTCGACCTTTTGTTCGCCCATACAGAAAAGACAGGATTCCGAGGAAGTCACAATTTAATTTTGAGAAATGCCCCTTTTGTTGTCAGCAGTTTTGGAGGACAAACCACCTCTTGTTCGCGCGCGAGAACAAACCGCTTCTTTTGGGTGGACCAGGAAATTGAAAATTGTGACTGGTAAGAATCTGCACGCTCGCTTTGAGCGCAAATTCGGTTCCTCCCTGCGTTTCACCTGAAAAGTTGCCAGTTGTCAGAAAAAAGAAAATCCCACATGTTCCACTTGAGACTTTGGCATCATGTAGACGTCTGCTCACATTTTGTTCACTTGTGCAGTGGAATCTCACAGAGAAGGAGACAGATCTTTGTGTCCAGATTTCAGGAGCGGATCAGAAATCTGAGTTTTGGCAAATGTGCGCGTTGCTCATTGTGCAAAAGGAAGGGTCCGTCCGACCTCACAGTTTGTGTTCGTTCTGCCAAAACTTCAGCCCAAAATTGTATTGAACCGCACTTGCTTTGAAAAAGGCAAAAGATTCAACCTGTGAAAACACGGTCTCCATGCATCACAATTCTGTCAGTTACATGCCTGGAGTCCCAATGGCTGTAGTTCTGTACAGCATACATCGTCTTTGTATGTACAGGTACAAATATGTTTGTACATTGTATCTACATTTGAGTTGAACACAGTGAAGTCCATAGCTGTTAAAGATTTATAAGCCGTTTCTCTTTTTGCTGCGAAGAATTTTTTGTGGGTGGCATGCATGTCAAGTTGTTTGCCTGACGGAACACTGCTTTTGGATGAATTATTAAAGACTGGCTGTGGAAGGATTCACATGACATGGACCCGAAAGGTGAATAAATCAGCAAAGTTATGGAAATTCAAAGTTTCAGCATTGATTGTATCACAGTGGCAGAAACCATGCAGTTCAATGTGCCGTCTTGAAAACATGCATAGAGAAAGAATCTAAGGTTCCGCTGGAGTCTGCGAGTGTAAACATAAGTCACTGGGATACACAGAACAGATTCAACTGCAGGCAGCCACACATGAAGGCGCTCAGATTTCCTCTCTCCAAACGAATAGGGAAGAGCAAATGAAAATTCTGGACATCATTATCACAATCACATCAAAAGAGTTGACTCTAGTTCAAGACAAAAATACATGTAGCGAAAATAAAAATCAAGCGTGACCAGGGATTCTAACAAACAGCTGGACTCCTTTGAGACACTTTGAGAAAAAGAACCCAAGTCTGACTGAGTGCTTCCAGAGCAGAGTCTCACATTGAGCTGAATACAAGTGCAGCCCCTAACACGGTGAAACTTGGACACGATCGGCTTGACAAACAGAAATGTGCCAGAAAGAGTCTGGGCGAAAACATCCAACAATTTTTGGTGCAGGATACATCAATACCAAAACTGAATGACGCTCGGAAAATTTCTATAAGACGAGCTATTCCTTGGACCTATATTTTGGTTAGGTTACTTGGCTTCAGTTTTCTTTGAATAGGCACACATTCAGTTCACACTCGGACAATGATATGTGGTTTCACCTCCAAGAAATGCCAGGACACTCCTTGTTTACCCTTTGGTAAAGTCAGATCAGAGTTCATCACGCAGCCTCACGCACCGGACAGATATATCTCAAGCATACAGGATTCAGCTGGGGTGTAGATCCACGGGTATGTTGTTCGGTTTGACGCCCACACATCTGCAGGACGGACCTGCTGTGCCTTCATTGCTATGGTACATTCAGCTCAAAGCCTGCAACATGCAACATCCTTCACGTAACTTTCGTTGCAGCACCAAGAACCTCAGGGGGAATTTTTCAGTCGCATTTGCAGCAACTGAAGCAGTGAAGGAATGAATGCAGACACCTGTTTTTTAATCCATTGAGCAAAGCAACTGGGCTATTTTCTGGGCTTTCCAAAACTTTCAGTGCAATCCTGAACGAAGGACGGATCTGCACCATCATGTTTCCCACAGAGAGAGGTACAGATCCTTGCCTTCCGCGCAATGAGTTCATTTGAGTTTGGGAATGTGACGGGTTGTTGATGAAGTAAGTTCATCCTGGCAAGTTAGTGAGCTCACATAATGCCTTTTGATTTCAAGGTAAATTGTATCAAACTTCTCAGTTCAACTCGCTGACTTTTTCTTTTCCAGTATCCATCTATCTGCAGGTCACCACGTACAAAAACTTTCACAGCGATCCACGCATGCAGTTCCGTCCATGACTTCTCGATCGGTCAGGAAAGCACGTGACGTTGCTTGTCAGACTGTGCAGGAAACCACACAGCCTTCATGTTCAAGCAGGAGAAAGGTTCCCCACTCGGAGGATCTCTTCCGCGACAACATTCCACCATTTTATGAGTGTGTTTGTCGCCTCATTGGATATGTGTGCACGCTCACTCCAACCACATCCATATCTGTTGAAATGATGCTTGATTGTGATGTTTCCAATAAATAATCCACTATATGAAGGAAGGAAGAGGAGTGCATAACATATGCAGTGGCTTCATCACACCTCTGGAATTCCAGGTATTGTAGTCTGTGAGTCCACCAAATTTGCACCGTGAGCCTCGGATGGCAAGAGTCTCTGGATGCCTCCCTCGAGGCTGAAGCCTCGTCGCTTTCGCTGCTCCAGCTTCTCCTCCAGGTTGAAGCCCATCAAGTCTTTGCGAGAGATGATACCCACTACCCTGTTGGCCATGTCCACCACTGTCAAGTGTCTCAACCCCAACGTCCTAAAGATGATGTACGTTCGATGCAGGGAGAAGTTCTCTTCGATGTGTGGCGAAGATTTGTTGATGTAGTTTTCCTGACAAAAAGCAAGACAGAAATTTACGAAGATCTCTCCATCGTCTCTGAAAGGTTGGTTGCAAGGAGCAATCCGTCCAGAAAACCTGCTGCAGGCAAAGGATGCGGGTCGAACGAAATGAACATTCCCCATTTGCAAATACTCAAAGGTTTTACCAGGGAAACTGCGGTGAAAGACTTTACGGGCCACTAGTTGAGCCTTTCAGCACGCACTGACAAATCTGCGTTTTGTCAGTCCCAATGCGGAGGTTTGGCATACACGTGAAACAACAAACAGATGGAGGACGGGAGCGGTACCTACCAGATCCACGTACACCTCCTTGTAATGAGGCTTCTCCAGGTAGGATTCAAGTATTTCTATTGCTTGCTTCCTCTGATACAGTCTGTCAACGGACACCTGCAGACAAGTCGAGAAGCAGGTTAGTCACACGAAACAAATGACAACAGGTAAGACAAACATGTTTTTTATCAGTGTCAGATCTCCGATGAAGAGTAGACCTCCACTGACAGACTCCCTGGGGCATCAGGTCTACTTCAAGAGGACCAAAGCTATTTTGCTCAGTCTGTGAGGACAGCGACGACAAGAAAGGAAACAAGGAAAGTTAAAGCAGCTTGATGGAAGACCAGACGTGGACTGTGGTTTTTGTTTCCCAGGATCCAGTCCAACGCTGCTTCCTCTCCGATTTCTGCATGATTCCAGGTGAAGGAAACACAGAGGATGGAAACAGAATTCTCGGGACAGATCTGTTTGGGTCTCGGAAGAAAGATGGTTACAAACAGAACACAGGTTCACAATTGAGACTTCAATTCATTTGAAGGAACCAGTGTCATCCAGCACACATTTCTGCATTTTCAGGCCGAAGGAACCGTTTCAAAACCAAAGGACCATTTCAATCAACTCTGGGCCTTGAAGCTGTGGATCTGTCGCAATCTGAGCACAAAGATAATTAAGGATGGGATAATGCTGGGATTTCATGGACGAACATGCCACATAATTAAGGGGCCCGTACGAAAGATTTAGTGGAGCTTTGAAAACAAGAAGCCTTTCGTCCTCTTACATGAAGCACTGCTTCAAGGTCCAAATGGCAGTAGGGCGGAATACTTTGCACTTGGTGCATCTAAAACGAAGTTTCAAAACATTTCATCGTCAGATGACAGAAATGGACGTGTTGAAGAAGTGCGATCCTTGTTTGATTGGTGTGTTGCGAGGAGTGGACCCGGGTTTCCAACGAAGCCCAACGTGTGACTGGGAGCTTCACGCCTGCTGCTGTTGTCAAGGTCAAATTCTGCAGTTCTCATGTGGTGCAGTGTGGGGCATCTGGGAGAGTGTTGTGTGTGGCACTATCTAACTGATTGGTTTCGTGTTCTGGTCCAGACGCAGTGTGGGTTTGATTCCAACGCACCTCTTCGTAGTCGACGGTTGGCGTGATGGTGACACCAGGTGTCGCTTGACTCTTAATGCTTTCAGATGTCAATATCACAATGAGCTCAATTCTGCAAACAGAACAAAACAAGCTCAAATTTCAATTCAATTTCAGTCGTGATCAAAAACTTCAGCACAAATGGGTTTCATGCATATTTTGGCTATTTTCTCACAGACACAATGTGGTTTTCCCTCAAGGGCCAGTTTTGTTGTTCCGAAAAAAACGTCTCACGAGTTCCACGCTATTCTTGCAGCCAGTGCGCACGCGTGACACGCGCACACGTGACACGCACACCAGGCTACTAGACCCACCTTGTCAAAAGGCCATAAACAACTTCAAGTCTTGCTTCTTCGTTCCAGCGAACGACGGGGAAGCCTCCGTGGCTCGTCTCGAGCAGCAGGTGCGCGATGTGTGAGACGGACTCACGCGGCGTGATGGTGATCACCGGGCAGTGCATCACGTCCCGCGCCTTGTACAGCTCCAGGTTCTGTCTGCAGGGGCACAGCGAGAGCAACACATGTAGCCGCGCGCGACCGACTCGGCTCCATTAATGGAAGAGCGAAGAGGGCTTTCGTGAGAGGATTAGCAAATTGAAGTCGTCTTGCACGCAACACAAAAAGGAAAACAGAAACACACACTTCCACATGTGGAACAGCCGACTTGGCAACGGTTGTTTTCATGCTGGTTGCAAATTTGTGAAACTGCGAAACAAAAATGGTTGTAATGGTTGGGAAGAACAGGAAGATTCATGCCATGAGCTGTATTCATGTCCACAACAAAGCAACAGTTCCACGGTGGTGAAGGAATTTTCTGAAGTGAGGTCACTTGAACAATGATAAAAATGGTGGAGATGGTGGTGGGTTTAATTGGCAACAATGGTGTGGAAAGAAGGTTGCAATCAAAGGCGCAAGAGAGACTCGTTCTCCAAGGCCACTGAAAGTGTGTGAATCAGACATCCTGAGGTCTGATGCTGAAGGACAAATCTAACGGGCAAAGAATTTCCTGGTGTGGCAATTCTACCTCTTCACCAACTAAGTCAGAGTCAAAAGAAGTCACAAAATTGTGACTCAGAAATCCCTGCAGTTAGTTGTAAGTTTAGAGTTTAGTTGATTCAAGGGATAAATGTTGAATGATTCTTGTGGAGAGAATGTAAGGAAGAATGCGCAGAGTACAGCGCTTCGGGTCGGGCTGTCGTGGCCAAGCCGTCTTTATGGCCCGTAATGTAGATGCATCGCTATGACGTTCATGAACCGACGATGATGGCGGTTGGCGACAATACATATTCTGAGCCTCAGGGCAAGATACGAAAATTACACGAACAGAAAGTGGAATGAATGGGTTAGCGTATTCCTGGAACAAATCAAACACCAGTAAAAGGAATGTCAAAGGCAAATTCTGATCCGAAGGAAATCTCCTAACTATTTTTAGATTTATGCATCGTCGTTGCCACTGGCAAGTCCACAAGCTCATACTTACGGGTTGCTTTTTATCAACACATGCCAACATGTTTCGGCCCATGACCTTAAAATCGTCATTCCACAGGTGTACATTGGAGGTATCAAAATCAATGAACAAAAGCAAACGCGGAGAATGAAGGTTTGACCTACATGGAGCACCAACAACAAGATGAAAGCGTTTGATGATCTGGAGAAATTTACCAAATTGAGAATTCAAGAAAGATGAGAAGGGTGCACGAACACTGTATGTTTCAGCAGAGACTCATTAGAATGAGGCCAGCTTCCCACACGACTCGCCCCTCGTTCCCTCCTTTGGAACACAGTTGACCAGTGCGCAGCTGTGCACACTTTCTCGTCTCTTTTTGGGTTGGCGGTGACGTTGCCTTTGACAGTTCGTTTGTTCCAGCACCATTTCGGACGTGCGGTGGAAGCGAACGAGCTTTTGCCGCCTTTGTGTTTTCGCGTGAAACCCGGAGAAAAAGTTTCGGAAAAAATAGGTTTTGCTCGTAAAGATTAAATTTCACTTACAGTTCCCTCTGCTCATCGTAGACGATGGGTTCAGAGTCGAGGAATGGAATGCACTTCATCTCAAGTAGAGAGTGGTAGAGCGGATGGGTGATGTAGTCTCCCACCCACTTCGCCACCATGATAGCCACCATAATTGGCAGTAGAAAAGCCACATCGTTCGTTATCTCAATCTGTGAAAAGACATAAAGGGTCTCGGTTTGACAGAAGCACGACTCCGTGTCTTTTAACTGTCACGAGGAACAGCTTTCTTTCTGCGATCGCTCAAACACAACATTCTCTTTCCCAGCGCGGAGCATGCAGCAGGAAGACGCGTCAAGTGAACCAAAAAATCAGCTTCAGAATATGGTTTTGTTGGCGTGCTGTCCTTCATCCGAAAGGATCATGACTTTCGGAAACACGAAATGACAGGAATGCATTGCAAACAGCACCTAATATGTGTTGTTTGTCAATGGTCAGAAAAAAATCCCGGCAAAAAAGGAAACGTGAAACTTTTTCAGGATTGATGTGGGGACAACAGTTTTGGTCGCTGACGGGAAAACGGATGTCAAAGGGCACTGCACAGGTGTGATCGGCCTACATGGCAGAAATGAGCAAAGACAGGCTGGTTTGCGAGTGTGATTCTTCTCTGTTGGCGAGTGGATTCCCTTGCAGGAACACGGCTTTGCTCTGGATGCTCCATTCACAGCACCAGAGGCGTCTGAGGGTTGCTGTTGAAACGACTCTGCTTTGACCTGCCAAGAGCTCGTGTGTTGCTCGTGCGTGCAAATGCTCTTGCAGAAAAAAAGACGCACCATGATAACAGTGAGTGACATGGTAAGTCTGGAGACGCCCCCGAAGAAGGAAGCGGCGCCGATGAGAGCGAGCGCCCCGGGGTCGATCCACTCCCAAAAGAGCTCCGTGGGCACGCCTCCGTGCAGGTCCACCAACGCTATACCTATGATGCGCCCGTACACTCCACCTATAAACCTGCAACACAAAAGAAAAGTACTTGCAGTGGTGATGACTCTCTTCAAAGGATCCAGCTCCCTGAGTCCTGCCTTTAATCTGTCGTCGTCTGAGAGTCTCAAAGCGCAGCTAATTGAAATGGATTCAGACATATCTGTGTATTCCACAGTCAGTGAAGGGCACCGCACGTTCAATGTGACCTTCCAGTGCAGAGTCAATTATCTTTTCAAACATATGTAATTGAAAAATAACTTAGTGCACTTTGAGATCCTTGTAACAACTGTCAGTGGCACTGGAAGGAAGGACAGACCAATCGAGACAGATCTATTGTGCAGATGGATTGCAATACATCCCTGGGTGTGTAACTGTGGAATCAAATGCGTGGACCAGAAAATTGTGGATATCATTTTCTTGAAATGTGCATTGGACCAAACCGAACGTTCAGTGAGGTGAAAGAAGATTGCCTCAGCTGAAGCATCAATCAAATTTTCTTTTCCTCTGCAAATCAAGACTCCAAGGACCTTTTATTTGGGCTTGAGTCGAAGACAGGTTTGCCTTTAACTCTGAAATAATTGTGCATTTGGACACGAACGGAAACAGCAAAGTGCCGCATCGCTTGTGTCCTTGAGCTCAAACGGATTCGGCATTGGGGGTTCTGATTGTGTTGTGGAAAACATTTTGCACCGAAAGAGTTTTCAGCGGGAGACAGCCCAGGGGCCTCTTTTCGTTTGTGAATGGCCAAAAACACCAACAAGGGGCAAACAAACTCTGAGTCCTCGGGTTGTATGGATCCAGAGACGTTCTGGACCATGACGGCAAAACATCGGCCTCTCACTGACTGACTGACTCACTCACTCAGTCTCTTTTTCGCACACTCTCTGTCTCACCACTCCCACTCACTCTTTCTCTCCCTGGCTCACTCACTCACTCTCTCACTCATTCTCTCTCATTCACACACGCATTCACTCTCTCACACACGCACACACACCACACACACACACACGCAAGATGTTTCCCTTTTTTGCAGATAATTTTCAAAGTTGCGATTGGTTGGAGCCCCAATCGATATCAAATCGGGGTGAGCCTGTGATCTCAATCCGTTCACACACATATCCGAGGGGCTTTTGTTTCCACTCCTCGTTTTATTCGCATGAGAAAGTGGATTCGGACAAACGAGTCTGCGTGTGTTTGAAACAAAAGTTCACACGAAAGACATTGAAGTTCAAGAGCTTTCTGTGAGATTTTCAACAATAAAATCAAATATTTGACGAGAAATTGTCAAACGAAGCCAGCCATGGGCATCTGAATCTTTGTGAAAGGAGGGGCAGAAACACAAAGACAAATGATGAGTACGCACAGCATGGGCACGACGATTCCACTGGCCAGTGCGCTGCCCGCAGCCCAGCAGGCCAGGAAGAAGAAGATGGGGAGGATGCAGAGCAGAGCGAGGTAGGAGAACTGCATGTGCGTGCGCCTCGAGAAGAGCGCGCGCAGCGCCGCCTGCCCAGGCACGTTCAGCAGACTCGCCACTGAAACAAGAAGCAGTGCACAAGGCAACTGCAGTGCGAAGTCCCTTGCAGCGTTGGTAATGTCGTCAATTCTTCCTTGTTCATCAATTCTTCCTTGTCCTCCTTGCCTTCCACCAGTCATGCTGCATGC
>JAAUXT010140071.1_pt1 | contig 15666 bp, 6 predicted proteins | sample 7278171 | NCBI WGS metagenome assembly JAAUXT01 (sample SAMN14350112, study PRJNA611818) | marine sediment metagenome | isolation source: surface marine sediment (1.8m) | place: French Polynesia: Moorea | collected 2018-08 | reverse complement strand
GAAAAGGTTACCGTTCAGATAGGAATGTACCTGGTTAATGTTGCATAATTGACTACTAATGACTTCGATGCAGATGATGAGTGAAAATGTAACCATCCAGAGTGAAAAGTGCATTGTTGTCATCTAAACGCAGATATGGGCCAAAACATGTTTGTTCGGGGTGGAAAGTGCATTGTTGTCATCTAAATGCAGATACGGGCCAAAACGTGCCCGTTCAGGGTGAAAAGTGCAGTGTTGTCATCTAAATGCAGATATGATTGAAAATGTGCCCGTTCGGGGTGAAAAGTGATGGGTAGCAGTGTTTGGATGAAACCAGTAGAAATAAGTACACCGTCAGTGTCAGAAGTGCACCATTGGTACCCCGAATGGTATACTTCTGAGCACAGCAGGGTGCTTTCTCCTCAAATGGTCAAATTCAGTGTCAGAACCACCCATAGGTAGTTTCCACACAGACGATCGTCGAGTCAGAAGGGTACTGTTACGTTTTCGGACCCTACCCTTCTGACTCGCCAACAACGTATCGCACCAGTTGTGCGTGAAATACATACAACGGAAGCTTACATGTCTGACAGTTCAACTTTGTACAAAAATTCACTTTGGAAATACTTTACTGTATTTACATTCGCGAGAAAACGAAAGAACAATGTCAGCGAGAACAGTCACCATAGACTTCAGGCATCAAGTACATCAGTACACATGCAAACGAGTACGTTCATACATGGACAACTTTGTACAAGAATTCACTTTGGAAACATGTTCACTCTCAGGAGAAGATAAACGGAAAAACATGTCAATGACAAGTGTCACTGCATTTATGCGTGAGATACACAAATACGCGAGCATTCCAATTTGTACAAGTACATTGATAAGTTCGTTCGCTGCGGACTTTGCGTCTGGTGGCCCAGTTGAACGACGCGCCTCCCTCCCGGCATCACAATGAACACGAAGCCGACAGGGGGGGATCCAGAATTGGGTCAGAGGGCCCACCCCCGTTGGGCCTCAGAGGCGGTTCCAGAGATGCTGCCCCCCCCCCCCCGAGGGAAATAAATTGTATCCTCGTAATTTTTGTGCTGGGAAGGCAACTTGGAAGGAGCAGGTGGAATGAGTCACCCTGGATCAGATCCTGGATCCGCCCCTGTAGCTTCAGTTCATCTATCAATAGCAAAATACAAGTTCACAAATGAAAAAGTAACATCGCACACGTGACCCCCGGCAGCTGACGGAAGCGGTGGCAGGTCCCCGTTTCTCGTAGCGTTGGTGCGGAGCAACGACAACAGTTCGGTGACCCGCCGTCGCACGGCGACACATCCGCTGCAACAACACGCAACAATTCAGTTCCGCTGAGAGTCAGTTGCTTTGGGCTTTCTGTCGGACGTTGGTCCAGCGAGTCGTAACGTCACTGAGGAACGAGATCCCAGGACTCTGCAAGCAGAACTCAATCACCAAAACATTATTTCTTTTTTCCAGAACAAATTTGACTCAAAGCAGCAGCATTGTGGACGCAGCAAAAATTGTGCTCTGGATTGGAGTGAACTCAGTGAAGACGAATTCTGTCGTGGATCTGTCGTGGATCGTTTCGCCTCAACTGTTCACCTGTTTCAGAATACGAAACGTTGTGTTAAAAAATATAAATCAGACACACAGAAGAACACAGACAATCCAGTGGTGGAGCCGACAAACTATCGGCAGAACACCTTCATCTGAAGATTGTTGTCCTCACAGCCCCGATTGATGGTGGCTCCACCACTGCAGCACTGAGGCCTGAAATACTCAGGATTACGCCCAAACAAATCCGGAGCGTCAGTGTCAGGCATTGCGTCTGCGTCAAAAATGACGCAGGAGTCCACGCCAATGCACATTCGCTTTCGACCCTCTCATCGCTTGATGCTGTCACACGGAGTCCAGTGGAGGTGTCATGGTGCCAGGCTAGTCTTTGCAGCATTGAGTCACAGCACCCTTGAAAAACACGGTGCTTTGTTTGTGTTGCCTTGTTGACAGAAACTGTTCTGCTGTGAGCCAGTTGTTATGTTGTTGCCCATCTGGAAGAGGAGACTCTCAACTCCAATGGCTTCACCGACTGCCACTGCTGCTGTTAATGTTGCCTTTACTGATACTACATGTGTTCCTTTGAATATTGTTGTTGCTGTTCGCAGATGCACTGCCAGGGAACTTGGGTCACACTTCTGCCATCAGTCCGAGGGTTCATCCACCAGTTCTTTTGCATCAGTTTCGTCAGTCAACTCCTCATTCAAGATCTCGTTCATTATTTGAATTGACCATCGGAACACATCGGAAGAGAACAAATTTATAAGCAGCTGTTGAAACTGTCGTTGTTGTGGTGTTCTTGGTTGTTGTTGCAGTGTTTGCAAATGTTGTTCCAGCTGTTGCATCATTTGAGCCAGCAGTGAATGTTGCCCTTCATGTGGTGGACGAACTAATTCGCGGTTGCCCTCTTGTTGTTCCTGTTGCTCTTGTTGAAGTTCTGGGTGTCCTTGCCCCTGTGGTTGTTCCAGTATTTGACGCAGCAGGAAAAGAGACTGTTGTATCTGTTGCAGCTTTTGTTCTTCCTGTTGTGGTTGCACCGGTTGCACCGGAGGTTCTATGTGCAGCTGTGAAAGAAGTTTTCGAAAATTTTCTTGCATCTGTTGCAGTAGTTGTATCACAGATGTTCGTTGCTGCTCTTCGCTGTTCCTGGTGCTGGCATTGTTGTCTTGCGTAGCAACTTGCTCCAGGCAATGCACGTCCTTCCGTCCTGTGTCATGTGAATGTTCTCCCACCTCTGTTGGCAGATGAGGTTGCTGCATTTGCTGCGATTTCTGACTGTGCCTTCTGCTCTGATCTGCTTGCTGATTCCTTCCTCCCCTTGCAGGCCGACGTAGCCCAACAATACTTTGTAGGGCAGGTGCAAACGATGCTACCGTCCCTTGCACAACTTCATTCAACCGCTGAAAGTTTACCTCCCCAAAGTCATCGGTAAGTTTCCTCGGTGGTCGCTGTTGCGGTTGCAGAACTTCTTGCAACTGTTGTTGCAACATTTGTTGCTGCTGCTGTCTTGACTGCTGCTGAACTTGCTTTGGGCTGCTGTTGATGTTTGTAGCCAGCAGCAGAATACGCTCGACTCCCTGCAGGTCCTGAGGTCCCATGTCGTTCAGCAGCCCCTCCAGTTCAGCTTTCAGCATGACCCGATACAACTCCTGGGAAAAGATGTGAGTGTTCCACGAGCAAGGAAAGCAAGGCAATACACAACAGAATTGTGAGTGTGCCAGTTGTACGTTTTGCGAATTATCACGATGTTTTAAAAAAAAACATATGCAATTGATTTTGTTCCGAAGTGAGATGTCAGATATATGTAAGGTCCTCCCTCCAAATTAAGTTCACCACTGCTAGAAGAAGGTAGTCTCAGGGTGTTCCTCACCTTCCTGGCATGAAATCCCACACTGATCTTGTTTCTGTAGTTGATGAGCAGATCCACCTTGTAGCCATGTGAGTTGCCGATGTTGTTCTGCCTCATGGTCCTGGCCTCGGCATAGCTGATGCCAAAGTGGGTCAGAGATAGTGTCTCCAGGGTCTGGGGACTGAAGAAGGTGGCCAGATGGGCGATCTCTTGATCAGTGAGCCACGAAACCTGCAAAGGAGCACACTTGATCAGCTGCCAGTTTGTCCCCATCTTTGGATGTTGCGTAACCTGCAAAGGAGCACACGTACTTTGTTCCGACGTAGTGTCAAAACTTTCGCCAGATACATGTCTTGTGCTGTGCAGTTCACACAAATGTATTTTCCACTTGACTTTTTGTGCCTGACTTGACCCAATCAGATGCAAATTGCTTCATCAGAAAGCATGCGTCCTGACATCATGAAGAAAGCCCAGGAAAATAATTGTGTCAGCGATCCTTCATGACATACAACGTGCCACACAAAATAAAAACATGAAGGTTCAAGTTTCACCTGTTCAAGGTGTGCGTCTGCCACTCTTTTCTCGATCTCACTCACTTCTGCGGCAGTCAGGACCTTTCCGCGTTTCTCGCTCCGCTGAAACTTGACAGCAATCAAGAGGTCAAAGTTGTGCGTGGGGACAAACATTTGCAGCTTTTGAATGACGAGAACGCGAGAAAACTTGTTTTGCAGAAGAGGTTCGTTGGCAGTTCTGAAAAGTGAGAGAAAAGACGTAAACAATGTCACTCACACTCGTGTCTTCCTCGTCAGCATCTGCCTTTCGCTTCTTGTTGACTGGGGAAAACTCCTGAAATGGCCAGTCAGGCTGCGCTTGGTGATTCAACAAATCTGACATGCTTGCCTAATGCCTTTTGGGTTGAAACAACTGATTTTGATGGCCTCACCCTGGACAGAGACTCTTTGGAAAAGCTGAGAGGAACCGTCATGGAGGAGCGCTCTGTCTGACGTCGACGGCTGTGCTGTGGCTCCCTGTAGTTCATGAGGCCCCTTCTGTGTTCCTGGCTGCTGCTGTGGGCCTTGAGCATCACTTTCAGCACCTGTAGTCTCATCTTGCACCACATCAACAGACATTTCAGCCTGGAAGCTGGCAATGAACCTGGCTATATTTTGTTCATTTGAAAGAAAGTTAAAAATGGCAGCCTCTTTGGGGTGTGACCTGCAGAGATGGCCATCATGTATACTCAACACGTGGTCCAAAGGTTTCTCCTGCAAGAACAAAGATGAACAAATCTTTGCTGACAGATAATTGGACCCAACCAAGAACACAAAAAAAAACAAAAACTCTTGGTGCTGGCATCTCAAGCTGCAACAGGTCACCACTGCCATGGACTAAAATACATATGTAAAGTGGACAGGAGTATGTATATTTGTTCCCTTGTTTGTGCTTCTGGTGTGTGGAAACTTACCAGCTGAAAGTTGTTGCCTCTCCAAGAATCAGATGGAAATGGAGGCTGCCAGTGAGAACCTCTCACCAGGAGAGATACACTCATTTTGCCTGAGGCTGGGTCAATTGCCTGTCTTGTGATGGGTAAGCTGCCTTCTGTGATGTAGTTGAGGCTCATGTCCACCACATTGCATTTTAAATCCTTGCACAACACAGGAAAAAAGAAGATTCAGGGAATTTGTCAGAAACCATGGACAGGAGGGTGATACACTGCAAATGTGAGAACCCCAAAAATTGCAAATTTGTCTTCTTGAGTTTGAGTTCAGGGAGAAAACATTTTGTTGCCTGACAAACATGTGCAGAAAAATATACCTGTCTGAAGTCTGTAACCTTGGCATAAGGAATGCTGCAGAAGTAAGGTCGCATTTCCACTTCATGCTGTATTCCATTGTTCTCTTCATAACTCTCAAACTTTCCAAAGAAGAAGCTTGTGGCTCTGTCCAGACAGTGAAGAGGAGTTTGACAAATAGTGCAGATGACTTTGCAAAAGTGAGGTGTATGCAGCTCAAAAAATTGATTGTCAATATCATAGAAGAGAACTCCATCAGTGCATTTGTCTCTAGAAGGCACCTCTATCACAGATTGGGCTGGGTGCCTGTTTTCAAACCACATTCTGACTTTCACATTGTTTTTGTCATCATCATCACTCAAACAGTGAGGGATCCTCAACAAATATGCTGAATTTGTGGTTTTAGCTGGTGCCAAAATATCCACCACAGGAGCAATGAAGCATTCATTATCTGGAATGAGTGGCTTGTTTTTCACTTTGATGGAGGTGAAGCTGGATAGATCAGTCCTGACCTCCATCAAATGAGCTCTCTTAGGACAACCAGCTGTGATCTGGAGCTGAACATCTGACTTATCTCCCTGAAGACAGACTGTTGCTCCCTTGGCAACTCTTGCCATATATCTCCTGCCATTTCTCAGTGTTGTCATGGGACAACTTGTGCCAAGTGCTGCTTGGTACCTGCGATCTGCAGCAAATGGACACATATATACTAATGTCAGAGGTCATGATGTTCACTTCACAAAAGTAACCAGGGTCAAGAGAAAAGAAATAATATCAAACACTACGCAGAGGCAAAGGCATTTTGGCAGTAAAAATTCTGTTGAAGTTGTTGCTGTGCTGCAGTTCTTCTTCCAACAATTGTTGTTTCTCACATTGTTTTTCACAATAACTTTGTGCCAAACATTTTTTTGCTGAAGTATATTTCAATCCCTTGGAGATGGGCTCACCCAAGAAAGATGACAATACACCTTTCTGCCTCTTTCAAATCCAAAGAAGAGTGCAAAGTAGATTCTGTAAAAGTTTGTTGGAGATTCCCAGAACAGAGCCAACGGAAAGTTTGTGCCAAACACATTTACAGCTACAACACTTCAATCAGCATTTTCGTGAATCCGACATGATTTCAACACCTCTACGAATCAACTTGCTTGAGCAAACTTGTTTGAGGAGGGACGATGTTCTCCACGATTTGAGGGTTCACGACTTACTGATGGATGGACGATACAGTTGTTCTTTACCTTGTCTCCTCAGTGCCTTCTTGGCCAAAGTTGAAAGTTTTGGTGGAAAATGTTTCTCAGAGTTTTGTTGGAAAGCTGAAAGTGCAAGAACATCATTGTTTGAGGAAGGTCTGCACAATACTAACCTGATTGTCAGACAATGGACGCAATTTGTACCTCTGAATATTGAATGCTGCTGTGTTGACTTGGTGTTATCAGGTGTCACACCTGCTTGGAAGTGGAAAAATTCTCCTCCTGTTTTCACCAGTTTTTCTTCACTTTGGGGCATGTTGAATTCTGCCCCTGAATTTAACAAAACCTGGAAGCAACTGAATGTCTTTGTCCTGTGAGCCAATTCAGAAGCAGTGCTTCCATCACTGTCTTTCAGATTGAGATCAGCACCAGACCAAATGAGCTCTTTCAAGCAGTCCAAATGTCCCCCTTCAGCAGCCAACATCAAGGCTGTTTGACCCTTGTTGTCTTGTGCATTTATGTCAGCTCCAGCTTTGATCAGCTCTCTCACATTCTCAGGACACCCACTTGAAGCAGCATGGTGTAATGGAGTCATTCTGTTCTTGTCTGGAATGTTCACTTTGGCATTCCTCTGAAGCAATATCTCAACACAATCATGTTGCTGTGTGTCTGCAACTGCCCAGTGCAATGCAGTCATCCCTTTTGTGTCCTGAGCATTCAGGTTGGCCCCTTGATCAATCAGCAGCCTGACAACAAGTATACCACTGTGCTCAGCCAAAACAGAGTTTATCAAATCAAACTTTTGGTCTTTTGTGAAGAAACCACTTGCACCAGACAATACACATTGCAAGCATTCCTTGAGGCATCCCTGGGCAGCCAATGTCAAGGGTGTTTCTCCTTTCAAGTTTGTAGAATTTACATGATCAACTCCTTCGAAAATGGTGAGCAGCTCATTCAAAGGCACATGCTCAACAGGTTTGCCAGAACCACTGGCAAGAACAATCTGATGTAAATTTACTTGTTGGCTTTCAAAATTGTAAAGGAGCAGAGTTTGCAGTCGATGAGGAAGGGGAAGCTCATCCACAATTTTGTGGAGGCTCTTGTTGGAATGAGTCTCGTTGAGTTGTTGTCTGATGGTTTGAATGCAAATATTCTCCAAGGTTTGTTCTCTCCATGTTGACTTTCTTTCCACATCAGTTTTTATGTGTGCTATGAGCTCAGCAACTCGAGTTGCGTCCTTTGGAGGGATGTGTCCACCCTGGGTGTCAAAGCTGCACTGAGCTCCCGCAGAAAGGAGTGCCTCAACACATGATGTGTGCTCCATGATGGCAGCTCTTACGACAGGGGTGATTCCTTCGTCGTCCACAGAGTCAAGTTCTGCTCCACACAAAATGAACATGTTGACAATGTCAATGTGTCCACATTCTGTCGCACAGGCCAGTGGTGTGTATTTTTGTTGTGTCCTCAAGCTGAGGTTGGCTCCAACAGTGAGTAGTGTCTCCACACACTGAGTGTGACCCTTCCGAGCAGCCCAGTGGAGGGGAGTAACTCCTTCAAGGTCAGCTTTGTTCACAACAGCTCCATACTTGACAAGCATTTCAATGACTTCACTGTATCCCAGTTTAGATGCAAGCAACAGAGGTGTTTGCATGTCAGGTGTCAGCACATTTGGGTCAGCTCCAGCAGTGAGTAGTGTCTCCACACACTGTCTGTGACCCTTCATAGCTGCCCTGTGCAATGGGGCACATTTAGCATCATCTTTTGAGTTCACATCCACCCCATGTTTGATTATTTCAGCCATCACTTTGTTGTGTCCTGTTTCAGCAGCAACTGTTAGAGGTGTCTTTTTCTTGGTTGTCAAGTTGGGATCAGCTCCTGCAGTGAGTAGTGAATAAACACACTCATTGTGTCCCCTCATCGCGGCCACAAATAGAGGTGTTCTTTCTTGCATATCTGCTGAGTTCACATCTGCTCTGTGTTGAATGAGCAACTCCACAATATCTTTTTGTCCACGATAAGAAGCAATTTCTATAACTGTCATCTGGTCCTGTAATTTTGTGTTTGGGTTGGCTCCTGCAGTGAGCAACAGCTTTGCACACTGTTTGTGTCCATTTGCAACTGCATGCATCAGAGGTGTTCGTCTGTTAGATGTTAGGTTATTTGGGTCAGTTCTTGCAGTGAGCAATGTTTCAACACATTGTGTGTGGCCCATTCTGGCAGCCATGCACAGAGGTGTGATTCCTCTGAAGTCAGCCAAGTTCATATCAGCTCCATACTTCAGCAACATTTCAATCACTTCATTGTTTCCATGCGCAACTGCAGCCAACAATGATGTGATTCCCCTTTTGGATGCTATGTTGGGATCAGCACCTGACATGAGCAGTGTTTCTACACATTCTGCATGACCCTTTTCGGCAGCAACACAAAGAGCTGTTCCTCCATCATCGCACTGATCTGACGAAAACTTTCCTGCCCTTTTGGCAGGAAGTACTCCTTTCCGTTCTGTCCTCAAGTTGGGGTCAGCTCCTGCAGCAAGCAGTACCTCAACACATGTTTTGTGTCCCTTTGCTGCAGCCCTGTGTAGAGGTGTGATACCATTCTCATCAGCGGAGTTCACATCTGCTCCGTGTTTGATCAACAGTTCAAGGACTTCTCCATGTCCTTTCTCAGCTGCAGATGTCAGAGCTGTGCTTGCAGATTTCGTTCTAAAATTTGGATTGGCTCCTGCAGTGAGTAGTGTCTTGACACACTGAGGGCGTCCCTTCTCAACAGCCCAGTAGAGAGGTGTGAAACCATTGTCATCTGCTGAGTCCACATTAGCCCCATGTTCAAGGAGAACCTGCAAGGCTTTGTTTTGTCCACGTACTGCTGCAGATTCCAGAGCTGTGCTGTGGTACACAGTTTCCAAGTTGGGGTCAGCTCCTGCAGCCAGAAGTGTCTCCACACACTTTGTGTGTCCATTGGAAGCAGCTTTCATCAGAGGTGTGAATTTTAAACTGTCAGCCAGATTCACATCTGCTCTGTGTTCAATCAACATTTCAACCACACCAATATTTCCATGCCCTGATGCTGCTATAAGACCAGTTGATTTGATTCTGAATTGTTTCTCTGTTGTTGCCAAGTTGGGATCTGCTCCTGCAGTGAGTAGTGCCTCCAAACACTTTGTGTGCCCCATTTTGGCGGCCATGAAGACAGGTGGGATTCCATTTTGATCAGCTGAGTTCACATCAGCTCCATTGGAGATCAGCATTCTGGTCACTTCATCTTGCCCACTTTCACATGCTGCTGTAAGGGCTGAATTGGTTTCAAAGTTGGCTGCAGTTATTTGGCCTGCTCTCTTGGCATCTCTTGCAGGTGTGATTCCCATTTCATCTGTAAAACTCACATTTACGCCATGTTTGAGTAGCATTTTTAAAGCTAGCCTGGATGTGAGTGCAGCTGTAATTTCTCGACCAAGGTTTTGAAACACTGTACTTTGGTTGGGTTTGGCTCCTGCCTCATTCTTTGCCTCCACACACTGTGTGTCCCTCTCTGTCAAAGCCAACTTGTGATGTCCTTTTCCAGATGCAAGAGAAACAGGTGTTTGTGCTCTTTTTGTTGCCATGTTTGGATCAGCCCCTGCAGTAAGTAGTGTCTCCACACACTGTGTGTGTCCCTGTCTTACAGCAAGGTGAAGAGGTGTGACACATTTTGTGGATGCTGAGTTCACATCTGCTCCATGTTTGATCAGCAAGTCAATCACATCATTGTATCCAAACTGAGATGCAATTGCAAGAGCTGTGTGTTTCTTTTTGGTTCCCAAGTTGGGGTCTGCTCCTGCCACAAGCAGTGTTTCCACACATTGTGTGTGACCCTCATGTGCAGCCAGATACAGTGGTGTGATTCCGTTCTCATCAGCTGAATTCACATCTGCCCCATGTTTGATCAACATTTCAATCATGTCATTTGACCCAAACTCAGAAGCAATGGCAAGAGCTGTGTGACTCTTCTTTGCCTTTTGGTTGGGATCTGCTCCTGCAAGGAGTAGTGTCTCCACACATAGCCTGTGCTTATTCATGGTAGCCCTGAAGAGAGGTGTGCATCCTTCCTCATCTGCTGAGTTCACTTCTGCTCCACCTTTGATCAGCATGTCAATCACATCATTGTGTCCATGGGCAGATGCCAAAGACAGAGCTGTTTGCATCTTGTGGTTTCTTCTATGAACATCAATCCCTTGAACAATGAGCTCTTCAACACACTCAAGGTCCCCATGCATCACAGCATACATCAGTGCTGTATTTCCCTTTTTGTCTGTGGCATTGACATTCACTCCTGATTGTATTGTACTCTTCAACAAACCAACATCCCCCTTGAAGGCACACAGTCTCAAGTATTTCTCTGTCTCTTTCATGGATGCACCTTCTTGCTCAGTGTGCTGGAAAAGTTTGCTGCCAATATGTTCTATTCTTGACTCCTCAGCTTCCATCTCATCAAACTGTGCTTGACAAAGGATGTCTGCACAAACTTTGTGCCTCATCTGACATGCAACATGCCAGGATGTTGCCTTGTTGGCATTTTGACATTTTAAGTTTGCTCCTGCTTGCATGAGTTCTCTCAAACACTCCTCCTCACCTGCTTGAGCAGCCCACATCAGAGCTGTCCAACCATGCCTGTTCTGAATGTTCACATCTGCTCCAGCCTTGATCAGAGAGTTCACACTGGCTTTGTCCCTCTTTATCACTGACCACATCAATGGAGTAAAGCCCTGGTGTCCCTGCACATCACAGTTGGCTCCTGCCTGAACTAAATCACAGATGCTTTCATGTTGTTGTCCCATGGCAGCACAGATTAGAGCTGTGTCACTGTCCTTGTCTATGTGTTCAAGCAGAGCTCCAGCTGCTAGAAGTGGCTTCAGACATTGTGATTGTCCACAGAATGAGGCAAGGGACAAAGCTGAGATGTGGAAGATGTCTGCTTGATTGACATCAGCCCCTGCATCAATAAGCTGTGTGAGGCAGTTCTGATGACCTTGATGAGCAGCCAGCATCAAGGCTGTTCTACCCTGGTTATTTTGGTTGTTGTGTTTGGCTCCAGCTTTCAGAAGCACTTCAACACATTTTGTTTTTCCTGCCCATGATGCTACCATGAGAGCTGTCCACCTGTCCAGACTTTGTGCATCAACATCTACTCTTGCTTGGATCAGCTCTGTAACTGTTTCTAAGTGACCCTTATAGCTGGCATGCATCAGTGCTGTCCAGCTATAAATACTTTTCTGGTTGACTTCAGCACCATTCCTGATCAGCTCTCTCACACAGTCAGCATGTCCATTGTCAGCTGCCCAGAAAAGAGCTGTCCAGCCCTGTCTGTTCTTCTTCTTTACATTGACTCCAGCCTTGATGAGTTCTTTCACACACTCAATGTTTCCTCTGCTAGAAGCTGCACTGAGAGCTGTATGATGATCTTTATTTTGAGCATTGAGATCAGCACCTTGTCTCATCAATTCCTTCACACACTCAACATTCCCCTTTGTACAAGCTGCAGTCAAAGCTGTGGTTCCATTCTTGGTCTTCATGTTCACATTAGCTTGTGCAGCCAGTAGCTGCTTCACACACTCCACTCTCCCTCTGTAAGATGCATAGATAAGAGAGGTGAGTCCTTTTGATCCAAATTTCTCACTCTTCTCTTTGGTCAGAGGAAACACACAGTGATTGCAAGTTCCTTCCATGGTGATTTTGCTTTCTGTTGTTAGCAAATGAAGAAGTTACATTCAGGGTAAAATATATATCCACTGAAGACTGTGCAAGTTCGCCCTCAACCAAGATTTTCAGAGACACAATTTGTGAAGCTCTGTCTGGGGACAGAGGTCAGTCAAAATGTCCTTCTTTGTCCTGATAAGACCGATGACAACGCAGACAAATGTTGTGTCTGTTCCTGCGAGTCAAGAAGCTTTGTGTTCAATAACACTGGCTGCTCTGAAGATTTTACAATGTTTGTGTTGAAGATTCAAAGCGTTTCTGAATGGTCATCGGTTTCCGACCTGAAGGTTCCCCACGCACCGCAGATTCCGTCACAGCACTGATCCTGTTGCGCCTCACCTCGCTCAATCCAGTCACACGGTCAACTCAGTGGTCCTCCGCCTGATTGTCTCTCTGTCTGTCCAGCTTCTCTCACTGTTCTCACGCGATCAACTCAGCAGCTCCTCTTCATCTGACCACAACCTGGGACCTCGGTGTTATCAATGCACCACAGTACTGTTCAACTTTCCCGCGTCACGTGGTACTCACTTTGGTCACGTGGTCAAGTCAACAGCTGCTTCTCCCCATCATACAGACCACTGTGGTACCACAGTATTGAGTTCAACTGTCAGTGTCACTAGTTTCCCAGTGTTACTTTTGTGATAGGCTCAGCAATATATTCTCTCCAAGACGACCTTTGCTCAGTCACAACGCTACGTCACAGTTACGTGGACGTCAAACGCCACTTCACGTTCAAGTCAAGCGTCACTCCCGTCTGTGTGCTCGACGACTGAACCGTTTGGCGACCACATAACTTTCGTATGACTCAATGAGCCTGCTCTGCCTTCAACAACACTTTCGGCTCTCAGGTCTTTACAAGTTCGTGTTGAAGATACCAATCAAATGTTTTCTGCGCGTTCGTCAGGTCCTGACCTGAAAGTTCCTCATGCACCTCAGATTCCGCCACAACACTGGTGGGGTCTCACCACAAGTCAAACTTCTGAATCCCTGTCCACAAGATTCTGTCTCAACTGGCCCAACTTCACTCTATCCAGTCACACGGTCAGCTTGGTGGTGTTCCTGCGAGCAGTTTGTCTCTCTCTGGTAACACCAGCTTCTCCACTTCTGTCACGTGAACAACTGAATAGTTCCCCTCGTTCTGACCACAACGTGGTCACACTGTCACAGTCACAATGTACCACAGTATTGTTCCTCTGTCTCCTGTCACACGTTACTTGTTCAGCCACGTGACCACCTCAGCAGCTGCTCCTTCCCAACTGACTGACCTTGGCCACAACGTACTCGTACCACAGTATCGTGTTTACGTGTCACGTGTCACCAGTTTCGTAACGTGATCGCAACGTGACCAACTCAGCAGCTGCTTCTCGCGCCAACTTGACCTTGGTCATAACGTACCCCGGTACCGTGTTCAACTGTCACCAGTTTCCCAACTTGATCGTAACGTGATCCAGTCAGCAGTGGATTCTCCCCAACGCGGTCTCCGCTACCCTACAACGTTACGTCACAGTTACGTCGACGTCATTCAAGCGTCACTTTACGTGGACGTCAAGCGTCACTCCAGACTGTCTGCTCGATGACTGGACCGTTTGGTGACCAGAGAACTCTCGTGTACGTGTGTGAACTCAGCACTCCTGTCTCCCACTGTCTAACGCTGAGGAGTTCACAAGGTGAGAACGAAAAATTCATGTGACGTTTCCGCGGTTATTTACATTGAAGAAAACTTAACACCACGTTTAAAAATGGCGTCGACGTCAAAACTGTTTCTGTTGGCGTCTGTTCGATTTCAAAATACCCGCCATTGGATACCACATTGACAATTCATCACGTCACAGTCACAATTTTTGTCAACGTCAATATTTTGACGTCGACAACCCCAATTAAAAACGTACCTTTTCTCGTCAGGGTCACGTCGACTTTTGCCGTCACTCCGAAGCGTTTTCTGAAAGGTCGCGCTGTTTCGCCACTACATACAGATAGCTTGGGACGCAAGGTTTTCACTGGCCGCGTTCGATTTGCAAAACTTTTCAAACTCAAACCAGACAATGAATGGCAACTGCCAGGACCCTTCAGAAGCCGCAATTTTGGGTTCCGATTTCAGTTTGGGTGCAAAAATTGGCAAGCGCCACCAAAACTTTGTGGCTCGAACAATTTTGTTTGCCTTCAAACAACTTCGTGGGAAGTTCATTTCCCCCAGTGAAAAATTCACGTTTCACACCAAAATTTCAACTTCATTTTGTTTCAAAAAATGTTCTGCTGGACATCACGTCATTTTGACCAGAATAGCACACAGACTGCACGGTGACTTCTTCTTTGTTGACCGATGTGTAAAACCTTAGTGTTTTGTCCAAAGCCAGCAAGAGGGTGATCGCCAGGAATTTCTTACTTGGCCGAAACTGAGAGACTCCCCCCGGCACACCAGAAAATAGGGACGTTTAGTTGAAACACGCCGCGTCAAAACATGTGACGTGAGACGTGGCATTTCACCCCAGAAAATCTGTACAAAATTTTCTTCGCTTCATAGCAATGGCCTGTTTAAATTTTTTGATGTTTTTTTCTTGAAGAGACTGATTTGTGATAGGAATGAGAAACCGTTTCAGAAAGGATTTTTAAAATTGATACTTTGAACATTGTGTTCAAATTTTCCGAACAAACTGAATTCCAGCCTGTAATGCCACGTTGCACGGGGTACGGGGATGTCACACGGGTTGCAACTAAACCTCCCTATCATTATACTTTGGAGAATCATTTTATGTCGGCATCGCACCTAACTCGAAGGAAACCGGGAGGTTCCGCAAAGCGAATCGCTGGCATGGACGTGCACGTGGACGTGGAATTCTGACGCCAAGGCCAACGTTTTGTGTGGCAAACGAGTTTCGAAGATACATCAATCTTTCTGCCTGACGTAACATCACACCAAGACGTAGAATTTCTAATAGTCACTTCACCAGACAGCCAAGACGTGGAAATTTTGACGCTCACGTCCAAGCCAACGTTTTAATTTGCGGAACCTCCCGAACGTAAACGTCCTACCTGAACGTAGAAGTTCGGTCCCGGAAGCTGTGAAGTCACGTGGTCGAACGGCGACGCTTGACGTAGTGCGGGCTGAACGTCGCTGTTGTGCTGAAGTTACGCTGCGTTTGTAGCGTCGGTATCTGCGGAGAACAGCGAAACAAAAGGGAAGATCAGACGAGCATGTTCCACCAGGCATCGTGTTCAGGGTGTTCGAACGTGTGCAAAATGTTTGGACAACAAGAAGGCTATTGTAAGGATGCTACAGATGGTAAATGACTGAGCAGTGAATGTGTGAGAGTCTGTTCTGCCGAGTTAATAATGACATATCCCGTAGCAATAGCTGTGATCAGCTTTACTTGGAAGTTGCATTGTCGGGGTTGATTTGACACAGTATATTCAGTGGGTGTGCCGTAAACATGCCAGGTTGGTGGTTTGGTTCTCCGATGCATTGGCAGCGCTGAGTATTTGTGTAATGATTATTTATGACAGAAAAAGACCAACTGGTGTAATAATAGCTCAGTTAATGCATATGTAGTATGCGGAAGT
>JAAUXT010095651.1_pt1 | contig 15669 bp, 15 predicted proteins | sample 7278171 | NCBI WGS metagenome assembly JAAUXT01 (sample SAMN14350112, study PRJNA611818) | marine sediment metagenome | isolation source: surface marine sediment (1.8m) | place: French Polynesia: Moorea | collected 2018-08 | reverse complement strand
GGGCTTTAGTTCCCCTACAACATACTCCAAGATGGTCAACTTTCATCAAGAAATGAGGTCAGGATGACCCAAAACATGTTTTTCACAAAATCCAAGATGGCAGCCAGACCATGTGACCTACATATGCCAATTTCAAACTCGTCCGATGGGGGGCCCCTAAGACCATACCCATGAAGTTTGGTAAGGATTGATGCAAGCTTTCAAAAGTTATAGGACGAACATACAAAAAAATTAATAAATAACTAAATGAAAAAGCAACACATAAAAAAACCGACAGAGGTGAAAACAATATAGTCCGATTTTCGGAGAAATCGGCCTATAATCATTGTGTGAGAAATATTGCATCCACTTTGTGGTCTTTGTGCAGGTTTGCTGGATCACGTGACTGTTCTGATCGGAGTTTGTGTTGGCGGAAAGGCGGTCGGAGGTGTCATGTATCAACCATACTTCAACTACCAGGCCGGGCCGGACGCCAAACTCGGACGAGCGATATGGGGAATTATTGGTCTTGGTACGCTTTGAATGTCTTTTTGGAACAGTTGAAGTGTCGCACGAACTGGTGTCACTTTCCTTTGCTGTCCCATGGCAGAACAATTGTTCGTGCTTTGTCCAGGGTCTTTTGGCTACGAACCGACCGCGCCGCCCGAAGGACAGAACATCATCACGACGACACGGTCGCACTCCAACAAGACCGTGACGGACGCTGTCGCCGCCTGTGATCCTTCGGAAATCCTGCGAGCTGGAGGTGCGGGTCACAAGGTGCGGACCTGTCACATCTTGATTTGCGCTGTGTGTTCTTTCAGCTGGATGCGAATGCTACTTCAGTGGTTCTGAGACCTGTGTGAAAAACTCAATCCTTGCAGGTGTTGTTGATTCTGGAAGGAAAAGCGCATGCGTACGTGTTCGCAAGTCCTGGATGTAAGAAGTGGGATACCGCAGCTCCGGAGGCGATTCTGCACGCTGCAGGTGGCAAACTGACCGACATGCATGGCAATGACATCGAATATCATGCAACAGTGCAGCGGAGAAACAGGTGCGTTTTGAATTGATGTTTGTGGTGGCTTTCCGTTTCACTTGCGCTCTCACCGCAATTAGGCACATTTCTTGTCACCAACAGTGCAGCAGCATGCCTCGTCACTGCTATTTTGTCATGTGTTCTGTGCAGTGCTGGAGTTCTGGCTGTTCCGAAGGCGGAGACGCACAAATGGTACCTGGACAGAATTCCGGAAGAAGTCAAGAAAGCTTTGCCCGCCAAAATATGACTTCACTCAGCCAAACTATGAACAACGGACCAAAGCTACTTGTGACGTGCTTCAAGAGGGACCAAATGTACAACTCGGGCAGCCGAGCAGAGCTGCTACAGAGTAGATTAGATTAGATAGGACAAGGTTGTGTTGGTCGTGCAATTTCAGACAAATTGTGATTTTGGTTGAATTCGACCGTAGTTGATATTGCACAAGCAAGCTGAGTTCTGCGAAAAAGCAGAGTTCCGTTCCTGAGCTGTTACATGCAATGGGTAGCAGTCGAGTTCCTGTAGGAAGGAGATCTTGCCCAGTTCTTGATTGTGTACATTCCTTCACGTGACAGACTTCTTGAAATTGTGAAAGTGATAGCTGAAATGCACTGTTATTGTACGGTAAGACAGACTTGCAGTTGTTCTCAGGATAGGTGTGTTGTGGGTCCAGCTGAACGCTGCACATTTGTGCGTTGTTCATGTCTCGTTTTCAGAGTCTTTCTGTGATCATTTTCTTTTCAAAGTTTATCTAGTCTTGTGATACTTCCGAATATGGAATGCGCCACGATATTGGCTCGGTTGCTGATTCGACTTCAAAATACTGAATGTGACGAATCACATTCGATCCGGCTGTGAAACTGGTGAAGCCATTGTTCAACAAGGGACCAAGAAACAAATTTTTGTTCAGCAGTGTAAACGCTGAAGAAATGCCGCTGATATGGGGTGCATTGTTACTGTGTAGAATATGGCAAATCGTACCATCGACGGCGTCCTGTCGCCTTTACGCCGACAGGAAAATTGTTGGTGCAACACAACTGTTTGTTCTTGCGATTTTGTTGGTTTTGCATCACAAGTTGAATGTGTAATCGCACATGCTTCAATCAACTGAAAATTCTGAGCTGTGAGGGTTGTTGAGCTGAACTCGACCGGTCAACTCTGTCTCTCGTTTACTCCCAAAATGTGCTCACACTTTCTTTCACTTTGGTGTCGCTTGCGTTCAGTAATCCTAAAGTTGAGATACACTTCTCCTCAACGAGTCAAAACGGTGCTACCAAACAGCAAAGCAAATCACACTCCTGTTCTCGTTCATTTTTTCATGGAATGTTCCTGTTCGTTGGTGTTGTGCGCTTGTGTAGTTAGAACTCGCTTTCACCAGTTATACGTCTTGTGTGTTGCAATGTCAGGGCTCAGCCTGCTGGTTTGTGAAATAAATGTTGTGCCATGACATTTGAGAGACCCTTTTGGCTTGCTAAGTTGACACGCCGATCAGCAACGAACATTTGTGGCGAAAGTTTCCAAACAAAGACTCCACTTCTGTGTAAACTATGTATTCATTTCATACAAGAGTAAAATGGCCAATGCTATAAAATACACACAAGTTGATATTCTTCAGTGCTCCACGCAAAACGTTCTCCCCCCGCCCACTTCCAGGCACGTGCCCCTGAAGAAAACGACACCGCTTGCTTGGCTGTTGCCACGTGCTCGCAATCCAAAAGTACAACACTTTCATCACTTACGGTACAATTGTTCGTGCAGCGAGTGTTCCTTCAACACTTTCTTTTGCTCGTACAACCAGTGGAAAATACAATGAAGTCACCTACAGAGATTCAAAATGATGGGAATGTGAATGTGAACTCCAAACACAAGAGATCAGAGCAGTGAGGCTCACATAATACAAAACGTCCGTGAAGTGCCACAACTCGTCAGAAACACGCATCACCATCACACCACTAACAACACTTTTGTGGAAGACGTTCATAAAATCAGTTCATACAACCGAAGAGCACCAGCTCAAACTGTTTCAGAAGAACAACCAATCAGTCCCTGAAGAAGCACCAGTGAAATTTCTCGTGCAACGTGGCTACCTCTCCTCGTTATCATCTTCCAGCTTCCTCCACACCACCTGAGATGAGAAAACGCGTCAGTCAGTTTTACAGTGATACCTCTGCACAGACATTGACAGAGACACTGACAACAACACCCCAACAGGTCTTCACTCACATTACACATTTCCCGCAGCAAAGCTTTCTCTGTTTCGTCCAGATTTTCTTCCTCCATTTCTTTGTCGGTCTTTTCTGGAAGCTCCAATTGTTCATGCACTTCCAAAACCTGATCAACAACAAGTAGCATCCAGATTGGTAAAGCAAAATTGTTCCTTTGATTCAGAGCCTGAGCTTCTGCGACCGGTTTGTTTAGAAGCACAAGGGACCATCCGCATCGTACCGTACCTTCATGGCGTGAACAATTGCCTCAGGTTTGTGGAAGGGCGACGCCGCCGCCAGGTCGCCGGGTGTCGCCGCCGCAGCGTCCTGTTCCGCGCCGTACACTGTGCGCCCCGTCGGTGTCTGAAACATGCCGGAAGGGAAATCAGTTGACTGACAACAGCTTTTTTTGAAACTTTCGTGGCTGTATTTTTGGTGGTGATGGTGCTTGCTGTGACTGTTTTACTCACGGCACCAAGCAAATTGTCCAAGCTTCCACGTCGAGGTTGATTCCCGGTGTCGAGCTGAGGAGTTGAGAAAAATCTGCTTCTCGTTTGACTCTGCGAAAGTAGCTGCGACTGACCAAAGGCACGAGTGGCAGACTTGTTGCCTGGTCCTTGAACCTCCGCGCCGCTGGGTTCTGCCCGCTGCAAAAAGTGTCCTTCGTGTTGAGTCCATCACAGGTTTGAAGTTTTGGAAAATATCGTCTGCGAAATTTGAAGTGAGCTGATCAACAACTCTTTGCTCAATACCTTGACAGAAGTTTCTTCTTCGTCTTCCATTCGACTAATTCGTTGTTCCAGACTTCTGATGTACTTCAGTATTTGTTCTGTAAAGAAATACACACTCTCAGGTTCACGAGACCAGCCACTTCAGTTCCGCACTGTACTCCGCACGCCGACAAAATATTAATTTTGTTCTTTGGTTTCTCAGGCCGTGGAATGTTTTCTCTGTACCATTGAGGCCTCCCCGCTGTCTGTTCAGAGCCTGCTCCAGATGATGCTGTCGTCCGTTTGTGACAATTCCGTCTGACTGTCCGTCCACAGTGCTACTACTGCTGCCATCACCCTGGTCCCTCTGCCCATTGGGCGTCAGTCCAGCTCCTCCGGAAAACCCGTTTTCTCTCTCCTTGTCCAGATACAGACACAACTCTTTCAGCTCCAAGTTCTCCCTCAGCATTTCCTCTTGCTTTGATTCAAGTTCCTGAAAGTAAGAGAAATCCAGTGTTCTCGCCAAAATGCGGAATCTAGCCTTGACTTGAAAGGTTGGCGTTCTTCGTGCACAATCCCTTTGTGCCACACGCTCACCTTCAATTTCTGTTGGTACGCAGAAACTTCGCTTTTCATAACTGTGGACGTGTATCTTCCAAATTTTTGCCATTCCCGGGCCATCCTGCTTCGCTTTTGCCTGTCGTCATCCAGGAAGCAACACAAATCTCTTAATTCTTGGTTGTCTTGTTGCAAACGCCCATTTACTTCTTTCAAACCGCGAATTTCCAGAAGATGGACCTGAAAACGAGAAAAAGATGGCAAATTAAACTGAACACTGCTGTGCCTGAGGGGTGTGGTCAAAACCAAGCTTGTGCAAAATTTTCAGAATGCGCCTCGTATCCTGTGCCGCGCAACCTTGAGTTGAGCAACAAATTTGACAAGCATCAATCAAACTGAAGCAATCTCGCGTGTATTTCTGAAAATCACCAGTTTGCAGTGACATGAACACGACATCATCTTGTCCCGGCTGTGCTCAGGGTTCCATTCTTTCATATGCAGTAGGGGCATGAAAAAACGTTCTCACTTCACCACGCAAAGGAGCAGGACATCTAGTTTCAGGTAGTTGAAGGAATTTTTCACTTGTGAACAGCAACGATTTGCTTTTTGTGATACTTCACCGTTGCGCTAAAAATTATCCATCGCAGTTTCAATCAAAATGCACCTGCATCTTTTTGTTGACGTCCTTCATGAGACTGTTGTGTTCCGCGAGCAGCTGAAGCCTGTCACCCTCCGACTTCCGCAACAGCCGTATGAGCTCCTCGGGACCCAGACGCCTCAGATCATCGTTCGACATTTTCGAGATCGCCGACAGGGCAGGTGATGCCATGGTTCGATCTGTACGTCAAATTGCAAACAAGAAAAAAGTGTCGGGTCACCAGCAATCAACTGATCTGTGTTGAGGGGAAGAGGAAGACACTCGACGGACCAAAGACCGGTGTGTAGATCCAGGAAAGTGTGCAAATTGTCACAATAGTACACTTCAGGTGTTGTAAAATGAATTCCTGAATACGGATTTGCACAAACTGTCTGTAAGTCTTCTTACACCAAAAACTTTCCAAAAAGTACCAGAGTTTCAAAACTGCTCACAACTCCTCCAGACTTCCGCCGCTTCTCGCCCTCCGTTGGAGAGCTCAGATTCCGCAATACGGGGTCCTGCCGAATTCACAGCGCATTGAACCGGCCGGAAAAAAGTCCATTTGTTGTACTCACCCGAGTCAACGAAGGGTGGGTACCTGGTTCCGAGGGTGCTGCACTGCTGCCGGGTTCAGACCGATTTTCCTTCCTTTGCGCGAGAGCAACTTCCTCACTTTGAAGTGACATGCTGAGGTCGGCGACTGGGTTCAGACCATCATGATTGCCAAGTCATGTTGCCCCCACATCAAAAAAGGGTGTGGTTGGGAGGGCAGTCTGAACCCGGCAGCAGTGCAGCACCCTCGGAACCAGGTACCCACCCTTCGTTGACTCGGGTGAGTACAAGGTTCCTTCAGTGCGCTGCACTGCTACCATCAGCCCGATTTGTTTGAAGCATGAGCCGGCCTCAGCATGGCATCAGACAGAGCAGGGAAAAAATGACCCACCTGTGAAACTGAAGCCAACACTTTATTGCTGCAACATACAAGTAAGTAATTGTGAATAAAAGTGAAAAGTTCTCATGGTCCAGGGACAGTTTTTGACAAGTCTGAGTTTGACGTCGTTGGTGTGTCCGTGGTCCCAGTTGTGGATGACGTTGGAGCCATCAGGATCTGGTTCCTCAAAATGTGCACCAGACGAATGTTCTGTTCTTGCTCGACATCCTTGTTGGGAAGAAAAGTGACTGTTGACATCAATGGTGTGCTCGATGTCGTTGTTGTTGTTTTTGCTCGTTTGTTTTGTTTTAGTTGAGTACGTGTGTACTTTTCAGTGAAATGTCTCAGTTTTTTGTCTTGATTTGCCAGCTTCATTTTCATGATTAGAAGCTCGTTTTTGAGTTGTGAGACCACTGGGGGAGTCAGTTCTGGATACAATGTGATTACTCCAGTTGAGCTGTCTTCAAGTCGACTTTTGACCAGTTTGAGTTCCAAGTGCAGTTGTTCATTGGTTTTTGCCATCCTCTCCAGTGATTGTTTTTGTAGTTCTCTTGAGTTTTCCAATTGTTCGATTTCCTGCATTCTTGTGTGCAGTTGTTCAAGCAAAAGTTCCTTTTCCACATCCATCGAGGGTTGTTCATTGCATATCACGCGGACAACTCTGATCTGTCGAAGTTCTTCGATAGCATGGGTTTGTTCTTTGTCCTTGGACTTCATTTCTCGCAATTCATTGGAGAGCTGTTTGATGAGGTTCTGTTGATCCTCCAGAGCAAACTTTGTTTGGGTATTCTGATCTTTTGTCATTTTGACTTTTTGAACTTTTGTTGTCAACCTCTTCTTGTTGCGTTTTGTTGCTGAGATAAAACTGGTTGTCGACGGGGAGATGGTTCGTTCCGTGAATTCCACATCAAGAGAGGTCTCTGGTGGTGTCATGTGTGACTCTGGTGATTGGTCCTCTGGTGAGTCCAAGGGAACTTTGTTTGGATTTTCTGGCAATTGGATCTCTCTGAGATCCGAATCCATCTCCATGTCCATCAAATCATCCTCCAGGTCCAAGATGACAACTGGATTGGTTTGTGTCTGCTGTGTGGTCTGTTCTGCTCGCAGCTTCACCTGACAAGTCTTGGTTGCATGGGTCGTGGCACTCGCCTGAACTGCTTTTGCTGCTGTGCATTTCTTGTTCTGTGCACCTTTTTGAAATGGTGTTGTTTTCCTGTGTGATGGAACCAAGCAAACGTTGAGCTCCTCATCCAGTGCCAGTGATGTTGGAAACATGTCAGCTGCGGACATTGGTTTTGGTTGTTGAAAGAGTGCTGCTGCTTCATCGAGGCAAGCGCGAGATGTTTGAGTTGCTTTGTGTTGTTGTTGGACTGTAACGACAGTTTGCAATCCAATCGAGAAGTGGGATTCTGCTGAAGAACTCAAGGTTGTTGTGACCGTTCATTCTTGTTGTTGTTCAACAGTAGGTGTCAACGAAGACTGGAGCCCCAAATGTGCTTCTTGTTCACGCAGGGTCCAAAACGCTCTCATCTTTGCAACGTGCGCTCTGTAGATAGAGGCATTGGCTTGAGGGTTCTTTCTCATGAATCTGGGCATTTTTGGAGCCGCGGTGATGAGTTCCACCATGTCATCTGAAGGTTCTGTCAGCTGTGCAAATTCCTTGTGGTAAAATCTGAGGAAGCAAGCTGGTGTGTCCCATCCGCCCTTCTTCAAAACTTGTTCCATTGGCACACCCACACATTTTTGTATGGATGCCGAGGTGTGATGGATCGAGTATGCTGTGTACTTTTTCATGTTGACTCCTCCTTTGCTCAAAGTGGTGCACAGCCAGCGGGAGATGGGGTCAGTTGCCGCCGGTCTGGTGCCCCCACAAACGATGAACAGGTTGGAGATCAATCCTTGAAGTGTTTCAGTCCATTCCATGTAAGTGTGAAAATGTGTCACAGGGCACAAGTTCGGGTTTGCAATCCTGGGGATGAAAAGGGTTTGCTTGTCAGGATTCTGTTTCGACAGTGTGTAAGTCTTCATGAGGGTTTGCAGTTGAAACTGAACACCAGTTCAAGTTTCTGTGAAGTGCAAAATGTTGAGTCCCGCCAGAGCCTGGATGCGGCATGTCAAAGCTAACATGATGAGAAGAGCAGTTTTTCTTGCCAACTCTGGTAGTTCCAGATGCAGTACTGGTCGTGTTTTCCAGTAGTGGAACAGCTCAAAGGGGTCCCAGGTTGGTCCTGTTGGTTTCTTGATGTGCGGTTTTGATTGAAAAGTGCCCAAGATGAAATGTCTGAGATGTTTGTCTTCAATCACCTGCAATGGTTGTTTCTCACCTGCAAGCTCGAAAAAATATTTCAATGCTGACAGGTATCTGGTGAGTTGTGCCGGGCTCATTCCCATGTCTGTTGTCGAGCTCAGCCAAGCCAGAATGTTGTTCACAGTGGGACGCAAGGAATCGATGTTCTTGGAAGTACAGAAATGTGTCCAGTTCTTGAAGGAGGATGTGTAACCTCACATTGTGCTTGGCCGCACTGACAATGCCAGTTGTTCCAGTAGTTCATACTGGGCCCCCGTCCTCTGGGAGATTTTCCGGAGAGTTTTGCCGCAAATAGCTGTAACTTGTCTTGCAGGGGATGCCGCTGTGTGGGGTCCCAAGGTAGGAACAGTTGCATGCTCCTGGGAATCAGAATAACATTCCCTTCCATGAGTTCCACCAGTTGAGGAAACCAGCCCTGTGCTGGCCACACGGGAGTGATGATGACTACCTGTGCTTGATCCTGTCTGATCTTGGCGAGACACCTGCCAATCATGCTGAAAGGAGGAAACAAATAAGCATAAAGATCTGTCCATTTAATGGAAAATGCGTCAATCTGCCACGCTTCTGGCTGAGGGCCCCATCCAACAAAGGGTTTGATCTTGAAGTTGATTCAAGAGGCCATGAGATCCATGTCGAAAGGCCCTGCGTGTTTGTTGAGCTGGGTGAACATTCTTTGTGGAAGTGTCCATTCTGTTGTGGTCTTGAAAATGTGGCTTGCATCATCTGCTTTGACATTCTCCACCCTGGTAATCCATGAAATGGAAAGCCAAGTGTTCATTTGGTAAGTGAGATGCCAAATGTCTCTGACGTATCTGTCTCTGAGCATGTTGTTCATTGTGCCTTGATCCCTGATGTTGGACACTGTTGTAGTGTTGTCAGATCTGATGAGAACGTGAGTGTCCCTCAGTTGGTGTTGAAAAGATTGGATTCCAAAGAGTACTGCAAGGGTCTCTTTTGTGTTGATTGTCCATTGAGACTCCTCAAAAGTAAATTTTCCTTGTGCGGTCTGGCCTTTGAAATGAGCACCCCATCCATCCTTGCACACGTCTGTGAACATTGTGTGAGCCAGGGGTTCACGTCTGATTGGTGCGAACATCTCTGGCAGTGTTCAAATCCACCATCAAAGTGACTTGATGCATCTGAAGTTGAGTGTGCATGTCGCGTCGAAGTCCTCAGCTGCATGCAATAAGGCATGATTCTTGAGTCTTTCGAGGTGCCTGTAATGTGCACGGCCCCTGGGTGTGGCCGGGAAGCAGGAAACAATCTTGCCAATCAGCTGAGCAAGTTCTCGTATCATGATAGATTTCCTCTCAATGGCCTGCACACACATCTGAATGACACGAGTGGTTTTGTGTGGGGTCAAGGAAACCCTCATCAAGATTGAACCAAGCACAAAACCAAGAAATTCAATACATTGAACGGGCAACGGTGCAGATTTTTCAGGGTGTGGCAAGAGGCCCACTCTCAACATCAAAGTTAGAGAGTCCTTGACAGCAGTGAGACAAGAATTGAAAGATGTGCCTCGAATCCAAGAGTCATCAAGGTAAATGAAAATGACAATCCCAGCTTTCCTGAGATGTGCCAGCACCGGCTTCAAAAGTTTTGTGTAGTGTCTGGGAGCAGAAGTCAGTCCGAAGGGCATGGCAACATATGTGTACACCTGTCCCTTCCAGGTGAACTGCAGGTACTTCCAAAATTTTGGGTCTACTCCCAATCCATGAAAGGCATCCTGTAGATCCAAACTAGCTATGAAACAATTGGGGGTGATGGTGTCCAAGATGTTCTGTAAGGTCTCCATTTTGAAGTGAATTTTGTCAATGTAAGTGTTGAAACGTTTGAGATTCAGAATAGTTCTCGACCCCCCATCTTTCTTGGGTCTCATGAAAATATTGTTCATGAATCCGTCCAGTTCCAGGGTCCAAGGAATAATCGCTTGTTTCTTCAGCAACTTGGAAATCATCTCATCTGCTGCCACAGTCTCTTCAGAACTCATTTTGATTTCGTGGGGGATTTTGTGCTGGTCCGGAAGTTCTGTCAGTGAAATTTGTAATCCTCTGATCATGGACAAGATGTTCTCATCTGAAGTTATCTCCTTCCATTGTGTGAGAAAAAATTTTAGTCTGCCCCCCACAGGTAAATCTGGGCGTGGTACCTGTCGGAGTAGTGTGTCGAGTTCCACACTGGTTTGTTGAGTTGCTCCATCTACTTGTTGTTGTGGCTGCTGTTGCTGTTGTTGTTGTTGCTCCTGCTGTGGTTCTGGTTCTGGTGACTGCCTTGAGGGTTTCGACTCTGTTGATGTCCATTGCCGCATTGGTTTCCACTGAATCTGTGATACTGTGGCTTCCCTCTGAATGCTGGTCTTCCCTGTCCGGTGAAGCGTGCCTTGAAAAACCTAGGGTTGTTTCCGTAGCTTGCTCGACCTAAAAAATGGTTGTTCTGTGCATTGGGTTTGGAGCTGAACTTCTTCTTCTTTGACACTTTCTTGGCCAGTTTGTTGAGCTTGGAGATGTCATCAATTTCCTTCTGCAAATCATCTGGAAACAGGTGTTGTTTCACTGGGTGGCTCTTGTCACACAAGGGGTGAAATTCGGAGTCCAGAAATTTTTTGAGGTCGGAACGCCAGCCATGTCCAATCTGAACTGCAGCCAGTCCCAAAATTCGAAGAATCATCGTGAGAGCACGGCGCATCTCGGCGATGTTGATGACCAGATCACTAGGCAATCCCAGCAACGCATCCTCGTCATCAGCATCCATCCCCTCTGATCATTTTTGTTCCTCGGTCAGCGCTGACTCTGCTTTGATCAGTTGTGCCCAAATGGTCGCTGCAGGGCCTCCTGCTTTGTAAATGGCGTTCCCAATGTACCGGAGGCCGGTGTCTGCATCCTTTAGATATTTTGGCATGCGTCTGAACATCTCTGGGTTGATGGAAGCGGGAATCAAGCATGTGGCATTTTCTGGTCGTCTGGCCTGATCCAAAGTCTCTGTTATTTTCTCAGGTGGCATATATTGCTGCCACCAATCCTCCAACATCAGAATGAGGTCCTGTGAAATTGCTGGGCTCAACAAATCTTTCATCTTTTGTGATTTCAAGCCTTCCAGTTCTTGAAGCAATGATTTGCAACTCTGGCTGGCCTCTTCAGAAGAAGGTTCCTCAATGCGTCTTGTTTCCCAACCTTCAGTGTCAGAATCACTGTCTGACATATCATGCACCTTCCGTTTACGTGCAACTGGGGTTGATGTGCGCATGTACTCGAGAAATGAATCAAACAACAGTTTTGTGCTCAATGTGTCACAGTCCGCATTCTCTGACCTGTTCTCCGCATCGCTTGCTTGTTTCTCGTTCATCATTCCCAATCTCATGCCGCAAGGCTGTGCGTTCTTCATCTCGGATGCATTGGCGCTCCTTCTTTGGGTCAAAGGGCGGGGCCCCCTGTAAGTGAATGAAGCACATTAGAACTGAAAGTGGAAGAGAGGAAGCATGTATTTGTTTCTAGAAGTTCATGTTTTCCGCACAAGCTGGCGCATCCAACTTTCTCAAGTGTGCTGTCATCTTGACGAGGTTGTGAACTCAACCAAGAACAAACTCAACAATTGAGTGTTTGTTCACACCCCAAGATTTTGTAAGTTGTCCATGTTTGTCTGCAAGAGAAATTATTATTCAAGCCCCATACTGTCGCGGTTCCCGCTGTGACGTGGACCTGATTTGCATATCCACCATTTTGACACCTTCCACTGTGACGTCACAATTACCAAAGATTTTCCGTGCTGAAAATCTGGCAACATGTGGGTTGTATAGCAACAAGGGGTGCTCCTGTGAGGAGTCGAAGATCCCTGCAGTATTGGGAGGCAGGATTGATCCCATTTACCTGGCCTGACGTGCAGAATCCAATGGATTTTGCAGGGGACCTCCGAGCGCGCTCTGTCTTGTTCGAAAGTTTTCCGGAAGAGGAAGTGGCTCTGGCGCAAAGGAAGGAAAATCGGGCTGACGGTAGCAGTGCAGTGCACTGAAGGAACCTTACTCCCGGCATACTTGCAGATTTTCTGAGTCAGCTGTTAAATGACATGGCAGATAACTTATCTAACGGTTGTCATTTTTGAAACAACGACTATTCGCCACATTCTAAGTTTGTGAGATGAGTCATCCCTTCGGGTCTTCAGTGTCAGAATTTGAGTGTTCAAAGTGGGTGCATTTTACAACACGCAACACTTGCAGAAAAAATTTCAGGGTGCATGAAATTTGACAAATAGTGGTGACAAACTTGACAAAATAGGATCAAAATGGTAAGTTGTGGATATCTTTCGAACTAAACTTGGGCGCATCGATCTGAATTGGTGTTCACGGAGCGGGGTGGAGACAAGACCTCGGTCTCGGCTGACGTCTGACCTTAGATGCTCAAAACACGGGAGGTCATTCGGAGGGTCAGGGGGATCAACTTCAAATTGAACAAATTTGTGCGTTTTAAGCGCAATATTAGGGGTTGAAATGCAATGTTTGGGGCCCCAGTAGCCCCCCTGGATCCTGTAGGACCTGCCAGGGTACGCGTACAGAGGGAAGAGAAATCCCGAATGCATACGTGTGAACAAACACGGAAAAAATACAATTTGAAAACAACAACAACAACAACAACAACCAAATATCTTTAGCTGTTGTCTTGCGGTTCGAAATTCCAAAGTGCTTCACGTTGGCATCATTTCGCTGTTTCCCTCCCCTCAAATGATTTTTCGATATTTTTCTGTCTTCAGCGGGAGGTGGTGAGTCTTCACATCGGTCAAGCTGGAGTGCAGATGGGCAATGCCTGCTGGGAACTGTATTGTGAGGAACAGGGAATCCAGCCGGACGGGATGATGTCCAGTGCCACTGGATCAGAGCCAAATGACACATTCAATGCGTTTTTCGCGGAGACTGGAACTGGAAGATTCGTGCCCCGAACAATATTGGTGGACCTGGAGCCCACTGTTGTCGGTAATGTGTGTTGAGCGCTGTGAGCTACATGTAATCATGAAACAAATGAGACAATTTCAACAAAAAAAAGGCAGATTCTTCATGCGGCACGACACGGCATAATCATTCAATTTTTTTCACTTGCAAGACGAGGTGAGAACGGGAGCTTACAGACAACTCTATCACCCAGAACAGCTGATCACAGGAAAGGAAGATGCAGCCAACAATTTTGCAAGAGGTTGGTGCAAGTTGCTTGGCGGAAAAAAATCCGAAACACTCTTGGCATTGTGTTTGTATCTTCAATTGCGTTGTGGCGACGCTTCACATTCATAACTTAACCAGGCTACAACACACTGGGAAGAGAAATGGTTGACTTGGTCCTGGATCGGATCCGGAGGCAGGCAGATCAATGCGCAGGGCTGCAGGGTTTTCTCATCTACCACTCGTTTGGAGGAGGCACTGGCTCTGGTCTCACCGCACTGCTCACGGAGAAGCTGTCAGCGGAATACGGCAAGAAGTCCAAATTACAATTTGCGATCTATCCAGCCCCACAACTTGCTACTTCTGTGGTTGAGCCTTACAACGCTGTCTTGACCACCCATTGCACAATTGAGCATTCCGATTGCGCTTTCTTGGTTGATAATGAAGCCATGTACGACATCTGTCATCGAAATTTGTTTGTTCACAGACCATCATACACAAATCTGAACAGACTGATAGCACAGGCAGTGAGCTCAATCACGGCCTCTCTGAGGTTTGATGGGTCACTCAACGTGGACTTGTGCGAGTTTCAGACAAATCTGGTTCCGTACCCCCGAATCCACTTCCCACTGACCACATACAGCCCGATCATTTCCGCCGAAAGGGCTTATCATGAGTCATTGAGTGTTGCCGAAATTACCAATGCTTGCTTTGAACCCACAAACCAAATGGTCAAATGTGATCCGCGGCAGGGGAAATACATGGCATGTTGTTTGTTATACCGGGGAGATGTCACTCCGAAAGACGTCCAGGCTGCGATATCGGCCATCAGGTCAAAAAGAAGCGTGCAGTTTGTGGATTGGTGTCCCACTGGATTCAAAACGGGAATAAACTATCAGCCTCCAACAACAGTCCTTGGGGGTGACCTTGCAAAAGTTCAGAGAGCAGTTTGTATGCTGAGCAATACGACAGCGATTGCCACAGCTTGGTCCAGGTTGAATCACAAGTTCGATTTGATGTTGGCAAAGAGAGCGTTTGTGCACTGGTACGTTGGGGAGGGAATGGAGGAAGGGGAGTTTTCTGAGGCCAGGGAGGATCTGGCAGCTCTGGAAAAAGATTACGAGGAAGTCGGTACTGACACGATCGAAAATGGTGAAGTGGCAGCTGAAGATGAATTCTGAGCCCAAGTGCGCACTTTTGCGAAACACACATGTAAATTTCTTCGCTGTTGTACAAAGCAAAAGTTAGACCAATAAAGCATGTTCGATCATCATTCACACTTCTCTTGCGTCTTGATTCGATTTTCCCGCCAGAACATGCACTTTGTTTTTGCGCAAGGTTAGTTTCGAGGATGGCCTTCAGGTGGCGGACTCTGATGGCCAACCGGGTCACCGTACAACAAATATGGCAGCGCCCTTGCGAAGCATTGCCCAAATGCCAAAGGTGACTGGCTGATGCTCATGAGCGCATTCAACTGTCATGCTGGAAACTTCAAGAAACTGAGGTTGGATCTACATGTGTTTTGCGTACTTGTCCGAAAATGTTGAATCGCAATGTCTGGATTTGGAACACAGAACCCCAAAATGCGTGTGTCCAATCTTGCATGGCCACGCTTTATGGCCAAGCAGTTTCTGATACGAGATCTGGAAGTTTCGTTGTCTCTGTGGACATACTTATCTTGTCGAGGGGTCTGGGACTGTTTGATGGTCGCGGTAGCCGACCATCTTTGGTGAAAAATAACCAGTCGTCTGCATGTGTGCGTCTGTCCACACTGACTGCCCCTCTCCCGCTCCACCCTGTAGACTGGTTGTGGGGTGACATGAAACCGTGACAAATGTGGAAAACCACTCAGCTTAAAGTTGCGACAGATAGACGTTGAATGCCAATCTAACCACAAGCGTTCTGAATGATTGATTGGCTACTGGAGCCAAGTCACTAAATTGATTGATCACTTGATCAATCATACTCCTTGATAAAAGTGATTGATTCTGTGTGTTTGACTCTACAATAATCTGCTGGGTTATTTCTTGTCTGAGAAAGGAGAAGGCCTCCACCTCGATCAGATCCATGTTGCAAAAGAGAGGGAAAAACCCAAGTCACGTGATACCCCCATGGGGGGAGGGATGCAGGCTAAAGCCAGCAAAATAGTGATATTGTGCTATTTTC
>JAAUXT010084139.1_pt1 | contig 15669 bp, 15 predicted proteins | sample 7278171 | NCBI WGS metagenome assembly JAAUXT01 (sample SAMN14350112, study PRJNA611818) | marine sediment metagenome | isolation source: surface marine sediment (1.8m) | place: French Polynesia: Moorea | collected 2018-08 | reverse complement strand
TGTTTTGTGTGATGACACAGGACCCTTGGGTTCCTCTCTCTCTCTCTCTCTCTCTCTCTCTCTCTCTCTCTCTCTCTCTCTCTCTCTCTTTCTCTCCGACACAGTCCTGGATCCTCCCCTGGACCCCGATGGTCCTGCCCGGCGTACCTTCAACGACTGAACGCGGAGCGAGTCGACTGCGGCTTCTGCGGTGAATTGCATTGCGTTTAATTGGCGCGCTGTTCTGCAGCCCAGATTACATGCAATCCGCTTTATGTGGTGCTGTCACTTTGCAACATTTAATCGCTTTTTGCCCAATTGAACCAATGCGCTCGTCCCCGCCCACTTTGAAACAACACAGATCTGCGGTCGCTGACTCCCGTGTAACTTTCCTGGTCAGATTTGAAACTTGGTTCATTCGGAACAGATTGGTTTTCTGGGGGGCGAGGGTGGAATTGGCGGGGGCGGGTGTGAATCTGTGTGTGTGTGTGGGGGGGGGGGGTGGAATGGGTGCGGGTGGGTGTGAATGTGGGGGGAATGGGCGTGGGCGGGTGTGAATCTGTGGTTGAGTTGACACTGCAGGGCGTCTGGATTCACACTGCGAGCGTCAAGAGTTGCGTCCCTCGTACATGACAACGAACGTAGCGTCAAAGAACAAACGCTGCGCCAAATTGACTTGTGCAAAGCCGCAACGCGTCCACGCGTCCGGTGTGAACTTGGCCCCAGTTCTGTTCAGTGCCCCCCCCCGCCCATTTGCGATTGAGAATTGATTTCTGATAATCGACCCTGAATGGGGTACGTATGTTGTTGCACTCATGCTCATTGTTGCGTTGGAGTTATGCGCATATTTATCTACAGCAAACAAATGAAATCTGAACCGGGCGCTGAAATGAAAACGGAATGACTGGAATATTGTTTGTGTTCAAAGTTTCGGGCACTTTGAGAGGTGGCTCCAGGGGTGGGTGGAATGAAATGAGGAGACTCGACATTTTCAAGACCCCGGGGTCTGGTAATCTCAGGGTGTGGTCTGAAATGGACAGACCCCAGGTCACATCTCTGAGTACAATCAGGCAAGGCTGCGAGTGACAGGTGCCAAATGATCCAATGTGCACACACAGTCCAGATACTGGGGTCTTCTGGTTTCTGGGGTCTGGCCATTTTATTACACTTGTCACTCAGTCTGTCTTGCCTTGTCTGTCTTATCTGGCTGGCTGTCACCCCCTCTCTGTCTCTTTTCTCTATTTATCTCTCGCTGTCTGTGTCTGTCTGTCTGTCTGTCTGTCTGTCTGTCTGTCTGTCTGTCTGTGCTTGCTGAACATCCGTGCTGCGTCGTGCATGGTACCGCTCCTGTACAATTCAACGGGCTTTGCGACGTGACGGATGAGATTGACCTGCAAAAGAGACACCACGTGTGACGGGTGCTGTGTGAACCCTGCCGCGGCTGGAGCCTGCATAACAAGCCTTTCAGGGTCCTGTGTGAACCCTGCCGCGGCTGGAGTCTGCAGAACAAGCCTTTCAGGGTGCTGTGTGAACCCTGCCACGGCTGGAGTCTGCAGAACAAGCCTTTCAGGGTGCTGTGTGAACCCTGCCGCGGCTGGAGTCTGCAGAACAAGCCTTTCAGGTGAGAGAGGCGGGAACGGGACGGCTCGCCACTGTGTGTGACAGGGAGACAGCAGAACAAGCGTCGTGGCCCCGGACCTGACAGATACAGGGCAGGGACAGCGTGGCCTGACTGCACAATATCGCCCACATACGAGTCAACGAGCAGGGATTTAGACAGCTGACAGCAACAGGGTCTGACAGTGGGATTTGAACGCGGGCGGTTCCAGGTCTCAAAGAGCCCAGACTCATATGCAACCCCCGAATAACCACACGAAATTTATCTGGACCACGTGACCGGTGGTTGTGGTCACGTGAACGTGGTTCTGACGCAGGCGGTTGTGTTTGGGTGTGACGGACAATACGGTCCAACTCCCCACTGAAATCCACACACCTCAGCGACACACCGTTTGTTCTTGGTTTGACCCACGCAGTTTGTTTGCCATCTTGGAATGAGTGAAGTCTTCCCCCCCCCCCCAACTGATAACCCGCGTCTTGGTGCGAGTCCTTGTGGTCGCTTCATGAATGTTTGACTTGGGCAGCGACGTACGAGGACAGACGCCCTGAGAACCACGTCGAGGAGAGTCCTCTCCCCTGCGGATCCAGGATCGCCCTCGGTCCTGCCCACGGTCCGGCCCTCGCAGGCTGGCCCAGAGTCTGACCCTCTACTCATATGGTACAGTCCCATTCCCAAACACTGCCGTGTTGGTTCACCAGACGTCTTGCCCCACCACACTGCCAGTGCAAAACGCAGAACTGGACGGTCAGGATTGACCTGTGGCTCAACGTGAACAAGGGAAGGGCAGCGAGGCCACGCCCCTCGATTCTGCAGCCGCCACGTCACAGAGCCCTGGGACAAGCAACATGGACGAATGGGGAGAGTGGGACAGGGACACTGCAGTATTGCAAAGAGTGGGAGAGCAACACTGCATGAAAACTCTGAGTCCAAAAGATAAAGGCGGACCCAGAGTTTGGTCAGAGGGGGGCGGCTCCTTCGCGGCGGCCGTATGGAAACAAAACTGACGCCTTCACGTAGCGATTGAGATTGCTGAGTGTTCAGTGTACACCCGTGAGGTTTTCCTTTGTGTGTGGTGGAGGGGTCTACAGTGCACATCAGGTGGATTTTGAAGCCAACAGAGCCGTGACATTGTGTGTCGGTGCTGATACAAAATAGATGTGAAGAGTTGCCGAGCTGTTTCACCGTGGAGTTTCCCTTGTTTGATCTCTTCGCACTCTCCATGGTCGAAGGTAGATTTTCTACTGCTCAGAAACACCAAACTCCATTTGGGAACAGGAGGCCAGTGTCAGTTTGTCTGTCTGTCTGTCTGTCTGTCTGTTTGTCTGTCTGTCTGTCTGTCTGTCTGTCTCTCTCTCTCTCTCTCTCTCTCTCTCTCTCTCTCTCTTTCCCAACCACGTCAGAGTCCAACTGGTTTACCCTCCATGTGGTGAGGGCCACGAAAGACCAACACATGTAACAAGGCTGACCGCGGCATGATCCGTATCTCTGAGGATTCACACAGTGAAGCGGCGCAGGCACCAATCTATCGCCAAAAACACCGATTTATCGCCCAGCAGCGGGATGTGAGATCAGATAGAGTCGGCATGGTGAGCGGGGGGGGAGGAGGGAGCGGCCTGTTGACCCAGAGTGGGTTATTCAGTGCGATCACATGATCATTGATCCGCCAGGGTGCGGGATGAGGGAGCAGGCGCTGAGCCAGGGGCGGGGTGAGGGGGGGGCGAGGGGTGGGAGGGTGAGGTGCAGAAGGGGTGAGGGTGGAAGTGTGGGAATGAAGAAGGGGAACATGGGGGGAGGGCATGAGGGGGGGTCAGAGATGAGATGTTGGGCGGAGGCAGCCAGGGTCAAGGAGTGAGGCGGAGGGTAGATTTTGGGCAACGGTGAGCCACGGTTACTTTCTGCGTGTGGTTTTGTTGTTGGAACCGCGGGGTGTTTCTGTGTTCAGCGTGGATCTGATTGTTGTGCGAAGTCCCTTTAGGGCGAAGCACCATGTGGTAGTGCAGTATATGGCAAGGTGGATGAAATGTCCCCTGCCCCCTCCCCCCTAACCCCTCCCCTCCCCACCCCCTAAGCCCCCACCCCTAGACCCCCATCCCCTGGACCCTCCCCGCAGAAGACAAGGAGGACAAGGAAGAATTGGCAACATTACCGACAAAGGACTTCGCACTGCAGTTGCCTTGAGCACTGCTTCTTGTTGACGAACACAACGTTTTCCGTTCCAGTTCCCGGAACGTGCCGCAAAACGCCGTGCGCGACCCCCAAAGCTCGTGTCACCGGACAAGATACAAAGGGTTCGTTCACTGGGGCTCAAGTCCATTCTTGTCGTTTGGACTGAACCTCCTTCAGTCAAATTAGTACAGATGACCCACTGCTTCATTCCAGTCCCTTTCTTTGGGAGCTGGGGGGACACCAACTGGAAAGGCCTTCCAAGACTCTTCTCACCCACAATGGTCTCAGACTTCTGGGTTCTAATACCTTCCGTCTCCATTTGGTGGGTTGAAATACTTGGCTTTGGCGTTCTCAAGACTGCTATTGGTAGAACACATTCACACCATAGAGTTCAGCTTTCCATAACACACAGAAATGACATGAATCTGCTTGGGTGACTCATCCTTGTGATCTCAGATGCACTGCTACGATACCCGTCTTCTGTTTGTCTGCGGCAGAATCATGTTTCACAACCAATTTCAAAATACAAAAACATCACACGTGTGTGCAACTTTTCGCATCACAAGGCTGACAAGAATTCCACACACTTCGTCAAGATTTTGTTTTCAACGAAGAACTCGTTCATTAACTTTCAAAAGAGTCTCAATGGCATTTTGCGTGGTCCCTGTGTGAGTAATTAAGAGCTCTAAACGAGAGGTTCCTTTGACAGTTTGTGGAGAAATCAAAGTCTCAGCGTCTGTCAAACATGTTACTCGCAAAGTACAGTTTCAGCGACAGTGCACCTTATGTGAGAGAGAGGCGTTCCCGAAACACGTGACCTCGTGACGTCGTCAACACGTGTCCATTTTTGCGCCTCTCTCCCTTGGTTTCAGGGCCCTTGACCCTGGTGTTTCCACGACTGAAGGTTCCCTTGTGTCTCTTTTCATAATTTCACACGTACCGAAGGTGGAATGCGTTGAGCGGAAAATTTACGTTGAATGGAGAAATTAACCGTTGCGCACTGCGTCTCTCTGCAGAGGGCTCCCCGGGTGAGGACGACGCCGTCCTGACCACGACGCCGCCACCGACGCCGCCGCCGCGTCCGAGCGCGACGGACGCCGAGCTGTCGCAGCTGGCGCAGCAGCTGTGGGACGCCGACATCAACCGCTTCCCGGACCGGCAGTACACGCTGCACCTGCAGGGTCACACCAACCAGACAGACACGGCCGACAGGGCGCCGCGCAGGTGAGGCCGCACGCACACCTCATACACACACGCACCACACAGAAGCACGCATACCTCTCACACACGCACGCGCATGCAGGACCACACCAATCAGATGGACACGGCCGACAGGGCGCCCCGCAGGTTTGGCCGCACGCACACACACACATATCTACCCCACACGCACACCTCACGCACGCACACTACACACACACACGCACTTGCAGGGACACACCGACCAAGCGAACACCGCTGACCGTGCGCCCTGAAGTTGAGGACGTCACACGCGGAGACCTCACACGCACGCAAACCTCACACACGCACACACACCTCACACACGCACACACACCTCACACGCACACACCCCCTACAGACACACCTCCTCATACACACGCAAGCCAAGCCTCACACGCTCTCTTCTCACTCTCGATCACATCACACGCACGCATACCTCACGCGCACGCACGCACACATCACACGCACGCGCATCACGCACCCGCAGCGTCACACTCAACACAGGGCCCGGCGCCACTCATTGCCCTGTGTGGCGTTTCCTGCACTGCGGCGGCCCACGCGATTCTGCCCCCATTGCTGTGGTATTCATGCTGTGATTGGGATCACGGCCCCTCACATAATCGCAGATGATGTCACAACACAGTCATAACTCCAGACAAAATTCAGTGTCTTTCGTGGGCGTTGTGCATTCGCTGTCTTGCGCAGCTTGTGCCATTTTGTGCCATTGTGGGCACATTTCGCTGTGTGGACTTTGGACCTGAGGTCACGTGAACACGTCACGTGTCCCTGCAAGTTGCTGATTGGGCCACGCGTTGTGCGTGCGGGTGCGCGTCGAGGTCGGCTATTCCCCACTGTTGCGCATGCGCGCGTGAGGTGGTTTGGGGCTCTGTGCTGAAAATACCATAATCACCCGTTTACAAGTCGCACCCAAGCACCAGATGCACCCCAACTTCTGCCTTGATTTTCTGGTATCAAGTCAGATGAAAAATATTGTAATCTCATACCCTTGCTTGTACGCATCTCTCCTTTTTTACTCAATTTCGGGGCAAAAAGGTGTCTTATACACGGGTGGACACGGTACCTGTTGTGTTACGTCTTCCCATCGCGTCTCGCGCAGGTTGTTCAACTCGCTGACGGCGGACCCCGTCACGTGGTCGGGCACGTTCACGCGCTTCGTCAGTCTGCTCAACAACTACGAGATCGCGACGCGCACGCCGGACGAGTACACCATGGGGGAGAAGGCCGAGATCGACGGCTTCCTCGACGCCATCCTCCCGACGGACGTCGTCAGATACCTCGAGGACTTCCTCGTGCGCAAAGGTGGGTTCCAAGGGTGTGGTCTCTCAGGGTGGGAGAACCCCAGGGGGTGTCACTCATGGGGCGGGGGGGACCCCAGGAAGTGGTTCCGCAGGGGTGAGGGAACCCCAAGGGAGTAGTCCCTCAAGGGGTGTCCCTTGGGGGTTGTGGTTCCTCCTCAGAGGTGTCCCCTCGGGGGGGGGGGTCCCTCCTCAGGAATGATGTCCCTGAGCAGTCAAACCCCCAGGAGTGGATTCCCGAAGGATATGACCTTCCCCAGGGGTGTGTCTCTCAGCTGTGCTCTCGACTCCATTGCTGCTCCATTGCTGCTCTGGAGTGAGTGTCATGCACGCGAGAACACACGCGTAAACACCACACACGCATGCACCACACACACACACACACACACACACACACACACACACCAGTAGGAGGAGCACACACACCATTCACGATGTGTTCCGAGAACAAGCAGCCAGACTTCGCTCGTGCCTTGGGCTGCAAACCGCTTTCGTGGGGCTTCGGTTCCTGACGCCTGTTTCACACGCCTGTCCCTCTCTCGCTTGACCGGAAGTGCGACCGTGGTTCACTGTCCTCCACAACAGTCCACACCACCAGGGGTCACTGCAGCCTTTGTGTGACGAGCGCACTCATCAATTGAGCTTCAGTCCTGTGAGATCAAAATCTGTTCAATGTCTATGCGAGTCCGAATGACACGTCATTCAGGGTCAACATGATGCCATCACACGCGCCGTGTGTCCGCACCCTCAGTTACACGAAGCCTGTGTTCCACGCATTCCACGAACACTGCGTCGCCTGCCGTGGACGCAGCGCACGACGCCTCCAGTGCGAGGCAGGCCGGACCCATTACACTGCGGCGCCGGTCCTGGGGCTGCCCGGCTTCCCTCTAATTGGAGGCGGCGGAGCCGGAGGCGCCAGCGGCCGGGGCAGCGGTCAGTCCGGCGGATCCAGCGCCAGGGAGGGGCGGCCTCGGTCCCGCCTCGGTCTGAATCCCAATGGGGCCAAAACTTGTGGCGGGAGGGCGAATTTTTTGGGGTCAGAGGCACAAGCCTCAACTTCAAAAATTTAGCATGCGTTTTGGAGTCAGGGTTGAGCTTTTCTGAACCCCTGGATCCGCCCGAGTGTCGGGGACAGGCTGTCACGTGACCTCCCAAGCAAGATGGCGGACTATCAGTCAGTTGTTCCGTTATCACCCAGACTCGTGCAAATTGCCTGTCTGACTGTCTCCACGCAACCCGGTGTGGTGGGCTGCGGATGCCCAGGGTGCAGCGTGCTGGGGGGGGGGGCACGCGGTGTAGTGTGCTGCCAAGGCACACGACGTGCCTGGGGTACGGTGTAGTGTGCTGCCAAGGCACATGATGTGCTGGGGTTTACGGTGTAGTGTGCTGCCAAGGCACATGATGTGCTGGGGGGTACGGTGTAGTGTGCTGCCAAGGCACATGATGTCCTTTTGGGTACGGTGTAGTGTGCTGCCAAGGCACATGATGTGCTGGGGTTTACGGTGTAGTGTGCTGGACACCCCGTGCGTGAGTCTCTGTGCGACAGACGACACGACTGACAGCGAAGCAACGGCGCCGTGTGTGGAGCTATGCGAGGAGAACTGCAGCTGCGCAGCGCTCGGGTAATTAGCCACAGATCACAAGGTCAGCTGCGCGATGAGAAGGCGCTGCCTGCAGGGAGGATCCTGCAGTCGTGAGATTTACTCTCTGCAGGGATGAGACTCTACAGGGACGAGAGTGATCGGAGGATCGGCTGTTGGGACCGTGGTACTCTGACACCGCCGCTGTGCTCGGTGGCGCCCTCTGCTGCACGACTTCCCACCCCACCCCTGCCTCTGGTCTCACCCCTCGCGTTCAGCCCTGTCAACCGCCAGCTTGGCTGTGGTGCTCACCCCCCAGGACCAGACTCCCACCACCACTGGTCTGCCCCGCCCCCCGCAACTGGGCTCCCCTCCCCCACCCAAAACTCCCCCCCCGTCCCATCCCCAGGCTCCCCACCTGCTGCCACCTCCCCCCCCCATGCTGGTGGTGTGCACCCAGCCTACCCGTCGGCGCCAGCCTCCCGCCGCCGCCCGAGCCTCTCGGACGGCGCAGCCCTGATGAGCGTAAGCCGCTTACCCCGGCGCGCGCCCTAATCCTCTTACTCTGCCGCTTCCCCCGAGCGGCGAACTGGGCCCAGCCACTGATGCGATCAAACTGATACGGCCGTCCGCTTAACCTGGGCAAATAGTGGGCGCGTTCGACTTGGTACAGAGGGAATCGCGGGTCGTTCGGGTCAGAACGCTGGACGGAACTGGCAGGACGTGTTCGATTTCCATGCTGAACGCACAGGTGCGATGGGGTCACAACGCGCTTGCCGCAAATCAAACATTGGATGAGGGTCAGTGGGGAGAAGAACGACAGCACACACGTCTTCTGAGGACGTTTGACGCACCTGAAGAACACAGTACGGAGCAGTGCCATAGATTCCATTTGGTCATTGGCTCCCAACTGCCCATACGATGCAAATTTGGTAATCTGTGCCACGGATCTGTCAATTGGGGTACCGCACGTCTGCAGTCCTTCGCGCCAGAGGGCGCGTGTTTCCCGCGCTGCGTTTCGCGCGTGAATCGAACACGCCCCACGCATTGAGCGGACCGCGGGAGGCTTGGCCCGTACGCTATGAATACAATCCGCGGTGTCGGGGTCCCTGAGGCCCGGGCAGCGTGGGGAGGATAATACTGATTGCTCCAGGTAGATGCGCAGGGCAGGGGCGGATCCAGGGTCTGATCAGGAAGTCCAGACATCGTCCTTCCTGTCACTATGGTGAGAGAAGTGAAGTGAATCAGAATTTTGCACTTACGGCGCATAGAAAGTTTCGGGGGGGGGGGGGCAGGCCGGCCGTGAAGTGCGTTTGGTTCATTCCAGCACGCTCGCCCACGGGACACGGCAAGAAAGGGCTTTTGCGGGGTTGTGCAGTGCTGTGTGTGTGTGTGTGTGTGTGTGTTGTGTCAGGTCTGTCTGTGTCTGTGCGTGTGCATGTGCGTGTGTGTCTGTCAAGAGTGAGGGAAGTTCCAGAAAGAGAATGAGAGGTAGACTCTGTGTAAGTGTGAGTGTGTGTGTGTGAGTGCGTGTGTGTGTGCGGACTCATCTCCCGCACCGGTAGGCTCCGCACTGGTCCCCGGACAAGCATTACCATTCGTTCTGAAGCGACATCCGGGGCTGAACCAGAAGCGCTGCGCATGCTCAGACGGAAGTCGGGTTCACGCAGGTGGCGCCACGCGTTTCTACACCGACCGGTGGCGCTGTGTAGCTGACGTATAGGTTCTCACACGCCAAGTGAAGTGAGACTGACAGATCGCATCGCGAAGCCTCTCGCGATGCGATCTGTCAGTCAAACTTCACTTCAAGTGTGTGAACAGTTGACCTCATTACTTTCACAAGACTAGCACTTGCGTTGTGACTGAAAATTCACAACACGCTTACAACAATAGAAGCGTGAAAGTAGATTTGTCTAATGAGGTCAACTGTTGTTGAAACAGCGCCCATCGCCTTGTGCAGGGAAGCAGCGCCTGTTGCGTTCCTGTATTCTGGGCTGTTAGATTTGTGTTGTGAGACCGCAGTCCCTACTCCAACACATGGTGAGCGCGTATGCAGCGTCGGTTCTCTCGCGGCGCGGCGGCGGCGGCGTCCCGTCTCCCAGGGGACGCGCGGCCCGGGTCTCCATGGTAACGAGACACCGTAGCGACACCCTGGTGACCAGAGATTAATCTAGCGTGGCGCCGCTCGCCCTGAGGACGCGGGGCGGGAGACGAGGACGCAGCGCCGTCCTCGCAGTCGAGAACACACGTGTTTTCACAATGGTGAAGCTCAAAGCAGAGTTCCTGCACAATCAATGCGCGCAATTTGGTCTGTTTCAGCCGCAACAATTTTTCTGCGCGCCGTCCTTGCAGCGTGAGCGGTGACGCCGTCCTTGTGACAGGGAACTTGTGGTTTTGCATGCAGCGCCATCCTTTTGCTGGGTGCACACCACAAACGACGGTGGAGCTGCACGGGGGGGGGGCGTCCAGGGGTGCGCCGTGCAGGGAATGGCTCATGGAGCGGGCTGGTGATGGGGCAGCTTGTGCAACTGTCCCATCAGCACTTGGTGGTGTGTCTGCATACAAAAGTAATACACGTTAGGAGTTCACAGGAGGGGCAGTTGCCGCACGGGCCGCCCTGTCCAACTACGCTTTGTGTGTGTGTGTGTGTGTGTGTGTGTGTGTGTGCCTGCCTCTGTGTGTGTGTGTGTGTGTGTACCTGCCTCTGTGTGTGTGTGTGTGTGCCTGCCTCTGTGTGTGTGTGTGTGCCCTGGATTTCCCAGTGGAGCTGCCAGGACGGCGGTGCGGGTTCAGAGCTTTGTGTTGTGTGCGCACGTGGTTTCACACCCAGCGCCTCTGCGTCGCGTAGAGAATTCCGCCGCACGAACAGAGCTGCGCAGAAACGAGTCCAGTTGTAGCAGCTTACAGGGCCCTGACAGGACCACCACACCCTCCTTACAGGACCACCACACCCTCCTTACAGGACCACCACACCCTCCTCACAGGACCACCACACCCTCCTCACAGGACCACCACACCCTCCTTACAGGACCACCACACCCTCCTTACAGGACCTCCACATCCTTCTCACAGGACCACCACACCCTCCTGACAGGACCACCACACCCTACTTGCAGGACCACCACACCCTCCTTACAGGACCGACACACCCTCCTCTGACTGAAAAATCTGTACGCTAACTGCAATTTCCACTGGCAACTGCAGTGTTTCCTACCCCACCCCTACGGAATACAGCCCGAAAAAGTTCACTCCCCTGCCCTCACACCACTGTACCCAGACACACAAAAGGTGTTGCAAGGCATTCCAACCTGGGCAGTATTTCTACATGCAATTGTACAGATTGTTTGCTTGCACGTGTTCCATGATTCTTGGGGACTCGGCCTCGACAGAATCCAGAATCCGTCTGTGCTTTTCCTCCGTGGTTTCTTCCTTTCCATCCCTACAAATCCATAATGACCACCACCACAGGCGTGCTTGCACCTGTTAATGTTCTTGTTGCATTGCGATTTGAACTCGGACTCTTCCCGTTGCAGGATACCTCACCTCGTCCGAAGACGCACTACGCCAGCTGCTCAAGAGCCTGTGGTTCGAGATGTACAACCGCTCCCCGAAGTACAACCAACACGACAGCTGCGGCTTCGAACACGTGTTCGCCGGAGAGGTCAAGAAGAACAAGGTCACAGGTCAGTGAGGGCACATGGGGGTCAAGGTCCCCAGCAGATCCAGGGAAGGAAGCGCCCATGACCCCAAAAAATCGTCCCATTTTGCAACGCAGGTGCAAATTTGTTTTCTGCATGGTAAGCCCCGGACACCCCCCCCCCCACACACACACACACAATTGATTTGACCCCTTCATTCTGTGACTCCAAGGGTCAAAACCGTTGTTCTCACCCCAGAGCCCGAATCTGGGTCTGGCAAATAAGACTTCACCATTTGAGATCAAATGTTTTGGGAATGGTGATACGAGGTCAGAAGCGGAAAGAGGTTCAATGTCATTGGGAGAGAAAGATCATTGGGCCTTCACCAAGGTCATGGTGGCTCACAATGGGTGTGTACAATGGGAGGTCGTGTGTGAGGTCAGTTTGTGCAATGGCGGGTCGTGTGTGAGGTCAGGCTGGGAGACAAATTTCGGAAAGGGACGCAGACCCAGGGGCCCTGGCTCACACTCCTGCAATGCTGCGCAGCAGGGACGGGGCCACAGCAATCAGGGCTGACACATTGCTCACATTGCAACTGTCACTGTGGGCGATATTGCGCAGTCAGGCCACGCTGTCCCTGCCCTGTATCTGTCAGGTCCTGGGACCCCGACTCTTGTTCTGCTGTCTCCCTGTCACACACAGCGCTGTCCCCACAGTGAGACGTCCAGGGCCTTGTCCAGCTCCACACCTCACGCAGAAGAAACGCCTCTCTCACTGCAGGGTGGATACAGGGAGGGAGGGAGGATCCCCACTGAAGCCTTAAAACAGCATTGTGCTGTGGGGTGGATTTTTGGTTGGTGGAGGGGGCGGCTCCCAGGGGCCTCATTTCAACGTTGAATTTTTACACGGGAAACGCCGCCTCCTTTCGTCCTGAGTGTGGCAATTCGATTACATTTTGTGAAGGCCTGGATCCGTGCAACGGAATGATTATCAGCCGCGCTGATGTAGGTTTGCCCCTGTATCTGTGTTCACGATCTGGACCCAAACAAATTGTCCAGGTTGACACCCCCCCCCCCGCTTCCCTGCCCACAGAAATTTTCAACTTGAACATTGTCCCACGAGGACATTGTCCTTGGCCTTGTAAGGCATTGTCTGGGTTACCCCCTCCCTTCCCTGCCTGCCCACAGATATTTTCAACATTGTCCAACTTGGACATCACCTCTGAGATGAAGTGCTGTACTGCTGATGTACGCGGCGCGCGGCTGGTTCTCCACTTGAAAGTCCAGTTGGTTTTGGGGCAGCACTGAAAATGGCGAGAAAGTTGCACGCAGCGAGCTCCCGGTCACCAATCAGGGGGTCATCAGTACCGTGGATGGGCAGTAATGGCCGCAGCAACAAGATTGCACCGTCATGCGATTTGCTGGGTGAAGACATGCCTGGAGCGTCTGAAAATTTCCCAGATGCGTGCTGCGTGCACAGAAGCCTGTTGTAAGAATGACAGATGCATCTTTGTGGGGCAGGGCCAAGGGGAGGATCCACTGGGTGGGGCCTGAGCCCCCCTCCCCACCGGACAAATATGGCGTGAGCCTACAGACGTAAGGATTGATCCCCTGAAGACGAATCAGACCCCTCCACGCATGTCCGCTGGAGTTGGGGTCTGTGTGTTCCTCTGGCTTTGGACGAGGGTCTCTCAGGTACTGGATGTTCAGGGTGTGCGCTCCTGTATCCACTTGGGTCTGCTGGAGTGGTCGGCGGGCCACGTGGAGCTAAAGTCCCCAGATCTCAAGGAGTGAGGTCCGCTGCTTCCCCTGTGGTGAGGTCTCTGGGCTGGGGCCGGTGTTGCATGTCCAGCTGACAGGCATGTCCCACTGACACCGTGTCAGTTGGACATGCCAGCCAACAGGACATGTTACACCGGGACTCCCTTGAATCCACTGTCTCTGGCTCCGGCTGAGCGTCGGGAGCGCCGGGTGGATCTCTTTGCAATCAGCAGCCCGGCCCGCCCCAGGCCGCGGTGCCGTCCCCAGCCCCCAACCTCAGTGCGTCCCTGTCCCCAGCTGGCCACGGTCCCTGCCCGGCCCCGGCCCCGGCCCTGGCCCTGGCCTGACCGCGGTGCCGTCCCCGCCCCCGGTCCCTCTCCTGCCCCGGCCCCGGCCCTGGCCCTGGCCCCGGCCTGACCGCGGTGCCGTCCCCGCCCCCGGTCCCTCTCCTCCCCGGTCGCGATGCCGTCCCCGCCCCCAGCCACAGCCTCATCACGCCCGCTGTTATTAGATCGCCCCGCGGCTCTGCTTCGCCGCGTGAGCACGCAGCCGAAACCTAACATGCTCCCACACAGTGAACTGTCAGACCTGAGCGATGCTTCATATGGGGTGCGCACACGGGACCGTGTGTTTGTGTGTGTGTGTGTGTGTGTGTGTGTGTGTGTGTGTGTGTCTGTCTGTCTGTCTGTCTGTCTGTCTGTCGTGTCTGTCTGTCTTCATCCTCGCGCCTCTGTGTGTGCGTGTGTGTGAGACAGAGTGTGTGTGTGTTTAGTTTGTGTTTGTGAGAGAGAGAGAGAGAGAGAGAGAGAGAGAGAGAGAGAGAGAGAGGGGGTGAGTGTGTGTGTGTGTGCGTCTGTTTGTGTGTGTGTGAATGGCCCGTAAATGCACGTCACTGTCGCGTTGACATCTGCAGGTCCAGCTGACGCTCGTTCGCACAGCGCAGCGCGGCGCAGCGTGGTTTTCGGGTTATGAAGCTGCGACTCCAAGTGTAATTCAATTGGTCTGGGTGTCAGCAAGGACGAGCTGAGGGGAGAGAGCAGGAGCGGAGCCAGGGGAGGAGCTGAGAGGGAGAGAGCAGGCGCAGAGCCAGGGGACGCAGGAAGGGGCCTCAGGGGGTTGGGAGCGTGGGCAGGACTCTGCCATGGTGCAGGGACCAGGAAGTGTGGAGCGGGGACGCAGACCCAGGGAGAGGGCACAGGCGGGCTGGTCGAGACATGTTGACCCATCCTCTTCCGTCTCAGCTTTGTTGTGGTATGTTCTCCGAAAAAAAAAACAACAAAAGATTCTGTTCAGCCTCAGCCATTCGTCCTTGACCCTTTACCCACCTCCGTATCCTGTCTGGCTGTACATAGATTGTTTCTGGGCTCGCCCTTTGACCCACCTCTGTACCTGCCCATGGTCTCCCGGATCCATCATTGGTCCTGCCCCTGGATCCACCCCTGGACCGACGAAGGGGGCGGGAATGTTGGGAAACATGGAGATGGGCACGGGAGGGAGGGAGAATCGATGCTGGACCATCGCAATCATCATCATCGTCTTCATCAGGGCTGGAGCAGCAGTGACGTCACCCGCTGTGAAACTGCATCACATGATCGCCCCTTCACACGCAACACGCATGCGCGTGTTCGGACGCGCGGGTCAGATCCGCAGGGCGTCTATTGCAGTCAAGAAAGTCACAGTCTGTGTACAAGAGGCCCTGCAGGTCAGGGATAAAACACTGAAGCGTTGCAATGTCACAAAGTCTGCCAATGTTCGCTTCTTGTCTGTGGCGCGCGTTAAACTCTCACAAAGATCGCGCGTCGTCATAACAGTAGCGGTCTTGTTGGATGGCATTCTCTTTGCTTGCCATCCCAGGGACTGTGGGGGCTGGGGCGGGGCAGTGAGGCTGTGGGCGGGGGAGGGCACTGGGGATTGTGATTGGGGGGGGGGGTGTGAGTGCTGGGTGAGGACGCAGAAGTGTGGGTGTGGTTTGGGTCCGCTGGACCAACACAATGGGAAATCCGCACAAATCTCCACGTGACTGGAGACTTCCGGGACACAATGCACCTCAATTAGTGTCCACTGAACTGGATTGATTTGCATCCGGGGCCGCTGCGCTCCGAACCACGTGGCGTGATGACCTAGTTATGCGGACTCGGTGACCTTGTTATGAGGTGCGTGACCTATTTACGAGGACGCTTGATTTGACCCGGAAACGTGGTGCAGTGACGTGTTGACCGAGAGACACAGGACAATCTGGTGCCGGGGCGGATCCAGGGTCTCAGGGTGTGCAGGCCTGATGAACCTCGGGAGTCCGAGGGGAATGTACACACACACACACACGCACACACACACACAAACACACAACACACACACTTTCTCTCTCTCTCTCTCTCTCTCTCTCTCTCTCTCTCT
>JAAUXT010081270.1_pt1 | contig 15672 bp, 13 predicted proteins | sample 7278171 | NCBI WGS metagenome assembly JAAUXT01 (sample SAMN14350112, study PRJNA611818) | marine sediment metagenome | isolation source: surface marine sediment (1.8m) | place: French Polynesia: Moorea | collected 2018-08 | reverse complement strand
TTTTGTTTTGCAAAATCCTTGTTTGAAATGATATTAAATTTAAAAACTCTCTTGCCATGGTGCAATTTGGAGTACTTGCTGTCATGTTGTGTGGTGTGTTGTTTGGAGTACCTCATATTGACCTTTTGACCCTGGTCTTGGGTAGTTTTCACTCAGATGATTGTCTGAGTCAAAAGTGCACTGTGCACTTTTGACAACCAGGGCATTCTGACACTCCGACAACGTGCAATTTCAAAAATAAATGTCCTTACATCATTGCAGTTCATCTTGGCGGGAGCCTTCGAAATCGCAGCTGGAAGAACCAAGATCAGATGCTGGGTGAGGTTTTGACACAATTCACATTGCTTTGCAAGGCACAATCCGAATCTTGTGAGCAAGATGTAATCATCGTGGTTTCGATACCAATTCACTCTGCGCTTGCAGATCATCACGACGATGGTTTTCGCGATTCTGGCGGCTGTGTTCTGTGTCCCGCAGCTGACATGTTCCGCTATTGGTGAGTACGAGTTCAGAAAACACGATCGGCCTGTGTCAACTGCAAGAAAATGTGTAATTTGTGGCTCAACCTCCTCTTCAACCCAGGAATGCGTTTGAAACAGCAACAAAATCGAACAGGAACTTGACACAAATTTCCCAAGAAATCATTGGAAAAAGTCAGTAAACGCAATACATGACAACATACGCCAACTTCTGAAGCATGGTGTGAGATGTGGACAGTGACTGACTTCTTGGGTCGGCAGAGGAGGAGATCCAATTTTGGAACCATTTTGGTTGACACTATCAACACGAGAGGCTTCTTTGCCACCTCGAGAGTCCGGAGAGAAAACAGGGGTCTTGGGACATCGTGGTGATTGCACGTTCAGCTGTTTGCACAAAGAAAATCAGCCTGGTGAATATATTTGCACCTCCACAAAATTTTGCCATTGTTGGGGAACCATGTCCACACTGGTTGGTGTACTTGTTGCTTGGAAAGGCTTCCTCAGAACATTGTTTCTGAGGTTGGGATGTCAAACGAAAGTGGGTGGGTGGTGGAGCATTTTGTGGCCACACAGATCAGTTTGCCCCCAAACCATTTCGTGGCTGCAAAATAGTTTTGGCAGTGCACTTTTTGGTGGTGATTTTCTTTCAGCCGTGAGTCACCGTGGGCTCCTTGGTTGAGCTATGATCTCTTGTTGAATGTTCGAAGATGCCAAGATTACCGTTACTGGCCGCAACGTATGTCTGCACCGATGGATGTTATTCCATTCACTTGTTTGTGTTTTGTGACACTCGTCAACATGTATGACATCTCCCCTCTCAAAATTGTTCCTGGAGCTGTGTGATTGTGTAATTCAATGTAGTTTTTGCTCAGGTCAACCGCGTGTCCTCACTGCAAAGCGTTTTCGTGTCAGTATTCAAGGTCCTGGTAGCGGTGTCTGCTGTGCGGTGTGATGTCGTTTAGCTAACTCAACCTGGCTCCAGAGACAACTTTTTCATAACAAAACAACAATTCACTTTCAAAAGGTCGTCAGGAGACCCCACTCTCTCCCCCCAAACAAAACTTTTACACCCTTGTTTCGTCCAACAGTTCCAGAGAAGGAATTCCAGGTCAGCCTCCGAGACGCGCGTCTGCATTGAAGTCTTCCTTGTTTTCGTCAAATGTTTGCGCACGTCATCTTACGTGGGCAATTTGCCGAAATAATTCACGACTTTGTTTCGTTTGGTGAGCAGCCAAGTGCTGGAACACCAGCAAACGTAGGTGGGGATCAGATGACACAAAATCACGATGTGAAATGCAGGGCGGATCTAAACCCAGCTCTCGAGGTCGATTTCAATTTGCAGGATTTTCACACGGAGAAACATTGCACTTGATCGTGAAAGCTTTTTGGCTTTTGAGGAGATGGGGTGAACTGTTCTTCTTCGCTGCCTGGAGTCGAAAGTTTAGCTTGTTGCGCCAAAGTGATCGCTTCAGTCGGGCAGGATCAATCTGAACCAGAGCAGGATTCCTTGATCGTTATGTTGAACAACAGTCATTGTCACCGGCATAGGTGCAAAATAAATTCGTCGCCACGTCTCTCCCGTTGCAAACGACAGTGCCAAAGGCGACCGAAAGATTGTCAGTGTTGACTCATTGCAGAGTTGTGTTCTTGGCAGTGCTGCACAGAGACAAGGACAATGACAGTGGACCGAAACTGTCGTGATCAGCATTGTCCTGAAAAGCACTGCAGCACGAGAAAATCTTCCCTTCATTCGTAAGCGTTTGCTTTGCTTCACAGGAATCAGTACCGATGAATACGAGGAAGGCTACAGGCGGCGAAGTCGTGACCGAGCCTTCGAGAGAGGCGGGACGTGGTGGGGCGAAGATGACTTCCACAAAGTTAGTAAATGTCTCCTCTCACGTAAATTTGCTGTGTTTGGCAGGCATCCACGTGGACAAAGATGAAGAGCACTGGAACCGGTACAGCTATCAGAACTGGCTCGATCAGTCCAGGGGCACATCGACTCCATGGCCCTGGTGGGGTGAAGACAACTTCGATGAAGTCAGTGAATCCAACATCGACCGCGCGTCATTTCCATTGATTTTCAGGACTTCCAGGGGACATGGTGCAGTCATGGGACACCTCGACCACGAGATTTTCGAAAACAGCCACCCCCTTTCCATCAAGATCAGTCCTTGTTTACGGAATTCAAGTGCAAATGTGGTCTTTCTGATTGACTAATAGGGTTGTCTTCGGATCAGAGTGATAAAAAATGGCGTCGTATCGACTGGCACAATAACTACTACTATTACCAGGAGCACTATCCCAGTGATTCGCCTTATCGCAGGCCACCATCATTTTCTGAAGTTAGTATCACGCTTGGAAGACAGTGGGAATGATTCCCACAAATCAGTGAAGCTTGTTGCACGACGCAAGAAGAATGGTCAAACTCGGAGCATTCAACAAGCAATATTTTCGTTGAGGCGTTGTCTCTGTTTGGAAAAGACCAAGATTTCACTGACGGGCGCCTTTTGACAACGTACTTCTGTCGTGAGGTGGAAGAGTGCGCGCCCGTTTTCCCCAAAAAACTTGAAGCACGTACAAGCGTGTGAAGCCCTGTTGATTTGTCTGGTCAAAAGAAATTTGATACTTTCTTTCCATCACGGAAGTTGTGTTGTTGTGGAATCGCAAACCCGATGCCAAACCACACCGTGGAAGCACGAATTTTGTTGTTTAGAACACATTTGTGGACATGCGCGCAGATTGACATGTGTGTTGTTTGACTTCCAGTATCCGGCGCGGTTCTGGATGAACGGAATCCTCGTCGGCCTCGCCGTCCTGGAGGGCATCATCGCCATCATCAGCGCTGTGTACACCTGCAAACCGCTGTGCTGTGACACGACTCCCCAGGTCAGTTCATCCAGGATTCAAAATTGGACAGCATCTCGGCAAATCTCATTTCGAAAGCGCAAAAGGATTTGCTCCGTCGGTCACGCGTCAACTGTTGTTCGCGCACAGGAGCAAATGGTGCCTCACCAGGTGCAGTACGTGCAGAACCCGGCGCAGCCCGGACAGCAGATCATCATCATGACTCCGCTGCCGACAACCAGTCAGGGCGCCCAGGCCGCCGCCGCGCCGCCGCAACAAGGTTCGTGCGCCTTCCTTCACACGCGATTGCGAGTCACATCGCTGTGTGGTCAGCTAGTCCGTCTCTTGGTGTTTATTGACACCTGAGTTCGCACAAATTTGCGACCTTTCTGACTTCGATCTGTCTTTTCTTTTGTGCAGTACCTGTGTACCCGCAGAAGAACACGCATGGAGGGATGCATCCTCAGTACCCGGCGCCTGTGTTGACGCCTTCAGGAGCGCCGCCCGCGTACACGGAGATGCAGGCGCCGCCGCCGCCGCCCATGCCCCTTTCGGACACGGAGACCCCGACAGCGCCGTCAGATGCGGACCACACAAACCTTGTGTCTTATTAACGAGACGACAACTTCAAGCTTGCCGATCTTGTTCTGATGCAGACATGTAGAAACGCTTCTCAAATGCCTTGAATTTTGTGGTGCCGCATGTTCGCAGCCAAACCATTGTTTATGCTCACCTCGTGTGAAGGTGAGACTCTCGGTGTTTGTCAAAGCTGTTTCACCCCGTCTTTCCGGTAAAGTTGAAGAACTCTGTTTGCAGAGTGCAGTTCTGGTGAATATTTTGTGCATTGCTTGGTTTCCCCTGTGTCTGTCCGTCCGTTCGGGGGTTGACTGGTGTGAAGTCACACGACGTCTGCCCCAAAATTGCACTGCAGAGCAGCGGTGGGTGTCTGCGCAAAAAAAAATTGCGCAACCAAATGTTCCCCTTCTGTAGACACGTCTGCCCACACTTGCGCACTGAAGGCCAAGTTTCTTCTCATTGCAAGACGTTCACAATTCGTGTCAAAATTTTTCTGGTCTTGAACAAGATCAGGAGCCGCAGATGTCTTGTTCTACATCTTCTTACTACTTGCCAAGTCCACACTGAAGATGTTGTGACCAGTTGGTCGTCGACACTCGAATGTTCCTGTTGTGCAGAAAACCAGAATTGCGCAAAAGGAGAAGACGGTAACGACATGACTTTTGACATGAGGAGTACAATTTCGCAGCGATAGATCTGATGGTTCGAGAGTGACAGGAGATTTTGACAGAAATGGTACTTTCAGTCAGATAGTTTCCAGTTCCATTGTATTGACTTACTAACTCTGCGGTTGGGTGAACTACAAGGTGCCAATTCTTTGTACATTCACGCTTTTTCAAGGAGCCCTTTCAAAGACATGCTTGAAAGCAACGATGCATTTGACCAACGAGCCAGTTGCCGCCTGAATTGGAAAGTCAGTTTTGACCTTCAAACACCTTGAAACATTGTTGTTGTTTGTAGTATTCTATTTGCATTGTATATTCTACACTCCGAGAAGTCCCAAAATACAAAGTATACTGTAATCAACAGAGAAACAACGTGTCGGTTCTCTTTCGCGTCAGCATGAGAGGGAAAGAAATTCTTGAAATTACTTTTTGCAGTTTATGGAAAATGTTAGCTTTCGCGTATTTATTTGAGAAGGACAATTCTGAGGAAAACATGTTGGAACAGCATCCTACCATCTGCTCAACTTGCGATCACCGTCTTCGGGATTCCGTTGCAGCACAGCGACGCAAAAAAGAAAACACAATTCCCTGGTGTAATCTTGTCCGGTGGTTCTTGGTGTTGTTTGCTTCATTCATCAACCAGACGGAAATTTGTGTGCACGGCCATGGAAGCATCGTTGTCCGAGTGTCAGTCGGAGTAATCGAAGAGGTGGGTGGGCGGCTCGTCGGCGTCGGGCAGCGTGTAGACGCGCACCGTATTGGTGTGTCCCGAACCGCGGCGCCACCCTGTCACCAGCACGACGGTGTCGCCGCCCTCGATGACGCCCCGCTCCCAGCCGCAGCGGATCCCCAGGCACAGCCGGCCGTCCACGTCCTCCAACCAGTTCGGAGCCGCCGCTTCCAACGCTGCAACAGGAGACGTGCGCATTCCAAACTGCTGTGATATTTGTCCCAAAGCAAATTCTAGCCAAATCGACTCTCTTGTTTCAAGAGAAGGGCGGCGCTCGAGCAAAAGAGAGTTTCAAAGCAAAACAGATTGGGTTGAGTGGTGGCTGACCAGGTGCGATGACTGGCATGAGTCCGCGCCACAGATGGAGCTGGCGCGCTGTGCGCGGGTAGCGCGTCACCGCGAGAATCGCGCACCGCGGCCGGTACGACGCGATCAGAGTCGCCGCCCTGGTAATGCACACGTGAATTGAGGTCAAATGCAAGGAACCAAACAACAAAGCAGTGGCCTGAACAAAGAATGTTTGAGGCCAACAAACTGGAGGCTCACACTGAGTTCAACGTGTGTTATGCATCAATCCTTGAACCATATTGCAAAACCGAGCATTTCGATGCGAAACAAACAGACCGCCCAGTCTGGGTGGTGACGATGATGGCAGACGCCATCGTGTTGACGGCCGCCTCGACGGCGGCGATGGCGGCGGCGTGCTCGCCGCTCGTCGGGCGCAGCGTGAAGCTGCGCAGCTCCTCGAACACCATGCGGAAGTGCGTCGCGGACTCCGCCTCGATCGCCACCTGCATGAGGAGAGCAAGGTCCACGATGTTTGGCTTCTCCTTTCCCCAGTGTGAGACGAATGACAATTGACTTGGCTCCAAAGTGCATGTTCACCTTGTTCATGGTTCTCACGGCGAGCAGCGGGAACTTTCCCTTGGACGTCTCTCCGGACAGCATGACGCCGTCCACTCCGTCGAGCACGGCGTTCGCCACGTCACTACACTCGGCGCGTGTCGGGCGCGGCTTCGATACCATGCTCTCCAACATCTGGACGAATCAGGCCGCAGAGAATCGTGCACAGTTTGCATGCAAGTGGATGCTGTTTCAACGGAATTGAGAGCGCCTGGTTGGGCGGAAACCTGGTTCCAAGCACCACACTTGTTGCTTGAGACTTCGGGTTTTGGACCTTCAGAATTTTGACTTCATCGATTGCGTGCAGAGGACTTGGTTTTCGCGACAAGGTGGTGTCGACACACACTGAACCACGAATCTTCAAAGCGGACCTGACTGACTGGATGAATGAATCTTTCTTCAATTGTGTTCTGGTGCAAGGTTCTTTGTGACCGGCCTGTCACACATGCACTTCTGACGTTCTCACCTGTGTTGCGCAAATCACAGGCTTTCCGGCCTTGTTGCATTTTCCGACCATCATCTTCTGCGCCAGAAACACCTTCTCGATCGGGATCTCAATCCCGAGGTCTCCGCGCGCCACCATGATCCCGTCGGATACTGACAGAATCTCGTCGAACCTGAAATGCGATGGTGCCTGACAGAAAGTCTTGCATGTATGTCAGAAGAACAAAGTGGGCAATCGTTTTCTTGGCACCTGAACACGTCAATTCGGAAATACGGATGAACCAAACAGGACCTTGTTCTCGGTGTGAGAACAAAAGAAATCTTACCGCCGAATGCCTTCATAGTTCTCAATTTTGGAGATTATTTTGATGTGTTCTCCTTCTTTCCCGAGAACGTTCTGGATGTCCAACACACCCTGTGCACTTCTGATGAACGATGCAAAAATGATATCCACCTGAAACCACGTGCAAATCGTGTGTACATCCCATCATGAACGTGCACATGCAGGAACAGAGCGAGGGATGTCACAAATACATTCGTTTCAAAGCTACAGCGAAATCGTTTTGGACAAACGTTATTCTTCAGTCCGAACAGCAGGTCTTGTTTGTCCCTCTCGGTGACGGCGGGAAGATCGACGTCGGTCTTGGGAAGGTTACATCCCTTCTTGCTGCCCAGCATCCCGCCAGCCAAAACCTCGCACATCAGGTGGTCATCGCCTGCAACAATTCAAGTGTGTGATTAGAACTGGGTTTGTTGGCTTGATTGCGTAACAAACCCTTCACACACATACACACACACACACACACACACACACACACACACACACACACACAAAGTCTGTAGAAGAGAACTTTCTGTGCCCTTTACCTTTTTCTCGGACGACCAGCTCAATGAGTCCGTCGTCGATGTACACGAGTTTGCCGACGTCCAGAACGCTCGTGATGTTTCGGTAGTCCACCCAGATGGTCGCTTCGTCGACCGCCTCAGCGAACGCATCGTCGACCGTGACCCGAACCGTGGAGCCGGTCACGATCTCGATCTCTTCGTGCACTCCCTGAAATGCCTTGGTCTTTTTCACTGGACAAAGGGTTTTCTGCAAAAAATACGATTGCACGGGTAACAACGTGAGATCCATGCAACGGACAAGTACCTTCTTCAGCACTCCTGTTCTAATTTCAGGCCCCTTCGTGTCCAGAGCGATGGCGACAGGACGTCCGAACTTTTCCGCTGCGATCCGGATGTTGTCGATGCACTGCTGGTGCGTCTGCAAATCACAGAATTTTTATATATCCTTGCACACATCCATGCATGAATGCACGTTTGGTTTGCTGGCGATGAACAAGGACCCAGAAGGACGCCATCCACTCAGAAGGGCGCCCAGGAAATCATTGCACTTTTAACTGCATCTTCCATGGATTTTGATGCTGTGTCACTCTGTCGCAGATTGTGGTGAAGAGTCTACGTGAAGCAATTCAGATTCCGTGCTTCAGACAACAAATCCGAGTCCAGCACCTTGTGATCTCCGTGTGAGAAGTTGAGCCTCGCGATGTTCATTCCTTCTTGCATCATCTTGAGCAGCATATCCACTGACCAGCAAGTGGGGCCTGCAGCAAAGAAGAACGGTTCAGCAGTTTCTTTTCGCAAGAATTTCAGTCGTTTTGTCAAGGATCCGTGCGCGCTGTCGTCTGAACAAGGCTCTCATTTCAAAACTAATCGAGACACAGATCCCTTCCCGATCTGCTCGTGTGGCTCCCTCAGCTCCTCAAGAAGCGGCGCGCTCACCGATGGTGCAGATGATGCCGGTGCCGCGAGTGTTGTAGGGCTTCGAGTTGATGTCCAGATTGCACATGGACTCCAGACGGTTGGCGGAATACGCGGCTGCACGTTGGTGCGCCACATGCATGCTGCGCTTTCGCTCCATCCTGCTTGCTGACTGCAGGGCAAGAAAAGTTCAACAGATCGTTCACAAAAGTTTGTCGCAGGGATTGCTGCAACATAAGGAGATTCGAGATTCCAAAAATTGTGCAACAACAATCTGCAAATGAAAGATTTGCAGCTCTCATTGGTCGGTGACGAGCTGAATCTGCGTCAACTTACCACCAGCACACGCCGCAACCACACTTATAGATAGGACGCTTTCTTGTGTGTGCAGCGATCACAGGTGCGGTGTACCGTCATATACCTCTTGCGCATAGAATGATGGTCCGACAAAGTGGAACAACCTTCTAAAAATAAGATTTATCACATTGGCAATTGCGCTGAACATGAAGTGCGAAAAACTAAAATGTTGGACCTGATTACAAAACCTGTAGTCTACTGTGTTCTTGGTCCGGCGCACATTTCTGCCACACCTTCCAGCCTTCGAAAGAATTTTTTGGGGTGAGTCAAAATTTTTGAAAGTGACTCTGTCAACACTAAAAGACTGATAAGACAGTTCTTGACCAAATGTTGAACAAACACATCGCAGGACGACCTACTCAGAGTCCCAGACTCAGACAGATCAAAGTGCAAGAACAGTCGTTTTCTTACAGTCTCTTTTTATTCACCATGGTATATCTCCATAAATGTACACGAACATTTATCTTTCCTCTTTGTACACTGAAGAAGTCTGATACTCCAAACCACTTTTCGCAAAGGATTTTGTTCGAAGTGTGAGAAGCACCTTTCGTCTTCAGTGCACATCCGACTAGCAATGATGAACATGCGTTAGTTGTACGTCACAATGGAACAAGTGTTAACACTGGGTAAATGTAAATATAAATTGCCCGTAAAAATTAACACAAATGACGGACGCATGTTTTGTCCAACAATAGCACCTTACACGGTCAACAACTGCAAAAAATGTCAACGGTGCCAGATAGAAATTTTGTCTGAAATGTCAGAAACGCTTTTGTAGTGTTTGCACAGAAAACGCTGACGTGGAATATCAACACCATCATGAGCTTGTTCTCGTACAGAATGGCAAAATTGCAAACTATTGGACATCCAGCTGGACAATTTGTTTGCCTGCGTGGTTTGTTGAACTGAGCTTTCTGAAGATGTGTACCTGATATGTGTGTGGACAAATGGTTCAGTGTTTGTCAAGAGTAGCCGACATGGGATAAGACGGAACGCGTATTCTTTCGACGGTTTGGGAGTGAAGACAACGTTGGGTGTGGTGTGGCGTGAACAGTTAGTTCTCTTGGAAAGACAGAAGACGGACTTTGCACTTACTGTGCATCGTTTTGAATGTTCGCTGGTTGCTGTACTAAACGCAGGTGAATGGAACAACTTAAACCTGATGCGGACAGAATCTATTTGTTGCCTTTCAGAGAACAAATCTTGCTGTGTGGTTGTTTCAAACATCCGGCAACATATTCCTGCACAAATCGTTTGCTGTAAGGTTCCAACAGCGTATTAACGTTTGTTTTAGTACACGTTTCCTGGTGAGAACAGTCCGCAAGGTCATTGAATGTCACATGAAGTTCATGCATAAGTTTACCAACTACCTTGTCAAAAGAGTGCACACAGTACGTCAGAAAAAGATCACCTGTTTCTCAGTAAAAATAGCAATATAAATTAATCAAACAAAATAACCATCACAACATTTTCTCTTGAGAACACATGCGAGATTCTTGTCAGTTCAACTGTGGAAAAAAACACCTTTCGCGATCAACTGTCGAACAAACTGTAAACGCTGTGACATGAGTTTCCGGACAGAGTTTCGCCGACTGCTGCGGACACCAGAAAAGAGTCGAACACTGATTCAGTTTCTACGATCTGGACTCACTTGCCATCTACTAGGACGAACCTTGAGTCATGTCAGACGAAATTTTTGAGCTCAGAAAGCTGAGCGTGAAGGGAAACTACAAAACAGAAAGAAATGCGCCGCTGAAACTGAAACTTGACTCTTTCCTCGCCACCGGAAGCAAATCTGCTCGCACAACGTCGGAAGACACTTCATCCAGAAACCACCCATTATTCTACATGGCACGCACACATTGTACACCGCACTGCACTGCTCTCCGACCATCATTTCCAGGCACACACAAAAGGCGCGGGATATCACTCATCAGGCACACAAGCCCAACACTAAAACACTTTCATGCGGACGGCACACAAGTGTAAGACACAAGACCAGTGTAAACCCTTCAGTCATCAGTCAAACGGTTTCTGTTCCAACAAAAGACTGGTCTGGGTGGCGCGACACAACAAACTGTTGACACGTTTGATCGTACAAGCTCGTTCGTTCAGACCTGGTTCCGCTGAAGCTGTTGGACACACGAACTCGGATTCAGATCACTCCAGCGCCTCACATTTCACACGAAAAACTGGTAATTTTGTCAAACACAAGGAAAGCCGTGCAGACAAAAACCTCAGTCCGATTCTTTCACACACAAACGTTTGCATTTGTATCAAAAACGGCTTTTCTCAATTTCTGATATGCATGGCTCTTCAGGACATTCGCTTCACACTCCAAGCGTTACCCTTGCATTCCTTGTTGAATAAATGCAGTCGGAAATAATTCTTCAGAAACAAATCTGGACAGGAAGGTTTGTCTTGTTCACCCATATCACCACATGATGAGAGTTAATATTCAACGATGTCAATTAAATAGGTTGGCTTCAACAGCACCATAATTTAACAGTAAAGACAACAACTTTGTACAGCGGAATCGTGGTTGTGATAATACTTTCTCAGTAATCACGATTGTTATCACCGTGAGTTATTGCTCTATGCTCTATGCACCAGTTTCATGCCATTGTCTGAGTCGCAGCAGACGTGCACGTCTCCTCGTCCGTTGTGGCCCGAAGCACAAGACAACTGGGTCTGCGTTCGTTTGGACTCGTTGAAAGAAGTTTCACATGACAAAATTTCAAGAATCAGCTGTTTCAATTTTCAAGTAACCGCTCCGAGGCTTGGTTGTGATGACAACAGGACACACGTATCCGAACGCCCTGGTTCCACAGCGACCCCCAACTGTTTGTCATGACGCACCATGGCTACTTTTTTATTGTGCTTTTACGAGGATTTCGTTTTTCTACCGTTGCCAGCAAATTTGAGCAAAACGCATCACCAAAGGAACCGCCAGAGGCTCCTAATTTCGGGGTCTCCTCCCCTCCCGGCACCACAGTCTGTTCTTTGCTCTCCCACCTTTTTCTCAGTTCCTGGAATTTCTTCTCTGAGCGAGGATCCCCAGGGGGCTCCCCTCGCTCCTTTATACCAATCAGCAGCACAGCAGTTTGTTTCGAGTTGGAATCTGCACCGGCATTGGCACCACTCACTGCAGCGGGAGCGGCAAGTTTTTTGCTACCTTCTCCACTGACAAAGTCTGCAGTCACAGCTGGCACAACGGCCTGACCCGCACCCTGACCCTGCGCCGCACTCTGGCCTTGCTGACCCTGCGCTTGCTTTGACTCCCATCTCCGCACAAGCTCTTGGAATCGCTCTCTGGATCGCAGCTTACTTTCGTAGAATTCCATTTGATTTCGTGTGTAGAAGAATTCTGCGTCTTCACTGTAGCTCGACATGGAGCTCGTCGGTGACATGATGGCGGACTCATCCAGGGACATGAACGACTCGGAAGAGCTGTACGACCTGGGTACCGTGCACATGAGGTCGTCTCGATCGTCCGGGATCAGCAGGTGGCGGTCGTGCAGGAAGCGACGGTGCGGAGAGGCCGCCCAGTCGTGGCCGGCGAGGCGCGCCTCCATGCAGCGAGCCATCAGCTCGGTGCGCGACTGCGGCGGCCGCCCGTCCCACGACGTGTTCAGCAGCGCGTGGTCCACGCTGTACTTGCGGTAACCGAAGCGGAACGTGAGGCGCGCTGCAGTCACGTCGCTGTGGCGCATGCGTAGATCGACGGCGCTGTCGTTGCTCGACCCTCCGTCACTCCGCGCGTCCAGACTGTCCTGATCACCACTATCCGTGTCCGTTTCAGTCCGAGAGCGCAACACCGGCGCCACGCTGAACGTCCGTCGAGCGCGCGGGTACAAGTACACCTGCGGCTCCCCAACACTTCTGTCCACGTCCTTTCTGCCAAACAGCGGAGAGTTGGGCAGCGACTGACTTCGCTTCAACCGCGGCCGCAATGGTCGCAACCAAGTCTCTTCTCCTGGTGTGATGGGAGTGCACGGTGGAGTGAAGGGAGACACGGGAGAGGGCAGCTCCAACAAAGACGACGACGCCCAACTTTCGTGACCCATGATCTTTTTGTTGCAGTCTTTGAACTTGGTGGCGAACGGGTTACTGCGATGCGGAGTGTAAAAAGCGTCGTCCTGGCTCGCCACTTTTCCAACGACCAGCGGAGTGACGGGAATAATGTTGCTGTTGGCACCGCTGTCGGTGGCACCGGCGGCGTTTTTGACGCCGTCGCGGCTCTGCTCGTACTGCACAGGGCTGCACTGCACCGTCGCATAGCTCTCCGGCTCCTCGATCACTTCGATCGTCACCATGTTCGCCTCGTCCGACTTGTTTCGCTTGTGACCCCGTCCGTCTGCAAGACATTTGCAGATGTTTTTTCACATCACCAGACGGCGCCTCATCACTGCGCCAAAAATCTCAGGCGACAAGGACCGACGTGAACCCAACACTGAATCTACACAGTTCTTTCGAAAATGACGACAAATAGGCCACACCAAAAGTGTCCAAGTTACCGAGTATTTTCTCGAGGATCGTTTTGCTGAGCACGGCGTCGCGCGCGATGTTGAGGTTGGAAATGTCTGCGAGCACGATCGCCATCTGCGAGCGCTGCTTGATCTCCTCCAGACTCTGCACCAGCTCCGCGAACGACGGACGCCTCTTGGAGTCGATCTGCAATCAAAATAAACCGTGCACGAAACGCCACGAGGACCTTCATCCAAGACACAGAAATAAGAGAAGAACTCTTGTGACCACGACAGCTCGCAGCCAAAGGTTCAAAGACTTGAAATTGCTGTTTTCTTCGAATTTGCCCGCCGCACTCATTGCTCGACACACCTGGAGGCAGTTGTACGCCAAATTGAGGAAGTTGAGGGGACAGTCGTCGACCATTTTGCTGAAGGCGACGTAGTCGACGCCGAAGTTGTCTGTGCGCGGGAGCTGGTCCGGGTCCGCCTCGACGCGCGCGATGATCTCGCACAGGATGATGCCGTAAGAAAACACGTCCGCCTGCAAACAGCAACAAGAAGCAGTGCTCAAGGCAACTGCAGTGCGAAGTCCCGAGTAGCATATGTTTCATTTGAAGACAAAGAAACATGAAACTTCTAAACTCTGGTAGCCAACTGGCCTGCCAGGCTCCTGGTACTCTGCCATAATTTGATACCATACACAGGAGATGACAAAGCCCATGGGGGCCAAAGCTGTGCGGGGGGGGGGGACAAAGCTGCATAGGGGGGACAAAGCTGCGGGGGGACAAAGCTGCAAGGGGGACAAAGGGGTGAGGGGGGCAAAAGGGCAGGGGGAGGGGGGACAAAGGGGCAGGGAGAGAGGGGATGTGACACGGACATCTGGCCCAGGCTGCCAATACTGCACTACCACCAGGTGTTTGCCCTGAAAGGACTTCGCACAAACAGTCCGTTCCGACATAAAGGTTGTTCAATCCCTGAGCGACTGACTGGGTTCTGAGTTGTAGAACCTGAGGCACACTGTTCAAGAGGCAGTCTCCACAAGAACACACCAGCCGACAAGGAATTCTTGCCGACACAAACTCGTGTAGGATGTGCTGCCACCTGGCGTACAAAATGGTGGGGCCAAAACGCAACACAGCCAGACTTCTGTGTCTGAATTGCTGTGTCAGAATTTACATGTACTGCAAGCAACTCGTCAGCTGTGCGAGTGCGTCTGTGGTTGCTCGAATCTTCCATCCGTGATGATCCGGAATCAACAGCATCACCTGGCTGACTCAACTCAACTCACACATGATGCATTTGTCAGAGTTTACGATGGGGCGATTTCGTCACTGACCTTTTCGTTGTACCTGGATCCGTTCAGGCATTCCGGAGCCATCCAGTACGGCGAGCCGACTATGGACAGTTGCTGTTTCAAATCCCTGGAAAGAAAACGATGATAACATCAATGAACGAACACTGTCATCCATGACCCAGAAGGAAATTGCTGTGGCGTCTGACGAACATGAGAGCAGAACAAGATTGGATCTCCACTTCTTTTTGGCTCACATGGAAAATGAAATGCTTGGATTGCGACGGTTGCAGAATTGACTTTTCCGTCGCGTCTCTGGATTCATTTTGGCGGCCTCGACCCGTCAAATCCATGTGCGTCAAATGTGACTGTCGGTCTCAGAGGAAATTCTGTTTGAATGTTCAATGGGAGGTCTTGTTGTGACCTTTTCTGGATTCCCCTTTTCCGGATTCCGAAACTTATCGGCGAAATTCTGGTCAATTGACAGAGATTCGGGAGACAGGAACCCTTCTTTTCCTGACCAACATGAAATTCGGCAAAGACACAAACAACGTCAGCTTCGCTGAGAGGCTTCTCACTTCTTCTGATGCTATCGACCACACAGGCCCAAAAGCCGTCAATCTGAATGCAATCAGCAACAACTCAACCTTTTCTCAGTCAATCTTGACAACTAACTCGAGACGTAATCACGACTCGGGATCGTTCAGCTTCGTGTGGTGGGCGCAAAGAAAACGTTGCCACTGTCGTGACAAATTTCGAACATTCGGAGAGGACACCTTGGCGACTGCTGACCGCTTCATGAAACATTCGGACGGCTGAATAACTGATTGCGACAAAAGAATGGGATGTCTACGAGTGCGGCCACACCAAAACGGAGTGTTCGCCAGCAGTCCTTAACAATGAATGTCGGATGACCTGCGGGCACCCGACATTTAAAATTTTGATGTCACCCAAAATTTAAAACATTTAAATGTTGGGATACTGGGAGGGGGAGGCGTCACCAGATTTATTAATGTCACTCAACATCACCCAACATTTGCAATTTTGAAATATCCAGTGACCACTGTGTGTGTGTGTGTGTGTGTGTGTGTGTGTGTGTGTGTGTGTGTGTGTCTGTGTGTGTGTGTGTGTGTGTCCTGACATTTTCATG
>JAAUXT010111859.1_pt1 | contig 15675 bp, 15 predicted proteins | sample 7278171 | NCBI WGS metagenome assembly JAAUXT01 (sample SAMN14350112, study PRJNA611818) | marine sediment metagenome | isolation source: surface marine sediment (1.8m) | place: French Polynesia: Moorea | collected 2018-08 | reverse complement strand
GACGAACAACTGAGCTTGCGGGCAAATGTAGGTCACAGGAGATCAACACGCAATGAGATCAAGCATCCTTGACATGGTGGAGATGAACATCAGGTCAAGAGGAACAAGATCGCAAAAAAAATTGCAATCGCTTGTACACTGTCCCAGGAATCGCAAAAAGAAACTTAGTTCCTGATGTTCCCTCGTACACTCGGATCTCACTTGTTGCGATGAGACAGCACCGCCCAACGTCAACACACTGAACATGACCAAGAAACTTGGTTACAGAACTCGCTGTGCTTTGTCAGCAACAACAGCTATTGATCACGAGTTGCACCCCCGGGAAGGTATGATGGAAGCATTTTGAAGCACGCAGGAACGTCGAACGTCCCTCAGGCAGCGGACAGAATACCAACCAGATGAACACCAGGACGACACCAGGAATCAATCGCCTTCAAACCTGCAGTCTACACTGCTTCGTATTCTGCCAGAGTCCTTCATTCAGAGCATTGAAAGAGGGAAATCGGTCACGGGACGAATCCATCACGCAGTTCGTTCTGTGTGTCGTTCAGGCCGGAGTGTTCCCACCTCGGCGCTGGTAGAACTTTGAGGTTCTACTGCAGCTGGGTCCTGGGTCTTGTGTTTGACATCAGCTTGTTTGGACTCTTGTTCGTTGCCTCTGGACAACTCGATGAGACAAAGCACAGCAAAACCCGAAGTGATACGCACATCTCATTCTCTGATGTGATCATCCGTTGACGCCTTTGTTGCCTCAGTGTATGTTGCTTTTTTTCCAAGTTTGGAAGGCAGCTTTTCGAAAGTACTCGGCTGGCCTCACAAAATGGTCACGTACTTGCCTGAACAAAATGAAATGCAACGACCTCACGCAGCAAGAACGAAACTTTGCTCCCCGTGGAAATTAATGTGAAGAGAAACGTGGGAATTTCTTTGGAGATTTCTGAGTAACTGCTGTTTGGTTGGGATCACGGGATTGTGTTTAGCTGGGCTGCAGCTGCAGCTGCGGCGCCATCAAGAATCTTTCAGGTTGTGGGAGGGTCCCCAAAGGAAACAACAGCACAGCGCGAAAGGCTGTCAGCAGCCCTCCTCGAAAATGCGTTCAGGCCTTGTTTCTTCGTACTCCAGACAAACCAACTTTGAAGAATACAGAACGAGTGTGTCTTTGAGAGAAGCGTAAGTGAGTGCTGGAGAAGAAAAGAACGTGAATCTGTCGCTCCAACGCTCACACAAAAGAAGGTACTAGAGGGAGAAAGAAACTGGTCGCAAAGAAAACTGCTTGTCCAACTCGAGGCTTCTCCGTCGGACCGCTATTGACATTTGATAGCTGGAACCATCTGCGGGGCGGCGGTAGCAATGCAAGAGAGCTTGTATCAAAATATTTGCAGAGAATGATTAGATTGACACTGAGCAAACAAATTTGGCCGCGTGGACAGCGCGGAGAAAGCCACACGAAATCAGTCGGAGTTGCAGCGACATGAACTGTCCATATCAGGGTGGTCCTGAATACCAGATGAAATTAGGAGAGCTGGGTTGACAGAAACAGCGCTGATGAAAACCGCGGAAGCTAAATCCTCCTCTGAGCACAGGGCACCGACCAAATTGGATTCTGAGCTCAGAGCCCCGAAACGAGATCAAACGTCTCATTAGGTCAGATTAAAATTGTCAATGGATGAGGGTACAGATGCTACGCGGGAACTCAGTGCGTTATCCACGAGCGGTTCGCCGTGGGCTGGAAATGAAGTTCCATCCTCCAAAGGCGCGGCGAGGGGCGGAACGGCGTGGAACATCGGAGTGTTCGATATCGAGCCGCTCGCATGGCACGCTCGTTTCGCGCGTCAAATACAGAGGCTGATTCAATGCATCCTTGTCTTTCCAGGTGCACCTCTGAGGTGAGGAGAGTTGTTTTCTCTGGCACAAGAAACAGGTAACCTTCTTTACCTTCACCTCCTCACCTTCCCGGAAAACCTTTTCTCATCAAAAGACAATGGAAAGACAAGCCTTCTGGAGGCTTGGCACACAGAGAATATTTCAAAATCCGCACAATAGATTTCCATAAAGCTAATGCATTATTGATCCCAAGCTTCTTTACACTTTTCAGTGGCTCACCATGGATACAGATGTTTACCTCGCAAGACTCTGCTGCGCTTTGCTTTCCATCCTGAGGAAGGACCTGCTGTGGATACATTTTCTGCCAGGTAACGTTGGTGCCTGAAGGTTCACTGCGTCTCTCGGTGCATGTTGACGCTGTTGAAAGAGAACCGGACCACAAGCAGCGTCAGACGACTGCAGTGCACGTTCTCGTCTTTTGTGTCTTGACATAAAACCAAACGGTTATCGTGAGGTTTCACTGAGAACGAAGCACTTTTGTCAACAATTGAAAACTTAATCACGCCTGGTTGTGCCACTTTGGCTCCAGGTCCTGCAGTTTCGTTCTGAGTCTTGATTACTATTATTGTCTTGAGTTCCCTTTCAAGTGGGGTCGCTTTCAAACGTATCATCAGGTGATGATGTTCACCACGCAAAACAGCACTTGCAAGTCACGAATGATGCCCAGCACAAAAGAAGATGCTGTGCACAGTTTGGCTTTGTGTTAACTCGGACGTTCTTCATTGCCGCCCGTGCAGGGAGTTCGTGAAAGGAATGTTTCAATTTCTGGTTGCAGTGACAGCGCAATCCGCGCCTTTGCTTCGGTTCACCACTGAGGAACCCGCGATGCCCGTCTTGCCAGGAACAAACGCAGCCGTGAACACCAAGTTAGACAACGTCCCGAAGGATATCTCCACAACGTCCAGTCTAACGACAGCCGCTCCCGCACAGACAAGTCCTGTTCCGACCAAAGACGAAAAGTTGTCGTTCGTGGCTTCACAGCTTGAGACAAACCGAAGTTCACTCAATTCCGCGGGAATCCATGCACCACTGTTTCCCGACACTGGAGTGGACGAAAAAGTCCACAAGGATAAAGAAGGCTCTCCTGACACTGAAGGGCAGAATATGACAGCTGTGGACCGAACTAGCGGTGCCACTGCAGTTGGCTCGCCGCCACCTAAGTCACCCAGTAATACTCCTGCTGTCACTCTGTCACCTAAAAATGCTGATCACGTCCCCATGTGGCGCAAAGACGCGCTGAGGGAGGCTCTCCACACGGGCCACACTCAGCAACATTTCACCATCAAGCCTGCAGGTCCCGTCTTCAGACCGCCAAGTGCCATTAGTAACAAATATGGAAACAAGAACTTCCGGCTGGAGCCTCAGTACGAGGACGACGAGGAGAGCAACGTGCGCTGCTGGCCCGAATGCAGGAACCACACGTTCGCTGTGCCGTCCAGAACCAAGCGCAAGCACAACTACAAGAAGAAGAAGTTCTACAACTACAAACTGCTCTACGATACTCTGCAGGTGAACGCAGTGCACAAAAGGCAGAGCCTGACGGTTCCTCTTTGTCTCACTCTTTCCACCTGCAAGTGTCTGATCTCAAGTCCTTTTGACAGCAAAAAACACATCAGTTCAACTGATGCTTGCCTTTGCAAAATCCCATTTCTCAGCAGTTTCTGAAGATTCTCTTTCAAACACAAACACAAAAGGAACCTGGTTCAATTTCATTTCAAGATGAAATCTTCTTTGTGCCCCAACACCAACAAACACAGCAAATCCTGCTGAGCTTTCATTTTTCTCTCAATTGACAGTGATTCCGTTTTCTTATTTGCAGGCACAAAAGAGTACAAAGAAGCAAAAGACTGAATTTTATGCCTGGATCTTTGGCGCAACAATGTTGACTCTCGGCTCAGTGACGACTCTGGCCTCTTGTTTGGTGTTCTGTTTCTGTGGGGACAAACTGAAAAAGAAAAAGAAGAAGAAAAAGAGAAGGAAGAAATCCGTCGATGACTACTGCGGAGAATACCAAAGAGTGGACAGTGTTTCTTCCATGGTGTCCTCAAGAGCCGATGTTTCGTCCATGATATCCTCGAGGGCCGACACTGAAATTGACAAGGAGGAGCAGGAAAACTCTGAACTCCTGGACAGTGTGACCATCATTTGATCGTACTTGTCTTCGATGTGCAACATCTCTCCACGAAAACAGCATCAAGACCCACAGCGCGTTTGAGAAACACACCGCCGCGAGAAGATCTGCAGTGCACTGGGTTGGGACGCAGGTTCGAACTGCGGAGGCGTCGTCCTGCAGATGATGGACAATTCACCGAACAAGTGATCCGGGTCCAGGAACCCTGCGCAGGCGGCAAATGATGTGGTCGGACAACAACAGGACCTTGTGATTAAAATGGATGTCGCGCATTAGTTTCAGTTAGATTCGATGAGGATCTGATGTACATGCTTGCTTCACATCAGCGTTGCTCTGAAAGGGCGAAGCTGGCAACTGAAGCTGCAGATCACCGATTCAGCAATACAACCTTTGATAAAACAGGGTTTCAACATTCCTCGTCTGCAGCACACTTCTTCAGATCATTTCCAAAAGGCTTCAAACTGCACCTCCTTTTGTACAATCTATTTTTGTAATAAAAATGTACATGCACATCTTGATCATTCATGTCACCAATGTTTTCATTTCGATGTTTTGTTTTCAAAGCAATGTTCAGAAGAAATTATTTTGCAGCACGTGTGTTGCATAAATTGAGATGATTCAAGTTCTAAGCCCTTGTTGTACCAGCCAAAGGTCCCTTTAACTGCATCGTTTTTACGCAGCCAACTTGAGAGTCAATTAAAAATGAAAAGTGACAAATGAAGTGAAGCAGCTCCTTCTCCCTCCAGGCTGCGTCGCAGCGGCGGTGTCGATTTCATGCCAATTACTTCCTGTTGTACCAATTTGCCGGCACGTCACAAACACTCGACGCGCCACTAGACTCGGGGTTCTGCTCGATGCAGCCCCAGGGTCGAGCTCTTCATTTCACGCCGCCGCGCCGGAAGCTCAGGCGCCGTCGTGAACGTTCTGGCCTCAAGACCAGGACAAAACTGAAGATCCTGGAGTCCTGGCCCTGATAAAAATCCGCGTCATTTTTTTTTCCTGTTGCAATCGCCAGAGCGAAAGGTCCTTCGGTTGAACCTGGACCCACCTTTCAGGGTTCAAGGGGAACCCGCGTGGACGAGTGTCTGATTTCCTGCTTTTCTGATCCCGGGCAACAAGGGTGATGAGTGCACCTTTGGGGAAGCTCACAGATTCCGTCAACAGCCCATTCTCCGCCGGATCCCATGAGCGAGACGGAGAATGTTCCTCACTGCGCTGTCCGTGTTGTGTTTCCGTGCAACATGCACCACACAACCTGCACACCGGGACTCACGAACTTTGAGAAGGAATTGTGCGGATATGGATGGGAAGGATTTCGGTGCGTTATGCTTGTCTGAATCAGGGAGTCAGTGCCTTGTTTGGGAAGATCACGAAGTGGCGATTCCCCTTCTGTGCGCTGTAGCCACTTGCGTGTCATGCGACGATCACACACATATCAACACCTCTGTGGCCTGCGAACAAAAACAGGAAAAGTGTGGCTTGCACCTTTCTCTCAATTTCCGTGCCACAACCGCGAGAGCAGAGCTGACACGAGTTGTGCCTAACCTTTCTTTTCCCTCCCTTCTGAACGTTCAGACAGGACGACAACCCAGCACGCCTGGTGGAAACTGGCTGTTTTCTCAGCCAACTGCACTCGACAAATTCGTCGTTTGCGGATTTTGAGGTGCACGTCCGTTGTTGTTGCCGCAGGTTCGACAGCCAACAGCAAATTTATCTTCACTGATGTGATTAGTTTCCAAACAGAGAAATAGAAACAACAAATGCAAAGGTTGATCCGAGGACGCACCGAGAACCCTCATTGAAAGAGACAGATCTTCCTCGGGGACAAATCAAAGATGTCATCTGCCGTCACTTGAGATACTTTCTAAACAAAACGGAAAACCAGCTTCTTCTCAACTAAGTCTCCCCCAGGCAGGGTTTGTTGTTTGGGACAAAGCATCGAAGCAACTTGCTTGCAGAAGGTGGGAAGCGGTGCTCAAAGCAACTGCGGGTGCGATGTCCCTCCAACACAAAAAATATCCGAGTTGTTTTCATCTCACACAGGATTGGTACACGGGGGACTTGTGCACGGGGTCAGACACAGGGGGGGGGGGGTTATTGGGGGCAGGGAGGGGTTCGTACGTGGGTGCAACATATCAGGTCCCGCCCAAACCGCACTGCCCCAACGTGCTTGCCCTGAAGGGACATCGCTTTCACTTCTGCTTCACATGCAAGTCGAGAGAAACTTGGAAATTTCTTGAGCAAGTTGTGCCAATTACGCTTGTTCAACAAAATGTTTAATGTTCAGTCGACAGAAGCCACATCTTGGTTCTTAGCAGGTCTTCTGGCGTTTTTTCCAGGTCAATAAAGATTTAATGTTGCGGAAGACAATTTCTACTGCATTAGGCACTCTGCATTGAAATTCCCCAACCAATAAATGCTTTCTCCACAGCAAGAACTGCATGAGAAAATCTCCACCGGCTCCTGCGATCAATTTCGGCTTTAGGATACAGCTACAGAACTGAGAAACTGCAGGAAATATATTTCGCTGCCATGAAAAGGGAGCTTATGAATTTAAATTATCTCTCAGCAGAGCGCGCGGATGAATTTCTTCGGCGGCTAATTCACTGTGCTTCCAACACCTGACATTCTGCTGACCGTCCATTTCCATCAAGAAAGAGTAACACGGGGACAAATGGGGAGGCAATTTCCTGGAGGTAATTGAAAGTCTCATAAAAATGCGCACGGACAGAACGGTGAAGGCATGGTCAAAGTTTCGGCACTTCTGCCAGACAGCACGCCATTGACCACAAGCTGCAGATGATGTTGGAGCGATCTCTCCAGGCCACGGTGTTCGTGCAGAACTCTGCACAGAACTTGCTTTGATCAAGCCTGATTTGCAGATGTTTCTCGCGTTCCTGGCTTCTGCCAAAGAAACACAACAGCCCCAGAATCATTTTGTCGAAACGATGGTTGTATTTCGCAGTGAAAGGAAGTTCAACCTGCAGTTGACTGTAATTGCACGCCTCACAAGACAAAAATCAAAACTTTGAAGCATTCAGAAAATTTCAGCAACTGCCTTTTGTCTCTGTGCTTTCAAACATGTTGGGTGAATATTTCCTTTCTTGCATGGCGTTGACACAATTCTGATAGCAATTGCTTTTGGCAACAACAGAAGTGACGGCTGTCGGCAGGGGTATTTTTCTCCAGAAAAGCACAAGACACAGCACGTGGAGGTGCACAGCAGAAAAAGACTCTTCGTTCTCAATTTGGCTGTGACTCGTGTTTGGACGGAACAGTCCAACTGCACCAAAGTTGGCATGTCATGTCGACCACCGAAAACCAGGTTCTTGACCTGCACCAGCCTCGATCCCGGGTCCCGCAGGAGCCTCGTCGAGCTCGTCTCCCGCAGTGCGTCTCCGCCCCGCGGCTGCGACGCTTCTGTGTCAGCTTCAGTGAGCAATGATCAGACTCACTCGAGATGGTTCTCAGAACATCTCCCGCGGTGGCCAGTAAACATATTATTTCCAAATGAAGGGACGAGCAAACAGGAACTAATTAGGCGGGTCTGCTGAACAGGAGTGCAATGTTTGATCACGGGAGCCGATTCTGTTCAATCGTCAACGAGCGCGGAGTGGTTCCTCCTTGGTTCTGCGAAAGGATCAAGTCTGAAGTGACGACAGAAGGGTTCCGAGATTCCAACTTGCAAGGCGGAAATTCAGCCAATACGGGAGAGATGCTGTCGTATTTGTCACCAGTAATTGACTTTGTTTGTTCATCCAGGCAGCTTGTCTTATCCTCATCCTGTTTCGGACACGCCAACAACTGCGCATTGGATTCTCCTTTCGTGAAATCAAGGAAGATGCGCAGGCTCATGTTTGCATAATTTTACGGCGCAATGGATTCGTTCGCTGAAAGGAACACAGTGAATCCTGTCGTGCATTTTGATACGCAGGGAAACGAGAGGTCCTGAAAGAAAGAATGCATGCCGGTGGGAAGATACGTAGATCTACTGCTGGAAATCTTGCTTGCGATCCATGGTGCTATGGAGAAGACGATGCGATTCGCAGACAGACTTTCTGTCTCGCTGACAGACACTCTGTCTTCATTCAAGAATGTCTGTTTCGCTTTTTTGATCCAGATCCAGTTTAACGGTGTCGTGAAAGACATTTTACTTTGTAACAGCCCCGCAGTTACAGCGTCACCTCACACTGGTGATTTGTCTCGTGAGGCTTGCAATAAAAATACGCTTTTATATCAAGAATCCATTAAGTCGGATTATTTACGACAGCTCATTGTGATGCATCAGCCGAGTCCCACAGTGCGCTGTTAATTTTATTCTGCGGCGTCAGAAACAATGCAGCCGCACAGCAAATCCATGTCATTTAGAAGCTCCAGACAAACTTCAATCATAGCTTGTTTGGGATGACAAGAACCTTTACGTGTGGCAGGTTGTCGCTTGTCGTTGTGCCTTGTTTTGGATGATTTCCTTTCACACAACACACACACACACACACACACACACACACACACACACACAGACTGGTTTCGCACAGTCTGGTGAGATTAGTCATGCGGAAAAAATTGGAATTGTGAGGGAAAAGGGCAAATCACAGCCAATAAGTTTGCCTCTTTCCTCGTGAGGCAAAGATTTGTTTTGAGCAGAGGAGGTTTTGCATGACTCTCTGCTTTAGCCAGACCACATACAGTTGGTGGACGCTTGTCCGTGCGAACCCGCGGAAGCCAGTGGACTGAACCAGCGAAACAAACAGTGAGGATCTGCTCGTGGGACAGGAAAGTCGTTGTCGTCGTCCTTTCGCACCCCAGGGAGTCTTTTACCTGGCCTCAATTTCCTTTCCAATTAACAGTTACGAGACAGGGGATGTCCGTTCAATGGACAGTCCGATCATCTCCAAACTGGCCTGGACCTAAACAAAACGAGACTTCGGACTCACTCTCTTTGCCTGTTTCACAAAAAGGGCTGGCCCAAACAAACATTTCTGCGCAGACATTCGTGCCCAGAAACAGTCAAATCTTTTTTTGTTTTGCTGCGACTCCAACATCTTTTCTGTTTCAGACAGAACAGGAATAATTGCCGCGCCACACACACGACGAATGCGATCCCTTATCGCTTCTCCTCTCTCCAGGGACGATAAGATTTGCAATAAAGGGAAGAATCCGGAAAAAGAGGTTTCTTATCAAAGCGGAATGAAGAAGATTTGCTGCACTTGAGAGATCGCAGTTGATGTGTTGGAGAGAGAGCGTCCTCAGCTCCTCGCGTGCTGTTTCTCACAAGACTAACCACCTTCGTCTCGAGAATTCCGTATTGCGTTGCCATGGCCATTGCCATTGCCATTTTGTCGTTGCCATGGTGTTTTATCTCAGCAGTATTACTTGCAAGAAACACTACACTCATTCATCTACAAAGACTTACAAGTAACACCACTCCAAGTTCAGTTCAGATGCTGAGCAACACTGAATATAGTGTTTCTGCAGGAAGTCAAGGAACACATTTGAGAGTAAAATTAAACAGTGTGGTATTTCTTGCAATTTGCAAGGGCTATATCTCTCAGTATGGTTTTAAGAAACACTGTAAAAGTTCTGTGTTGAGAAACAGGTTTCTTGAAAATGGTTACAAGAGTAATTTTACTCTCAGAAGTGTTTCTTGACTTCCTGTAGAAATACTACACTCAGTATTGCTCAGTATCCAAATTGACTCAGAGTATTTTTCTTGCCAGTAACCTGTCTCCCAGTGGATGACTGAGTGTAGTGTTTCTAGCTGAGATAAATGGGAACCATGGCAACGACAAAATAGCAATGGCAAAAGTAGCGCTCTGCCTTACACAATCTGGACTTCGTGTACACGTGTGAAGCTTGCGGCTCTATTTCACACTTCACGTTCAGCACTGTGTGAAACAAAAACAACAAACATATTTTTGGAAAAGCCGCCACTTGACAGATTGGAGAGGCCACGGCAACAGCCAATTTTTCAGCGACTTTGCTATTTTCTGGTATCGTATGAAGTTTGTTTTCCCTATCAGGACAGCAAAAAACAATGTCTGTTGTTGTTGAATTAGCAGCAGTCAAACAGAACAAAGGAAATCAATCAAACAAAAACAGCAACGTGATGGTCCACTGTGTCAGGAACACCTGTTATCCGGTCGTGAACTTTGGTTCGACTCCTGGAAACACGCAGTTTTTCGTTGATCTGATGAAGACGTCTGGAAGTGGAATGCTGTGGCATCGAACTGCAAGACCAGGAAAGGTCGATAATCTGAGACTCACAAATCTGATGCAGTGCTGTGGCAAACTCAGTCTTTAATCTAACCCGCCAGAGTGCAGAACTCAATTTCGCTTCCAATAGTCCAAATAAAAGACCTGATACGCCGTAATAAGTGTTTGGGGACCTCATTTGGGGATTCCTTATCCTCTCCCTGCATTCTCTAACATGCAAAAGCACTTAGGCTGGTCCACTTTTCAAGCGTCTGCAAACAGTATCATTGCATGATATGGGTTGGATTAGAGGCAGGAGAAGGAATATCTGTTGACAAATGTTCCGTCTGCTTGGACCATTGGGTTCCTCGCAGGAGAAGGGACTTTAATGACGTGAGTCACAGTAACTTGGCACACACTCATACAACTGTTTTCCCACTGCCGTTCATTCTACAAAAGTTTGTGAGCTCCTGGTCGTGACCTTGTCAATCAAGACATCTGTAAATTATGAACCCAATCCTTCAGCCACAACGATTTGTTCGGTTCTGTTGGACAAATCTCGGTAATCGCACAAGAAACAGCTGAGCTTTGTCGCTGGTTCTGCAAAGAAATTTGCGAAACGAGTGTGTCTTCTTTTGGCGTCACATCCAATAATCTGAAAGATAATTGCACACGAAAAACATGTTTTTTTTTCGAAACCAACAGCACAAACTGTCTTGTCAGATCAGCACCGTCGGTGTACTTTGTTTGCCATGGTGGGAGTTCGACCCAACTGAACCTTTCAAGCCTAGCTCTGTCGCATTTCTGTTCTGAGGAGAAAAAGGAGGCTGACCCTGGTGCATGCCCACAGGTTCACAACAACTTGCGCGAGTTGTCTGTTGGACGCAGCTTTGTTGACCCTGTCCTTCACGCAACACACAAATTGTTAAGGTGCACACATGATGCAAAAGCGTGAATCTCTCACTTCCTTACTGTGTTGAAACACAAGGTACTTGTGTGACAAGTGTCAGAACTCGGTGTGAAGGCAATGTGTCGGCATCTCGGCATGACGATGGCAATATCCTCATGCTTGTCTTTCTGCAGCAGGAGCTCTCGGTCCAAGGACACCGATCTGCCGTGAAGCGCAGTCGCAACGTCCTGATCATTTTTCCTCATTACGAGAACGACTCGAATTCACTTCTTGTGATTAAAGGAAACTTATCCGAGTGATCTCGGCTTTCTCAAGCCGCGGCAAACAGCTGAAGCGCTGGTTGCTCATCGCTGAAGTCTTGGTGACAAAACAAGCCTCTTCACACTCCGGGGTCTCGCACCGAGGGCTTCACGAGAAACACTCGTCCACTGGCACACGCGCACTTCTTCACACACGTCCTTCTCTGTCGTTTATTGTTGGATTCCCGACTTCTCTGTCGTTCGTTCAACTGCATGGTCTGAGAGGGTTTCCAGAGCGACCAACACGGACGTTGAACAACCGGCACCGACAAACGTCATCCACGAGGGACTTGGGAGCAATGCCACTCACTTGTCACAAGTTTCCTGCAAACAGAACGAGCCACTTCGGGCTCAGAATAGCCGCTGTACGAGCCACTGCAGACGAACATCAAAGCTCTTTCGTTTCCTGCAAATACCACTAAATCTCCCCATTTATTGAAATGAGCCAGATTGCGCCGACTGACGAGCAATGAAACATCAGCCGGACCACTGAAGCAGATTTATTGATGTAATTAGAATGACTAGAATGTGGATGACAGATGCGTTTGCTTCCAGAGCTCTCGCTACGCAAGGAACACTTGCTGTGCGAAATGTGCGATGTCCAAGGGAGCGCCTTCCCCGTGTGCGCAAAGGGCCTGTGCCCCTTGGGATGGGATGCAACGCAATAAAACATGGGACATCCATGGCCAGGATCTGTGCTATGTAGCTTTGTGCATCCCCTTCACGCGCCCCTTCGTGTGCCCCCTTTGTATGCCCCCTGTTTATAACAGTATATGGTGGGACACGACATAACTTGGGACATCCTGGCCAAGAACCATGGACCTTTGTGCGCTACCTTTGTGCACCCCCTTCACATGCCCCCTTCATATGCCCATGCACTGTCTGGGATGTAACAAGATGCAAAAAATAGGATGGGCCTGGGACATCCTGGCCGAGATGCCAATCTCAAAAATTCGGTTTCAACCACACAGTGCTCTTGCCCTGAAAAACAATTTACGATATTGCTATCAAACATTCAGCTTCTGACAAAACTGCTGGCCTCCCGGTAGAAATTTCAAACAACCGTGAACGTGAAAAATATATCCATCTTCTGCCTTGACTTGTACGTCAGAACTTTCCCAATTGAAGGACGATGGGGGATCAACCTGAAACCCTTTCAGGCAATGATTCCTGTTCACAATGTACAGCTCTGACTTGTCAGGGGCACTTTAAGTCAGATAAAGCTGACATTAAATGAATTGAGTTGCCAATGTCTTTCTGCAAATATTCAATAACTCTAATGGAGGAGGTAGGGCAGCGCTGTCTGTGGAATCTACGCGTTCAATATTGACTGTGCAGCCCCGAGGGAGTCTGTAGATTTCTTCAGATTTGACACAGCTTCCTGTGCTACGATTTAAGCATTTGGGACTCTAGCCACTGGCAGTTTCTTGGTTTTCTGCCTGACGAAGGAACCCCGAGTACAACGAGTATATATATACTTGTTGGACAGTGGTGACTGAGAGTGATACTTGTGTGTCGAGAAGAAACGCGTCAAAAGAGAGAAGACTGACAAGACCAAAACCGTGCGCGAAGCTTGGAAACAGCAGAAACAGCAGTGCACCCAAAGACATCTCGGTGCACCAAATCTCAAAATCAGTCAGAGACACCAACAGATTCACATTGGTACAACAAAATACCATTTGCACAGTTATTACTCGCCATTTGTGCACAATATCCCGCAGAGCAGCCTGTGTGATGGAGTGATTCAGGAGAATCCTTCCGCAAATGGAATGTGTTCAGAGACCCGCTGCGACACTCCGCGTTTCACTGGGTTAAATTCCTTTCAACCTCCATTACTCAGCGTGGTGGCTCTTTACAGTATCACATTTACCCAACAGAATTAAGCTTTTATGCACACATATGGAAATGGAAACATCGCTCTGAAAGGCTTCAAACAAAACTGCACCTCCAGAGGAAGCAAGAATTATATTTCAGTTTTTGTGCTTCTCTCCTGCAATATTTCCATTTGATTACGAAGTCCTGACTGCTGATCTGTGCGCCATGTAGTTGACACCGAAACAGGTGCGCCGTTGAAAGTCACTGATGACTTTTTGAGACTCAACAAGTAAACGCGACGCATGGTCAACAAAGTTTCACATGCCCTCCAAACATTTGTTGAAGAACGAACGCACCAGACGAGGTTCTCAGGCCGAATTCCGTCATCTTGATTATGCATCGCTTTGTACCTCGGTCCAGGACCTCTGCATCAGCTTGAGACTGACATAATTCGTCCGAATCTGGCAATTATTTCCTGAAGCCAGATGGTAGCCTGCATAGCAGAGGAAATGAAACATTGCTGCGCAGAATGAGGGGGATTTATTGACGTAATTAGAATGACCTGCATAGGAATGACACTTTTGTCCGTGTCACACCGAAATGCAATACCAAGGACCAATTAGACCAGAAGGGCAGGAGGATATGAACAGCCTGCATTTCAGAGAAAAGTCAACCAAGGGCCGAAACAGTCAGAGTACGCATCCATCTTCGTGGATCGCGCCGACTGCTTCCCGAGTCCAGATCGTTGTTTCCTTTCTGAGAAACCCCTTGAGAAAAGCCCCTCATTGTCAACTCCCCACCCAAACTCGTATTTCCGAGCCGTGTTTCTCTCATGCGGTGCAGGGTGGTCACCGCTCGACTCGGCGCTGGTTGAACGCGCAGACTGAGAGCGCTGTTGGCGGCTGATAAGAGCGTGGTCGCCACGGGCGCCCAGAAAGTAAAGACCCACGGTGCCTTTCGTGACTAATTCCTCGAATGGGCCGGAAAGAACCGGAAGAGCCGGGGAGACCCTGAGTGCCAATTACAGACATTGTGCCCCATTAAATTATTGATTGCAATTCGAGGCGAACAGGTCGGCGGGTCCGGTGCGTGCAGTCAGTCTGTATCCAGTGCGCTCGCTGATGTTGGCTTTGTTGAAAGGCAATTACGACTCGTGCACCGGTCACAAGTGACGCCGCAGCTCCGCAGCCGGTCCCTCCACTGCGCCACTCACACACGGTCGCCCAGCACTGAATGCCTGCAGGTGTTTCACAGCTTCAAAATGAGGCCATTATTTGAGAAGATCTTCCAAGAAGTGGAGGTCAGTGCTTTGAGAGAAGTGGGCTAATTTGGTCAGGGTCTTGACTGAGGTGCTGAAGTTTACGACTCCACTTCCGCAATTGATCAGCTGGAGATTTGGGTCTTTGACCTCACCTCGGCAGTGTTGGGAACTTTTGATCCGGTTCGTGCAATGGAAGACGGGGAACAAATTCCTGGTGCAACTGACAGGTCAAGTCAGGATTCAAGCACACAGAGGCAAAGGCTCGACGTGAAGGTCTGACTCAAAATACCAGGTCATTCCAGTGTTTTCTTGTGGAAAAATAAGTCCAATACCGTATCCACCCGTGCACAAGACGCACCTTTTGGTCACAAAATTGAACACCCTAAGTGGAGGTGCGTCTTTTTACATGGGTATGATAATACTATTATTTCAACACAACCTGTCACTAGAAAACCAAGCAAACTTGAGGGTGCGTCTTATACTTGGGCGCGACTTATATACGGGTGAATACGGTACCCCAATCAAATTTTTGGTGCTGAACAATCCGCAGAAATTTGATGAATTTCACTGAGACACTTCTGTGGTGGAGACGTTTACTCACAGCAGTCTCATCTCGAAAGGAACGAAAACACCTCAGGAAACAATCTTTTGTTTCACAAACAACGTGAAATTGTTGTGATACCATCAAAATGTGTGGAGTCCGAAGTTTTCCGTCAGAAGTGTGCATTCAAATCGTGCAGACACTGACAATGAGGCGTTGTTTTGGGAATGATTTTGCACACTGAGATTTTTCGTCGCATTTCTCGCTTTTTCTCAAGAACAGAGCTGTTCGCAATCACACACCTGCGAGTGTTTTGGCTTGACATTTAACTGACAGTTGTAAGCTTCTTTGTACGGATGTCGTGGCCATAGAAGAAAGTTCACTCAGTCCTGAGAGACACAAACATGTAATGGTTCGTACAACGTGCCAAACCCTTCGCGCCAGTCGTTAGCAGATGTGTATCCATAACCTCTGTCATTTGTCTCTGTCATGAGCCATGGTTTTCTTTTAAACCATACTATTTCCATTTCCGGTAGTAGTATGGTTTAAAAGAGCCGTACTACATCAGTGTTGTGTGAGTAGTATGGTTAGCAATAGGAATTCTTTGCATATAAGTCATACTGCTTCTTTTGTGTCATGTAG
>JAAUXT010116592.1_pt1 | contig 15677 bp, 17 predicted proteins | sample 7278171 | NCBI WGS metagenome assembly JAAUXT01 (sample SAMN14350112, study PRJNA611818) | marine sediment metagenome | isolation source: surface marine sediment (1.8m) | place: French Polynesia: Moorea | collected 2018-08 | reverse complement strand
CCCAACCCCACATCCCAACCCCACCGTCACCCCACCCCAGGCCTCACCCTCATCCTGGATCCGCTCCACAGAGGCCCAACAGCTCCGAGTCCCCTGCTCCGGCTCCACGTTCTCAAGGCGACAGGAGACGCACATTTTGGAGCCACGAGCATTTACGCAAAACGATGTAATCTGTCAGAGCGCGACTCATTAATGTCTCCCGCTTCTGCTGCTGCGGGGGGAACAAGACTCCGCAGGGGGCGGCAGGGAAAGGGCGCCGCGCCGCGCGGGCGCGTTCGTTCTCTCTGTCGCGGTGCAGGGAAAGGGTGGCTTCTCTAGAGCGCGCATCTTGGGCGCGCTCGTCGTTGTCGCTCTCTCTCTCTTTCTCTCTCTCTCTCTCTCATTCTCTCTCTCTTCCCCCCTCTCTCTCTTTCTCTCTTTCTCTCTCTCATTCTCTCTCTCTTCTCTCTCTCCCTCTCTCTCCCTCTCTCTCTCCCTGTCTCTTTCTCTTTCTGTCCATCTGTCTCTCTGTGTGTCTCTGCTCTGTCTGTCTGTCTGTCTGTCTGTCTGTCTGTCTCGTTACTCTTGCGCACATTCGGAGTGCAGGGAAAGGGCAAAGCGTCCCTTGGGTGCGTTCAGTCTGTCTCTCACAGTGCAGGAAAAAGACTTGGAATCTCTCGTTCTGTCTGTCTGTCTATCTATCTGTCTGTATGTCTCTCTGTCTCTGTCTCTGTCTCTCTGTCTCTCTCTCTCGTGTGAGGTGCAACAAAAGGATGCAGCATCTCTGGGGCACATTCGGTCTCTCTCGCGCGACGCAGGGGAAAAGACACCGTGTTTCCCTTGGGCGTGTTCGTTCTCTCCCTCTCTCACTGCCTCGGGAACTCCAGCTGATGAAGCTGAATGTCACTGGGTTAATGTTCCTCAGATATGAATATTATGCTGGGACCACAGATCCTAATTTCTGCGTGGGCGTTGCAAGAGTGATAAAATTTCACAGGATCGTGGCATACAGATTGTGAGTTTTCTGCTTGATGGAAACCAAAAGGAGAGACACAACAATGGTTTGAAAATGTACAGCGACGCAGAGACAAAAGCTCATTGAAGTCGTGATGTAGATCTATTTGCAAAAGGCGTGACTTGTTGAATGGTGTACATCTACTGTTCTTCCCTATCAATCTGTTGTACTGCCCATGCAGTAGTTCTGTCGCTCCTGCTGAACTGGCGCACACAGCGAAGTTTTCAAAGAGACAACTACAAAAGGATCTCTGCACACATTGCTTCAGAAAACTCCCAACACAGACAACTTCCCCACCTCTCACCAGTAGCGTTTGATTTTTTTCAGGCTTCTACGAACAAACGAACCCAGCATATTGCGCCTGCGCGGCTGGGTGCGAAAAGCGGGGAACGCAACGCGTGCCGCGGCATACGGCGCGACGGGAGAACAGTTTACTCAAGGCCCAACGCTTCTCCCCGTACAAAGCCACGAATGGCAGGAGAGCTGCGAGAGGCAATGGAGTCACTGTTGGGGCAATCACGTCCACAACAAAGCGATCACACGTCTCAGCAATAAGCTTTTCTGGGGCTCCGCATTTCAATTTCCACGTCACAAGAAAGTGGCGCAGAAATCCCTTATTCTCTCTCTCTCACTTCGTTGTATGTATGGTGATGAAGCATGGTGCGCGAGGCGAGAGCAGGCGAGTGCTTGTAGTTGTTAAACAGCTTCAGTGAAACAGAGAGAGACGAGAAAGAGCTGTGTTCTTTGCGCGCGCGCGGACGGCGGAGTGTTGAAGAGACACGCGCTTCGCTCACTCGCGCTCACTCACCTACCGTCTCCACACGAGTGATCATCAACTCTCACAAAAACTCTTTCACGAACTTACAAAAAAAGCAAGGGAAAAGAAAAATATTGCAACAGCTGTCTGTAGCAATTCTGGAATAACCAAAAGGACTCCATTGGCGACTGTTTACTCGAGGAACGGGATAGTTAATCACTGTTAGCTTTCAATTACTAGTGCAATTAGGATAACACGTCTTGTGCTGTTGTTTCCTGTGCGGTGGAGTTGCTCTGTTTCTGCTTGCTCAATCGACCGCAGGCCTCTTGTCACTGAGCATATGAATACACAGAGACAGGATCCCTATTGAGCCGTTTGTTTCAAGGTGAGCCACGTTTTTATTCTCCTCACAATACAACAACTTTTTTTTGGTTGTATACAAAAGCACATCAACCTTCACTCCGCCAACAGCTTGCCATGATGGCAGGTAAAATAAAAACAATCGCAGAACTGTGTCAGAATATTCCCTGCATGCCTTTCCGCATTTTATAATGGCGTTGTGAGCCAACAAAAAAGTTTCAAAGGGTTTTTTCTTTTCTGACACTGACATCCAAAACAAAAAAGTGTTCTGGTGCAAAAGAGAGAAATGAAAAGAAGACTGTGAGATCTAAGTGAGCGATCTCGCAGTGAGGATTTTTGTGAAACATGTATCCGCATGAAGGCCGTGTGATCATTTTTTGCTGTCTTGACACAAGATCTTGCTTCATGGTTTTTGACTTCCTTTTGAATTCAGCATTGGGTCTCCAGATCTTCCCTTTTGCAGTGAACTGAACAGATCCATCCTTCTTCCTCCCATTCTCCCTCAGTGAAATATGAGCGAATTATCACACTTTCTTCCTGGATGCTCTGGACAAGCCCCAAATGGATATTAGAATGTATAATCGCGGGCCGAGGACAGAACCCAGGCTGCTTAATATTTCAGACGTGAGCGATGTTGGGAAAAGGCCACGTCGCGATGCGTCACGGGGATTGGGACGGCACCCTGAGGTGTCCCGGGGGTGGGGGTCGGAGCGTGGTGGGGTCACGTGGGGGGCCACGTGGTCACGTGTGGAGGTCACGTGGACCCAATCATCCGGGGATTCATCAGAATATCCTCGCTGCCCTTTGCCTCGTATTCGTTACACAGCAGATTTACCCTCGCTCCTTCATTCGCAGGTCCGTCCTTTGTCCCATGTTTGCTCATCCACAGCCAAAAAAGAACACTCTCTTCGCCTGTGTGTGCTCAGTGTAGGAAATATTGCACTTTGGCAATTTACGACATATGAAGTCCCCCGAGAGAGACACTGTCAATGCTCGTTCTCTTTTGCTCTCGCGAGCTTCTCGGTGCTTGGAGCACTCCGAGCCGTTTGGTGCATCGCAGAAGGCTTTGGGTGACTCTGTACATGTATGCGTGATGGCATTTCTAAATGGTGATGCAAAGCGACGCAGAATCGTACCCAGAGGCTGAGATTCACGTCTCACAAAGGTTGGATCAGGTACACCTGACGCATTCTAACACGCTTGGCAGAAAATGACACACTTTTTTTTTGCGCAATTGAAGCAACAAGCACCTCACCAGACGTCATGACCTTTGTGAAAATTAAATTTCGCTCGTGTCCAACAAATTGCTTTCATAAACCAAAAATTCCACACGGAAGATGATTCTTCTTTTTCTGATTCAATGAACTTAAGGGTTGAAGAGTTCGTTGTCTGAAGCATTCGACGCGTGTGCCGTTCAGTTCCGTGGACGTAAAAGACGCACCCGTGCACTGGACGGAAAAAGCAAAGTCATTTGAAAGAATGGAAAACTCGTGCTCTTGTGCTTGTGTTCGACACCCCCCCCTGTCCTGCTGTTCAGAATGGGACAAAAAGGTGCGTCTTGCACACGGAAGAAAACAGCAGTCGATTGTATGGCCAGTACTGACTGAACGCTGTATCAAAGACCTTGACGGCTTCTCAGACTTTCAAGTCTGACAGAAAAATTCAACACCTGCAGTTTTTGTTGTATGTCGAGTCAGTCGTGACAGCAGTAACTGCAGTTCGCAGAAGGTTGCAGCGACTCGCACTTTAATGGAACTTCCTCACCTCCAGCTGGGCTAATGGATATTACTTCCTAAGCCTCATATGAGAAAATCACCGCCTCAGCCTCAGCCGCTGTCGCCTTCGCCCGTCGCCCTGCCTGCCACAGCGCAGAACAGGAGTTTTCACACAGACGACGACGCGTCAACTTCTGAAGAGGCAGCGTCAAAACGTTTTCACACAGACAAGTTTTTTATGCCCAACACTCAATGCGAGTTTTGACACTTGCATCAAAGAATGGTTATGACCATTTTTTGACGGCCGCGTCAACTGCTGAAACGATTTTCACATTGGTGACGCGCGGTCGTGTTTTTGACGTCGGCGTCAAAATGTGTAATTTTTGACGTCAGCCCAAAAAAGACCTCGCGTCACCCGATATGAAAACTCCTTGAAGCGATTTTCACATTGGTGACGCGCGGACGTGTTTTTGACGTCGGCGTCAAAATTTGTAATTGACGTTTGCCCAAAAACGACCTCGCGTCACCCAATATGAAATCCCCTTCATGACACGGCGTCAGTTTTGCAGTTGACGCGGACTCTGTGTGAAAGCGCCCAAATGTCACGGCGCCCTGCGGAACAAAGCAACGCCGACTGAGAATGATATTGCACTTCGTTCCCCATCATCCAACGCGCCGTATAGTTTCTTGGCCCCCGAATTGAAAAGTCAGACCCAGATTGCACGGGTACTTTTGTGCTTTCATTCAGGCGGCGCGTCAGTCCTTTTCATCACGGTGGTGCCTGGGAGCATGGCTGCGCAGAAATTGCACTCTTTTCTTGATGTGTTGGGTGAACACGTGGTATCCCGCATCTCGAGCCTCGAGTGGGTATCACTTCTGAGAGAAATATGCGCACGAGAGGAATCGGACTGAGCGCATGGGAGACTGGCTTCGGGACACAAGCACACACACTCAAACACACACACACACACACACACACACACACACACACACACACACACACACACAGACGACGTTGTTTGCCTCCCACAGCAGTTCAGCGATCACGATCCATTGAGTCAGTGCATTGGTCACTGGTTGTTTGTTGTGTGTGCGAATACGTTTGTGTGTGTGTGTGTGTGTGTGTGTGTGTGTGTGTGTGCGTGTGTGCGTGTGTGTATGTACACGTGTGTGTACGTGGAGAGATTTCCAGTCTCTGAGCAAGTTTTGTTTGCAAACTAAAGGGTTTGAAATGGAGACACCCTTGCTGAAGGAATTTCAAGGTGCCTTGTCGAGAGTCCTGCGCTTCAAGTCAAACCTTCAACACGATCCTATTGCCGTTTTTCCCACAAAGTAAGTTTCAGTCCCACTCGTCTTCTTGTGGACACGACACAAAACAACATGTTTTGCTCAGTTCAACGACCTCAATGCTACGAACCAAGGAATAACGAGAGCTACGTCATGACTTTGGCGAAAGAAGAGGTTTAGCGGTCAAGGAACTGGACCTTGGGTCCAGCCAATTGGAAGTCGTATGTCAGGGCCTTGTCACCTGTTGAGCTCAGTGAGACGTTAGCCGAATCACATGTTCTTTGTAGGGTTTTGTGTTTGCCTCACAAAATCTTCAGATAAAACTGGGAATTCGAAGTAAAGAGTGTTAAATTCGCCGACCAAGCGAGTACTGTGTCCACAATTGTGCAAGTTGCACCCAAGCACACGACGAACCCTGAAATTATTCTGGTTTGGGGTTCTGCTGTCCCATTGAAACAATGGCAAACTCACACCCCAGAATAACACACACCCCTGAACTTTGATGTCATTGCGTTTTGCACACGGGTGAATACGGTACCAAATCCAAAAACCTGCGCGCCACGTCGCACACACACACACAGACCCCCTCCACACACACACACACACACACACACACACACACACACACACACACACACACAAACACACAACAAATCAAGTCAAAAATCAGAGTGCAAAATCAATTGTCCCACCGCATCAATTTACTTAAGAGTGAAGAGGCGAGACATTGAGATCATCCGGTCGTTCTGATGTTCACATCTAGGGCCAATGAATTCTGAACCGAGCACGAATGACTCGGTATCACGCACTTGGCTCGTGCAATAACTCAGGGGAGAAAAGTAAGCCACCAAATACGTTGTTGTTGGCGCTGAGACTGCGGGCAACAAGCAGTTCCTGGGACATAAGTTACGACTACGGTAAAAGATTTGAGTATCAGGTCAAAGGGTGTATCACAGCCCTGGGGCCCTTGGGGGTTGAGAAGAAACAAAGAACTACCCCACCTGGTGGCAGTTAATTTGGTGTCACATGTTGTGTAATCGAACCGACGTTCCCCGAACTCTCGTCACTTGGTCCGACTACACATATTCTTTCCCGAGCTCCTCTGAAGCTGCACCTGTGGCACAGCTTCAGACCCCTGTATAAAACCGACTATTTCTCTGTTTTCTGGGCTTCGCTTCTCTGAAGCTCAGGTAAGTCTGAATAAACCACTCCTGCAGAACACGTATGTGAGGCTAGTTCGATGTGACTCGGCCAACAGGGACGGGAGACACCAGCTCCCTTCTCTGGGTGAATGCTGCGGACAGGCTCTGCCAGCCGATGGCTCTGGTATGATGCTGGTATGAGCACCCATACATAACACACAGATGTCTTTTCTTTTTGTCAAAGTTGAAGAGGGGTCGGAGTCAGGCCCTGCTTGCGCTCCTCAAGGGCGTGCCCCCTTCCCCTTGGATCCGCGAGTCCTGGAGCCACCCCTTGCAGATCTGAGCACTGACCGTGGGATCTGACAGGACAGACAGCAGACAGGATGTGGTGTGTTAGGCATCAACAGATCAACAGATCAATCAGGAACTGAGCCCACTGGGTTCACAACGCCATCTCTCAGAGGACGCTAGAAACGCAACATCGTGCGTGCGCACCCTCACTGCAATAAACTTGCGCAGCCAAACATGGCACAACGCATGCGTGAAACAGTCAGTACCAAAGGCGAGGAGTTCTTAGTTTAATTACCTCTTGTGAAGCTGATGTGGCTCGACGCACCTTTAATGGAATGGTGGAAGGGACCTGGGGACTCCAGGGTAATACATGGGAGAATCAATGGGAAGAACAACTGTATGTCTGGAACCTGGGTGGATACAGGTGTTGATGCATTGCGCAGACCTGACATGTCTGTTGACGGAGCCTCCAGAAGAACACGATCTGGCGAATTATCTGTCGCCTGAGGCAAAGTGCGTCGGATCAGCGGATCCAGGGTTGGGGTGGTGACCCTGGTCTCCACCGGATCTAGGGTTCATAGGGGTGATCCAGGGTCCATAGGGGTGGATCTAGGGTTCATTGTGGCAGGGTGGAGGTCTGATCTTGACCTCTGACGGAACCAGGGCAGAGTCCAGACCTTGGTCTCCAGTGGACCTGGCATCGGGGCAGGGGGCGAACATTTGATCTTGGCCCTGGTGGATCCAGGGTTGTGAAAAACTCATGAAGGGCGTCCGACCCTTGGAAGCCCAAATTAGACAGTGCAATGTGAGCGAGTCAGCATGGGCACAACTTCTGACCACGTCCGTCATCGTCAGATTCATCGCTGTTGCTGACCCCGCAGTGGCGCCTCCGACCCCACAGAGGTGGCGCCACCAGCTCCGCACGGCTCTTCCGGACACAGTCCAAGACAGCCGTATCGGTTTCACCAATCTGCACATCACACGACGCCGCTTCCTCGAGCGCATCAAACGAAGGAGTCGAGTGTGTGCACCTTGAATAGGGAGTTTTGAGCAAGCCTCGCTGCGTCACATGCTTGACGTCATTGCCCAACGCCAGTGCCGTTTCTGGGCGACAGGTCAGAGGGAGTTGGAAGTGACAAAGGGGTTGGGAGGAGTTGAGTCTGTCAGGCAGTATAGGTGAGGCTCGATGCGTCCCTTGACGCCACGGCCAACGTAATTTCTGGAGGTTGGCGGGGAGACAACACGCATCCATGGAGCGGGGCAAGGCTCACGCAATCCTCATGGACTTGGGAAGAAGAACTGCCTTTCCAGCGCAACTTCAAACGTTCAGCACGTGAAACATTGAAACGTTCAAAAATTTGCACCAGTATACACGCAAATTCTACGGGGGTGGAAATGGGCCCTCTGGGCCCCCAAGGCCCCCTGGACTCCTGGGCCCCCGGGGCGGTTGTGGGGACCCAGGCCCCCTGGCCCCCCGGGTACCCGCAGGCTCCACCAGAAGCCCGGGAACCAGGTTGAGAAGCACCACGTGGGGGGAGTTGGGTTCCCGCGCCGTTCCTGATTGATCTGGCGCCAAATCCCATTTTTATCATCATTCTCCATAAAAGCGTTCACGGGAACGGGTCAATTTCATTATTTACTTCATAAATTTTGATGTATTTTGTCTTTGGTGCAAAAGAAGAGAAAAACAAGCAACACTGTGATGAAAACCTTTTGCGCAGTGATAGTGTTGATCATATTGGGGCGTGTGTGTGCGTGTGTGGAATGCAAAAGTGTCCGTCCGTGTGAGGTATGTGTGTGTTGACTTTGGAGGAAAATAGAATGAACAAACAACGCAGTTTCAGTCTGAAAGCAGAGAAGTCGGATCTCATGTGCAGCAAACAGCATCAAAAGAACCAGGCATTGAGTGTCTGATGTGTGCGTGCTCGTGGATGGGTGCGTGTGTGTGGGTGTGCGTGTGTGATGTTCAAGTCGTGCATGCGACAGATCCAGTTTCCTTGCTGTGATCTTCAGTGAATGACAGCAGTATTGAAGAGGTATCTTCTGCCGACAGAGACTGGATCTGGTTTGGCTGCACTTTTCTCCAAAGAACACTTCGAATTGTGATCCACATGCAAACGACCACACCGCTTCAGAACTAAACGTGTAAATTCTGGTCAGGGGTGACAACCTCTGCTCTGGATATGATCACAACCCTGTGTGACAAACCTTGACAAACTGACAAACACAGCTTTTCTCCGTGGGACCCTAGAGATTACGTACTTCTGTGCATCCATGCTGCGCAACATGAAAGGCAAACAGCGCTGAGCGAGTGTTTTTCGAGGCCTGTCATTTAAGAAACTGTTTTTATCATCCGATATAGCAAGCGTATGGTCACTAAAGTTTTGTAGGAAGAAGATCCATCGCCCGTCAACTTGCAAGCAAATTTTAAAATATTTTTGATCCTACTTTGATATTTTGTTTTCACCTCAAAGTTGACTCATTTTCTTAGTGTGGCTATTGACAGTCAATGGTCAACAGGCTGAATTGAGTGCAACTCAGTTCAGAATCCATCATCACAAGTGAAAGGACACCTATTTTTGCTGAATCATGAAGTTCACATGGCAAATTGAAGTTGACTGAAAGCTGTCACAAAAGGAAGACGCACAAGCCTGGCTTGTGCACAAACTTTCCAGGAGAATCCATGGCTGTAGATTTTGATGTCAAACCAGAGGAAAAACCGTTTATTAAAATGACAGGCCTTGTATACAAGGGAGCCTCCCCCTCCACACCCGCCTAATCTTCTTGTTGCGTTTTTTGCTCCATGAAAGAGGATCTTTATTGTACGGCGACTGTTATGTAATGAGGAGACGAGACAACAAATCAGATTAGACCAAGTCATGCGCGCGCTGCGAGCTGAGTACATTGTACTCTGGGCGGTGGAGTGGCCTGGAGCGGCTCAGTATTTCACGTCACAAAAGGGTGGATGTACAGGAAGCCCCAAACCCCTCCCCGACACCCCCTGCAATGGGGACCCCTTCCCCGACACCCCCGCCCCTGCAAAATAATTTTCTTCACAAATTTTGCGAAACAGGTGCAACAGTTTCCAGTTTGTTCGTCTATTTTTCCAGAGTTGACGTCACCTCTCTGAAGACGTTGCCCCCTCCCCAGCGAGATCCTGGGTCCTCCTCTTGCATGCTCACCAACATATTTTCTCGCTCATCACTCCACCAAACCCTGTTTCCATCTGTCCATGTCCATAGTTTTTGAGGCAATCTGGGCACCCTCTGGATCGGAACCTGGACCCTGGATTCGCCCTTGCGCCGCGAGTTACTCCCTCGTTCATGCCCCCCACCCCTGTTTCCATCTTTCCCATTGGCCTCACCAATGACCTTTCGACCTTCCGTCTGCACCAGACCCCAGATCATGGATCCGACTCCCTGCACCAGACCCTGGATCCCCCCTGCACCATCACGTTTTCACTCGTGCACCCCTTCCCCTCCTCCCCACCCCCGCCCACACACCCCGCCCACGTCTGCGGGAAGAGTCCCCTTGTGTACTGGATTCACGACAATTAAAAGCAACTAAAAGCCCCCATTCCGCGTGCGAGGCGTTTTGCATAATGCAATGATGGCGCGCACCTGATGCCGACACAGTCGCTCTCATGGCGGCGCCTCCTTTTTATCGCTCATCAATCGACTCCAAAAGAGGAAAATGCACAACAAATCAGGTTGTAATTTAAGTGCTGCATCTCCATTAAATTCCGGTGTGTGAGAGGTGGAAAAAACTTCACTGAGTACGTTTTGTGGGACAGGAGACAGAATTTCATGTCGTGCAAAAATAGGAAGTTTCTGTGGGAAGCTGTCTTCAGACTGAGCTCTCAACGAGCACAAAGTCTCACGTGTACACGTAAAGTCCAAAGCTGTACTGGATGAGACCAGACACTGAACTCAGCACCCGAATTTTTGTGTGCCTTATATGTCTGTGTCCACAAACCTTGCGCTTTTGCCCAGATGTCATGTCTCTCTGTGTCTCTCCCTGAAGTTGTCTCTGTCTCTGACTGTCTCTCCCTCCCAGCCACCTTGCCTACCTGCCTGCCGCCCACCCTGGCTCCCTGGCTCCCTGGCTCCCTGGCTCCCTGGCTCCCTGGCTCCCTGGCTCCCTCCCTGGCTCCCTCCCTGGCTCCCTCCCTGGCTCCCTCCCTGGCTCCCTCCCTGGCTCCCTCCCTCCCTCCCTCCCTCCCTCCCTCCTAATGCGCAGCAAAGCGGCGATTTTCCGCAGCGTCGCTCCCGCCGCCGAGCGCTGCGCAGCTTCTCAGAGAAAGACGATCAGATTGGGACTTTACACTTCACAAGACAAAGTAAATGACGCAGGCGGAAATGAATTTCCTATGCAATTAGGATTGTATATTTGCTTTGCCTGTGTCTCTTTTTTTGTTTCTACCTCTCTCAAATTGACAGCGCTTTCGCAGGCGACATTGGATGCTTTCCTCCCTTGCTTTTTCTTACTCCTGAGTACACTTCTTTTTGAAGCTGCTTTGTCTGAAGGAAAGGTCCAAGGAAAACTAACTTGGTCAGTGGCTGCTGTGGAGAATCGTGCCAACAGGGTAATAATTTGGCGCTGTCCGCAGCGTGGAGCGGTGGGGCGGGAGGGGATTATCTTCCGGGAGGGAGGGGAGGGAAGGCAGGGAGGGCAGGGGACGGCGGGAGGGAGGGAGCTAGGGAGGCAGGGAAGGGAGGGAGGGAAGGGGAGAGCAGGGGAGGGGAGGGCAAAGGACGGCTGGGCAGAGGGGTGGGGAGGGAGGGGAGGGAAAGGGAGGGGAGGGGAGGGTGGCAGCAGAGGGTGGCAGGGAGAGAAGGGCAGGAGGAGAGAGCAGTGGGGAGAGACAAGGAGGGGAGGGGATGGTGGTGGGTAGGGGTGTAAGGGGATGGTGGCGGGGAGGGTGATGGGAAGTGGAGGGCAGGAGTGGACGGGGAAGGGGAGGTTGGGAGGGGACGGACGGGGGAGGGGAGGGTGGGGAGGGCAGGAGGGATTATCCACCGGCCTGGAGTGGAGGAAGGGCGACGAGGATGATCCTCAGTCTTTGTGCCCAATTAGTGGTGATGGGCGGCCGGTTGCGCTGTGTAATGAGAACCTCGGGTGGGCCGGGCCTCCCCCAGAAACAACACACGGATAATGGACCTTGTGTCCCTCTCCCACTGCTGCTGCTGCCGGTGTTACGGAATGGTCAGACACCCCAAAAGTGGAGGGGGTGGAATTGACAGACACAGGGTGAACAATCTTCGAGTGGCAGTGCCAACTGATAGATGAGTGTGAGAGTTGAAATGAGGCAGGAACCCATGGCCTGCCTGACCCTTGGTAGAGACTTCACCCCATGTCAGTACATGTAATTTGGGCTGTCTCCTCATTTCGTTCCACCAGTGCAACGAAACGAGGGTACACAGGCCTACCCAGACATGGGTGCCTGGCCAATTCAGGTTCATCCCTGAGTCTCCTGGCTTCAGGTACAACCTGAAATGGACAGACACCCCCTGAAATCGCCACTCAAAGCGTTGCTGAGGTTTTGGCCATATCAGGTGGGGTTTTTAAATGGCTGGACACCTGTGTCTTCTGGTCTTGGGGTCTGGCCACGTCGTTACACCGGAATGCTCCACGGACGGATGGACACTGCGCTGTGTTTTCTCCCCTACACTCCTAATTAGTGTGTGAACCAGTTGCTGTTTCCGCTGGGAAAGAGAATAGGGTCGTTGTGTGCGGACAAGGGGATGGGTCAGTGGAACAAGCCTGCTGGGTCGAGGGAAGGTGATATGTTTGTGTAAGCCTCGTGGCAGCCTGGGGCCGGCCCGCCCTGGCGTAGGAAACGAGCTATAACCAGGCCTGTCCGCCCTCCTGCGTGGAAGTACTCAACGCCCACTTGATTCCAGTGCTCACTCGCTTGCCCGCCCACCCACAGCTCTCAACCCACCAACACACCCTCCTGTCCACCCACCCGTCTCCGTGTTTACTCACTCAACCACCCACTCAAAATTGCTCAAGTAACAAACCCCCCACAGCCCACATTTTTAAATACCTGAATCAAAAAATCACACAACACTTTTCGCCACCTTCCCACCCACCCATATATCCACCCTCTCGCCCACACCCCCCCCTCTCTTCACTCAACTACCCACCAGCACACGCATTCGCTCACTGCTCCGCCCCCTCCCCGCACCAACCTGCAGTTGAGTCCCCCTGCCACCAACATACCCGCCCACCCACCCACTCACCCACCCACTCACACACCCTCCCTCCCGCCCACATGCACACCCATTCCCTGGCCAGCCCTCCCATTTACCTGATCACTTGCACTTGAGGCCCCCGCCCCCCCCCCCCCCCCCCCCCCCCCCCCCCCCCCCCCCCCCCCCCCCCCCCCCCCCCCCCCCCCCCCCCCCCCCCCCCCCCCCCCCCCCCCCCCCCCCCAGGTTAGACCCACTTTGACACAGACGGACACACATACAGACTGATGGTGATTACACTAAGCGTGTGGTAACACCCTTCGGGACCACACGCTTAAAAAAGCTTCTGGTTTCTGGGGCAGACGCTGAGAACGAGATATGTAGCTAAAATTGTCATCTGACCACTGTTTGCAGAGAAATCTCGAGCAGACTGCATCTGCCACAAAGTATTTGGACATGTTTGTCTGTTGAGAAGAACGAAGCCCGAAATGTGCCAAGGTAAATTGTTCGTGGAACCATCAGTGCCTTGCTCGGTGTCGCCTTCACTGCGACGATTGTAAACGAACAACAAATTGCTGTTTGTGACAGAAAGTCAATTCTGTTCGAACAAGGCTGTTGACGAAACATGCAATCTCTCGGGGTCATCGTCCTTCTCAGCTGTCAAACGAGTCCTGAAGAACGACGTTCGTCCCTCTTGCACGTCTTCAGTCACAGCTCTGTCGAACCACCCACCACAAGCACCGGTTTGCCCAACCTGTACCTCAGGGAGATGCTCGCTTCGTCTTGATGCCTCTCCGTCCCAAACTGGGGCAAGACTCAGCACTGAAATATGTGATGATCCGTCGCAACAAGAATCTTCCCATTTCGTCATTGTGCGGCGCCAGAACCAAGTTACTGGACACCAAAAAGGCCCATGGTTGTGTGAACAACTCGCGCAACTTGACAAATTAGTTCCGAGTGATGCCAGCCAACCGCAGAATACTTTCAAAAGCGAAGCGACACTCAAGAAAATTGAGTGAAAGCTCTTGGACAAGACACCGAAGAAGCTCCTCGCTGGTAGAACTATCGTTTATTTTTCAATTATCACAGGATTTCTGTCGCCGGCCGTGGTCACCGTGGTGCACGCAGCAGCGTCAGCACCTTCTGTCGGATTTGTTGGGAAATTGTTCTGGACTTGATTCGCTTTGCACGAAGCACACGTCAATTAGCAACAACTCATTGCGCCACTGGACACCAACACGGAATCCTGATGTCCAAACATTTCCTTCACATGCAAAACACGACCTTCTCTGAAAAAGCAGTAGGAATAACAGAAGACAGAAAACAAAAACACTTGACAGTGTATGACACGCTGAATCGGTCACCATTCTCATGCCCAAAATTTAACTCGACAGAAAGCATGCAGATTTTGCCCATTTCATTTCAAGGGGGCGAGGGCACCACCTGAAAGGAACTTCCAGATATTGCCATAGTTATATTTTGTAGGGGGCGACAAATTGAGCTACGACCCACAAATTTTGCTGCAGCATCAACTGGCACACCAAGTTCATCAAACCATATGTGATGTGGTTAAACGTGGTTTGTTCCCCAGATCAAAGACACCTGACTCCCTCTTCATCTCAGTGGTGTGCAGGATTGCAGGATGGCTACATGGGTTCTCAAGAGGCAACTCCCATTGAAAGACTTACTGGGTGAACGGGAGCAGCCTTGGGAAATTTCACTTTTGCGTGGACTGGCAAACATTCGTCTTTTCTCAAAACAGGCTGCACAGTGTCGGTTTTGCGTGGACTGGCAAACATTCGTCTTTTCTCAAAACAGGCTGCACAGTGTCGGTTTCAACAAGCATGCCTGCAGGGACAAAACAGCAAGTATCTGGAAACGGAAGCATTTTTTTTTTTCAAATATGCAGACACCAGATTGAGTCCCCAATCCACTGTGTCAAAAGATTAGTAAACTGGTTCAGTCGAACTGAGGGTTTTCAGGTTGAACGTTTGGGGTGGAGTCAGTGACGGCGAACTGTCTACACTCCTTAAAAATGGCTTTGTGCGTCCCCCCCCCCCCAAAGAAAGATCTTGACATTGGACATTTCTGTGTTTCCTGATCTTGACAACAACAGCTCACCTCCCTTTCCTCTTGCCATTTCCTGTTGGTTGTGGCCTGAAGGGAATGAAGGTTTCAACTGCATGATGATTCACCTCTTCTGCGTCCAACGAAACGCAGACAACAAAATGATGGTGGAAAGGACCTTGCGCGAACCGCACGACAGCTTCGAGAAGCTTTCACATCAAGACACCGCACAAGATAATTCTTCAGTGAAACAAAGCACAATTTTGTTTGCAGCCTCATAAACCTGCATTCATGGCAGATCTACAACGTGCAATGGCGTCATAGGTGTGCGAAGATAGTTGTTCTCAAGCGACAGAGGAGCATCAGCATGTCGCCCAAATTAGTGCAAGAACAGTGCTCCAGGGAACATCCACACTGGGTGCGTCAACTCCAGGCAAGGTGGCTGGGTTTGAACTCTTGGAACGTCCAATGACGGTCATATCGTTTGACAACAGGTGCCTCCCAAGGGAGGGGGCAAGCCGTCCAGGTCAAGTTTTTCAGATCTTGGCAGACAGAAGGCCCTTCACACACACACACACACAACACACACACACACACACACACACACACACAACCAGCCACTGTCAGCAGTTTTACTTTGCAATGGGAGTTGAAGGTGTCCCTGAGAAGAAAAAAGTCCGACTTTCACTGGACTTATTTCCCATGCCACCAACAGCAGAGACTGCCAAACAACAACAAAAAATAGATCTAGAGATCTCACGGTGATTCGAACGAATGCGGTGAGCGATAATAGAGTGACGTTGGTTAGTTGGTTGTGGCTTGTTGTCAACACCAGGTGCTGCAACTACCAAATTAGTCCCTGCAACTTTT
>JAAUXT010093256.1_pt1 | contig 15679 bp, 18 predicted proteins | sample 7278171 | NCBI WGS metagenome assembly JAAUXT01 (sample SAMN14350112, study PRJNA611818) | marine sediment metagenome | isolation source: surface marine sediment (1.8m) | place: French Polynesia: Moorea | collected 2018-08 | reverse complement strand
GGGTGGGACTGAGGGTGCAGCACTGTCCTCACAGTGTGGGGCTGAGGCTGCAGTGCCATTCTCACAGGGTGGGACTGAGGGTGCAGCACTGTCCTCACAGTGTGGGGCTGAAGCTGCAGTGCTGTCCTGGCAGGGTGGGGCTGAGACTGCAGTACTATCCCCACTGTGAGGACGGAGCTGCAGGGACGGCGCTGCAGCCTCAGAGCGACTCTGCCAGCACCAGCAGCAGCCTGGCCCTTGTCACTGCAGAGTTTAGCCAGGTTAACTGCCCCGCTAATTTTACTGCCTCTAAACACGTCGGAGCCTGATGCGTGTTCCGGGGCCGATATGATGCTCCTCTGAGTGAGTACTCATGAGTATCCTGACTCTGAGTACCACTCAGATTGCCACGCGTGCAGCTGATTCGTCCATGCAGGCTTCAATTGGCGAACTCGTGTTTTGCAAACGTAACCGCCCGTCCTGTAGCGGTTTTCACATTGGGTGACGCGCGGTCATTTTCTTGACGTCAGCGTCAAAATTTCATTAGACCTAATGGTAGGATATTTGACGTCAGCCCAGAAAACGACCGCGCGTCACCCAATGTGAAAACCACGTGTAGTGCTGTGTTGTCATAAGCATGCGACCATGGAACCTTGGGCCTGAACTCACACTGAAAGTTTTGTGCGTGATGCGAGCTTTGCATGACATAATTGGGGAGGAGAGGACTCTCCCTCTTGGACACCAGAGTTTTGTTTTTAATTGTATGAAGGACTCAATCTAGGTCCGCCGCGTCTCCCCACCTGAGGTCTCTCTTGTTGTGTAATCGAACCACCTCCAATCGAACCCTCGATTGTCAGTTCGATCACACATGATTCTTTCCCACTGTCCCCTGAATCTTCGACTTTGTCCCAGCTTGCACCCCTCACTCTGGGCCTCCTTCTCTGAAGCTCAGGTAAGTGACAATAAATACTTGTTAAAAACCACATATGTGTGACTCAGCTTTTGTGACCCGGTCTATGGAGATGGGAGGGATCGGCACCTCTCTCCTGACAAACCCTGCGAAACGGCTCAGCCAGCTGAAGGACTCCGGAACGATGCTGGCCTGAGTACCCATACATCACACTCTTGTATGTACGAGGAACCACGGGCAACCCTGGTGATTCACATGGAGCAGTTGCAGGGTTCGTGCTGCGTGAGGAAATCCAGGGGAGTCCGGACGCATGTAGAGATGCCAGGCGATAATCAGACTGATGATCGTGTCACGTGATCTCCAGCGGATCCAGGGGCGAGGGGGGCGAGGGGGGCGAGGGGACTCCCCTGACCACCGGGCAAATTTATTCACCTTGGATTTGCCCTGGCGGGACAAGTTTTCTTGATTCTTACAATGTTGAACTTTTCAAAGCGTTCTCCCCAATGGGGCAGGGCCTGCTCACCAAATTGTGGATTTGATGCTGGGTCAGATCCAGGGCGGGTCCAGGGACGAGTCCAGGGGTGGGTACAGGGATGGGTCCAGGAGTGGGTACAGGGATGGGTCCAGGAGTGGACCCAGTGGTAGACCCAGGGGCGGATCCAGGGTCAGATCTGGGGTTGGATCCAGGGTTGGGTCCAGGGTCAGATCCAGGGTCAGTTCCAGGGGTGAGATCCAGGGTTAGATCCAGGGCCAGATCCAGGGTCAGACACAGGGTCAGATCCAGGGGCAGGTCCAGGAGCAGGTCCAGGGGTGGGTGCAGGGGTGGGATCCAGGGGCAGATCCATGTGCAGATCCAGGGTCAGATCCCGGGTTGGATCCAGGGATGGATCCAAGGGTAGGTCCAAGGGCAGATCCAGGGACTCACCCAGGGGTTGTTGGGGCGGGACGCCTGGCCGTAGAAAAGTATCCCCAGTCCACCCTGCTCCCGGACCAACCTGTGAAAGGGCTGTGGAATTGGTGGAGAGGTTGGTACATGTGCCAACCAAGAAAGGCCCAGTGAGACACAGATTGTGAATTGACTAAACCTGAGAAAAGCCAGGGGATCAAGCTGGTTCGGATCCAGGGGTTCATGTCGAGTGACTTTGACATCACGTTCTCTATCAGCAAGGCTCAAGATACTCCAGGTGAAAAGACGCTGTATTGTCTTCATTGTTGTCAGGATCCTATTGTTCGATCCCTCCCTCCGAGATTTGGGTCACGTGACCATAGTTCTGGGTCATTCAGAGTGACCAGGCCCCCTGGATCCGCCTGGAACCACCCATGGCTCAGACCTCCCTGGATCCTCCCCTGGAGCTGAGTTGGCTTCGCATTACACGCTGGCATTCTCCTCAGAGATCGCTTTTCGATTGCTGGTTCCACAGATAGAAACTATTTCCAACTTTCTGTTCCACAGATAGAAGACTTTGGCTCTATGGAGGAGGTTGAACCACAGGTCAGTGGAAATCTTCAGGCCCCACAGTGCGTCCTATGCGTTGCGTTGTCGGAGTGTCAGAATGCCCCGGTTGTTAGAAATACCCATGGGGGGTTTTGACTCGGACAGTTGCAGAGTTGAAAATGCCCATGGGTACTTCTTACCCCTGTCACAAATACTCTGAAAGTAAATTTCAGTACCAAAAGTACCCATGGGGTCTTTCCACTCGGACGATTGTCGAGTGGAAAATGCACTGTGCCTTTTTGACACCGGGTACTTCTGACCCGCCAACAGCGCCCCCTGTGTGGGACAGTGGGCGTGGCACCAGGAAGAACAAACTCAGGGTGGCGTTGCGTCCTGTGGTGGAAGTTCATCACTGGACGGGTACCCAGCACCCCCAGCGTTGAAGACAAGTTAATTACTTCTGCTCAGTACCAATTTCCTTGCACCCCACAGGAGTCCAGAACCCCAAGTCATCAGGAAAACCGTTTCTTCCCTCCCCGTCAGATTCACCCCCAGACCCCCCCCCCCCGACACACCCAAGGGTGAGATAGAATTCTACACTTTCCTGTTCTGTTCAGCGTTGCTCTGCACTTTTGACACAATGAATGATGCACTCCAGTACAAGGTGCAAAACTCCTGAGAGAAATCCTTCACATACTTCAGTGCGCATACACGAAAGTATCCTGAATCTGAGGATCTTTCACACTTGCGTTCAAATCCAGACCAATCATCACACGTGGAATTTCGCAAAATCAGCTCCAACACAAACAGACCAAATTGTTGTAGATTTTTGCAGACAAATTTGATTTCAGGTTTTTTGTGGCTTTTCCACTGGGTTGGTTTTGTGTGGTTGAACGTAAATGTGCGCGACCAGTTGTGCTTCGAGAAATTATTTGTTCTTTGTGCGCCAAACACAATACAAAATTTTGCGAATGATTTTTACAAAAAAAATTGTTTTCATCTGAAACTCCACAAATTTGAAATAAGAGTTGTTTGAAATGCGCAGAGAAGAATGTTTAAAATGAAGCAAAAAGTATGAAAAAAGTATCCAATGAGAGTATCCATAGTGACGAGAGTATCCAATAGAAAATCGATCAGCAGATCAATAGATCAATGAAAGATCAATACGTAAGTCCGGTATAGATCTGGTTGTTCAGGTGAGTACCTGCGGAAGTATCCTGTGATACTGACTCCCCCGCTGTAAGTACGCGGTACTTGAGTATGCTGCGGATACTCAGAGAGTACTCGCCCCCAAAATAAAGCCTCACCACCCTCTCTCTCTGTGCGCTTTTTCACCGCTGATCAGTGGGGATCAGAGGCTGAACATGAGGAAGGTACGAGGGATCCCAGGCACTGCACGCATACCTCCACACACACGCACATTTTAACAGTGCACTCACATCTTCACGCATACCTTTACACACACGCACATTTCAACATTGCACTCACTTTGCACGCATACCCTTTACACACACGCACACAACAACATTTTTGCACTCACTCTGCACGCGTACCTTTCACACACACGCACATTTCAACATTCTACTTCACTCTACACGCATAGCTCACGCACCATCGCAGATCGACCACGCAAAAAGAAATCTCTTCCCCTTGACTACACACTCATCCTCGGTGCAGCCCCCATACCAACGAGCCCTTCCCTGGGGCGGGGAACACAAGCTGCGTGAACGTGGTTCCAGAGATGGAATCCAGAGGGGGATCTGGCTGTACTGTACACAAGCGAAATATGCTGAGGAGGAATCGGGGATGATCCAGGGTTTGATCTCCAGGGGCGCAGAATAGGACACACGATATAGGAGTGGATCCATGGGCAAATGCAGAGGCAGGCAACAAGGCACATATTGGGAATGGAAGACCTGGTGTTTGGTTTCGGGTCACCCGAAAAGAAAGACTTCTGTTTGGCCCATTGAAAGAACCGGGGACCCGGAGGGTTCGAGATCACGTGTTCTCGTCGGGCTCCCGTGTTTTCGTGTCACGTGCGTGTCGCGTCCGTACACAAGGTGGGTGGAACCTCCGGAGCAAACACAAAGAGACGAAAAAAAGGTCGGACTATCCTTTGTTTTTCTCCCGGGAGTCGGACCTTGTCGGACCTTGTCTAGCACCGGAGGTCCGGACGCCTCAGACTCAGTGTGAAACGTGGACCAGGAGCCCAGGGCCCCAGGAGTCCTGTCTGGTTCAGCTTTATCCATTCACTGGCTCACCCATGGCGTTTGTCATTTCTTGACCCTTTGTATCAAGGAACATTTGCATTTTGCTGAATACACGAGGGTGTGTCATTGAATGGCGAGAATCGCTTTGGTCCTGTCAAGTGTTCAAACGACGCCCTCACTCATTGGCCATTTTCACATTGAGTGACGCGCGGTCGCTTTTAACGCTGACGTCAAAAATACACCATTGGGTTCAGTGTTAAATTTTGACGCCGACGTCAAAAAAACGACCGCGCGTCACCAATGTGGAAATCGCCATTGGCAACTGTCGCGAAGAAAGCGGTCGAAGACTTGACGAGTCTCATTATTTTATTGTATGGCAGAGCCTCGTACACGAACAGTTTTCACTGGTTCTTCTCTGCGGGTTTGTGATGGACTTTGCGCAATCCTCGCGACTTGGTTGGGTGGTGATGAAGCTGGTTTCTCCCACCGCCTGCGAAGCGTCAGCGTCTGTTCGACGTTGTTGGCGAGCTGCACTTGAAAGAACGTTTCCACAGGGTGATCGTCCGCGCAGAAACTCCTCATGGGCAGTTTGGACGTGGAATTTGACAATTTGTGCAGATTCAAAACTGCCGTGGAAAATCAACCTCGGGAGTTCTGACCCTCGAACACCTTTTTCGGTCATCAATGTTCGCTCTGACGAATTCTGAATCGGGAAAGCGTCTCCCCTCGGCTTCGGTCCGTCCGCTCGCGGGTGGCGCCCCCTTGAATCGGCCGGAGAAGTTCGTTGTGTCTTGCCTCCACCTGACGCTGGCTGTGGTTCGCGTGCAGTTCAGTCACACACGTTTCAAAGGCTCACAATTGGTTTCTCAAAACATTTCCATGGACATTTCAAAGACAAAAGATCGATCTCCTTCAGCGGTTGCGCTGTCTGCCCTCCCCTGGAACCGCCCCTGAACGCTGCCTCCATCTGTGTCAAGTCGCAGACGTCTGGCGTCTGGACCGCACCGCAACGCCAGTGCGCACGTGACCGGGAGTTGATGCACCGGAAGTAAACGCACCGGAAGTGGATCTCGTGCGATATCCAGCGAACGGCGACGTCGAAATGAAAACAATAAAATCAAATGAAGCAAAGAAGCCATTGTTTTATTCTCGTTTTTCGTCAGAAACGCTTGAAATAAATTTTTTTCGTGCACGGAATGTTGAACTCGATTCGAACGAGGCACGCATACCTCACACACACACACGCACACTTGGCTTGAGTATTCAGCGCCTCGCTTATTTACAGTTGCGAATGGAACACGCGGCGTCACAAGTTTGCGCACACATACACACGCACACACACGCACATAAAGATCAACACACGTGTTTGGGTGTGTCTCTCAAAGGTGTTGTTTTCCACAACAGATCTACGTTGTTTCGTGAACGCATACCTCAAGCACTCACACACACGCGCAGTTAAATTTTCTGCCCAAAATTTTTGCACGTTAGAACTTCAGCGCACATGGATATGTTGCAGCTGTGCATGGGGTGAGTTGGTCTGCCCTGCGGGGCCCGGATGTTGTGGGCGTGAAGTGCAGGGCACTGACCGCATCACCCAGCGCACTCATACGCGGCTACGCATAGCATAACGATAAAGACGCCTTGGAGGAGCTGGAGGAGCTGGAGCTGGAGCTGGATTCAGGACAGGAGTTTTGCACGGCTTTCCTTCATCCACTGCAATGCAAAACGAGGGAGAAGAGATGTAGCACGGCGCATGCGCGAACGTTTCTACAATAGCGAGCTCGGTGTAAGTCCGGCGTTTCTGTTCCCAGCATGCGTCACAAGGAACAGAACAATAGAACCTCAATTGACTATTTTTTCCAGTGCACTTTTGACGTGTTCATTAGAAAATCAGAAGCATTGACATTTTCAGAGGATCATAACGTGTTTGGGGGGGGGGGCGAAAACTTTGACCTACTCACCCAGGTACCGGTTGAAGCAGCAGTCCTTCTGACTGGTGTGGTAGACGGTTGAGCCGCAACAGTCACGCCCGTTCGTGTAGTAGATGGTGGACCCGCAGCAGTCGCACCCATTGGTGCCGTACACTCGGCCACCGCAGCACCCCTGCCAACTCAGGTAGTAGATCTGCCCGTTGCAGCACCCACACTCGGCCAGCTCGTAAGGCCTGGTACCGCAGCAGCCTTCCCAGGTTGGGTCGTACGGAGTGGTGCCACAGAGAGGTGTATAGGCGTTCGCGCACCCCAACACCACGATGAACGCGCACACGACCAACGTCTTCATTCTCAGCTCTGAAAGAGTGAAGCAAATTTTCACACACGTCCAAACCCGGCGTTCAAGTCTCACCGACAATTTGGCTGCATTGAGTCTCTCACACCATACTCCCTCCTGCCCTCTCTCTTCCTCTCTCTCTCTCTCTCTCTCTCTCTCTCTCTCTCTCTCTCTCTCTCCCTCTCTCGCACACACAGACACGCAGACACACACACACACACACGCACACACAGAAAGAAACAGTGAGTTTCAGAAAAAAAAAACTTGTGGCCTGCCTGCTTATGTTTTTGTTTTGTTTGACGTTTATGATGCAGAGTCTAACAGTCCAAAATCTCCTTGTTCCCTTTGTGATTTATTTTCTTGACAATTCTAACATTTTATTTCCCGAAGCTGGTCAAGAATATTTTCACCTTGAGGGTCAGCGACGCCGCGTGTCTCCTGGGTCCTCGGTCGTCGGTTCTGGTGGTCAGTTGTCCTGGTAACGCGTTGAGTCTCGGAGTCCGGCGCAGGATGGTCGGACCCCTCGCTCTCACCGCTATTTGTACTCAGAACGAGTCACGTCGCAGGGGGAGTTTTAGCCAATCACAAGGGTTCACCAGGGTTTCGGGGGTTTCCACAGTTTTTGCAGTCCGGAGTTTTAGCCAATCAGGATCCACCGCCATAGAACTCGCGGGGTTTTCCAGACAGAAAAATAGGTTTTAATTTTGCGACTTTTGCACGCAAAATAGACTTCGTGCAAGTAGAATTTTGGTGATAGATAGTCTGATGCGGTGTAGCAGGGTGACTCCCTCCCCGTGCCAAACTAAACCCCACAGGGAAGTTTTGTGCTTTCAGGGAGAAGACTTGTCCCCTTCCTGGCGCCCCTATCCCTTGACACCCCTTCCTTCCGCAATCATGGCTCCACTGGGGTTGTGCTCCTCACCCCAGGAGGTGCAGTGGGGGTGACTTGTCAAGCCAGACTCTTTTCCGGTTCAGTGCAATGACCAAGATAATTTCCAGAATGACCAGAATTGCACAAATCCTGCTCTTGTTCTGCAAGACGGAGCAACTCCAGATTGACTGAAGGCCAAGTCAAACACCACACGTCGCGCTTGTGCATGAGATCGACCCTCCATTGGCACATCAGCAATTTTACCCCTCCACACCAGACTTGCTCCACCCACCCCCCTTTCTTGCCAGTTCTGCCAGCGGATCCAGGATACCCCTGCACTCTCTAGCCCAAGTACCAATTTGTCCTCCCCCAAACATGCACCCCCCCTCTCCCCTGTTTGGAGCTTTTGACTGTCAGACGCTGGTCCGGATTTGGACCGGTCTCTCCTTCATGTCGAACCTGGATCCGGTGTAACGAAATGACCAGACTCGACATCAGGAGGCACGGGGTGGTGCTGCTCCTTGCTGAAGGTCAAGGAGATCTGACCACAGGCTCCAGTTCCTCACCTCGTGCACTCTGAGCCTTGACTGCTTGGCCATTTCAGGTGAAAATTGGTATGAGGCAAGGAGCACCAGCCACCAGACCTGCCTGACCTGTGGCCTGGGGCACTTCACCCTGTGTCTCCTGATTTGGAGTCTAGCCACTCAGTTACACCGGCAGTTGTAGCCAAAAACTCACAAAATTGCCGCATTCCATCCTTTTGTGCGTCTATCAAGACCAAAACCCAAATCTTTTGACAGGAAAATTAGTTTTCAGGTGTGTGTCGGGTAAAAAGCGCAAAAATGAGAAGTTCCAACTCAATGGGGGATTTTCTAAGGTCTTGGCTTTGAAAATAGAGAAGTGAATTTTGAAGCAAAATGAATTGTCGTGGAGCCAGGGTTTCGTGCCCGCAAAATCTGTCCCCTCTTGTCGTCAGTCCACCCGGTCAAGAGAGATTGACTGGACTCCCTGACTTGGTTCATCCGGTTGATTCGTGATCCCCGTGTGGATTTTACAATCCGGGCCTCTGTGAATCTGTCACCGTCACTGGCGGCAAAACGCCACGCGTTGGCGTCAGTGAGTGGACACATGTACAGGGCGGATCCAGAGCTGAAGCAGGGAACACGACCAACAAAGTGAGGTTTTGAAAAATACATGTATGTCGGTCCTGCAGGGGGAGTAGTGCACGCGTTGTTGCACCAAAATGATAAAGTCAGAATTCTGTTGCATTCTGTTTGGCTTTGCCAAACCAGGGAACTGCAATAGATCTGAAGAAATGACCAGCAACTGCCGTATCCACCCGTGCAACTGTGTGGATCAAGGCCCTGTTCGATTTGCCAACCCGAGTTGCAGCGATCGATCCCGAGCAACCCAAACAGCAACCCGTCTCATTGGCGGGTGGCTGTGGATCGATCCAGATTGGTCAAAATCCGTTTTATTTGCACCAACCCATTGCAATCTATTGCAACCCCGGTTTGTCAGATCGCGTGAATCGAACGGTGCCTGATATTGAACGGCACCTCTCCAGAACTGAGTGATTTCCACAGATCTTCACATCCAGACTACACAGTGAGGCGTTTTTTGCGTTTTTCTGTTTGCGTCTACGAATCTGAGAACATTGAGCTTGTCAAATTTCGGGACGAAAAGGAATGCAAGAGTCAGGAATGGTCTGGAGCTCGGGGAGTTGTGGTGAGTCTCGAGGTTTCTCGGATACAAATGGAACTTCCCGAGATGATCAAATACGCTCATTTTCAAGGTTCAAAAACAGCGAGTTGAAGATCTGCGTTGGGGCAGAAATGTGTGAAAACAGCTCACAGATGTGATTTCTGTTCGCCTTTTCTTCTTCGTTTTGGTTGACAAAATGTCTACAACAGATGAATTGTACTGAGGTCAAAAGCCACGGTGATTTGCGTGCTGGAGATGAAGTTTGGTGCCAAATGTGACGCTTTTTCTGTCGTACTGAAGTTACAAAATGACTTTTTTCCCCTTTGGGAGAGGGTCTGACAAATCGTGTTCGCTTTCTTCGCAGTTTGCGCACACCTTGACGCACATGCGATTGTACACACAGAGGCATGGGGAAACGCACACACAGTAACACAAGCAAACCACACACAGCTACACACACACGCACACACACACACACACAACAGAACCACACACAGTAAAACCACGCACACCACTCTGTTTTCGTCTCTCTATCTCTCACTCACACACACCACCCCAGGATGCGAAGAATCCCTTCACACAAACAGCCAACCAGCCAGCCATCCAGACACACGCACACACACGTGCACACACACGCACACACACAGGCACACACATACGCACACACAGACACACACACACTCACACACACACTCACACTCACACACATACACACACACTCACACACACTCATACTCACACACACACTCACACACATACTCACACACATACACACACACTCACACACACTCATACTCACACACACACTCACACACATACACACACACGCACACACACACACACACACGTGGACACACACACACACACACACACACACACACACACACACTCCCCTCCTGTGACCCCCGTCGCCTGCAGTTCCGACGGTTGAATTTTGAGCGGAGAGCAAAAGTTTGACTTTCAGATCCTTAAGTCAGAAATTCCCTTTCCTTGTCCAATTCTACCGCAAAGAGAACGAGTGAAACAAAGTGAAATCCCTGACGCACAGAGAAAACGCACGTGACTGAGCCCCACCACGTGACGCTTCCCATGCGCTGATCCCACAACGCGAACGTTACTCCAAAGCGCACAAAAAGCGGGGCGTTTTGGGCATCAGTTCGCCACGTGTCGCATCAACCCAGACGATAGCTTTTTTTATGGAAACCAGTTTATTCCTTTCAAATCACAAGCTTTTCAGGCAAAGCAAAGGCAAAATAAATGATGATTTGGAGGCAGTGTGACACCTCCTTTTACAGAGAAAAAAGATGATTAATAGGTCTGTTTGTTGTCGAGGAGTTGTTTTCGTTAAAGTCGCGAAATTTATTATTGAAAAGTGGAACGAAATTTGCTTCGGTCACACTGGGTGCGTTGCATTGCGTGTTGCGTTATCCTCGCAGTTGAAGTTTGCAGGAAGGCAGCGCGTGACGCGTCCCATGTGAAACCCAGACAGGAACAGACGTAATTTAGAGAAGACAAAACAGGGTGAAAATCCCCTTCAGTGTTTTTCTTTTTGGAGGTTGTTGTGTTCAAGTCTTGATGAGTTTTTGTGCGGGATTCTTCAGGTTCGAACGCGTGCGGCGAGCTGTGAGTTCTGGGTGTTCTGCGTTTTCTTTTTCTTGTTCTTGTTCTGTAGTTCTGCATGTTCCAGATGGTCTGGATGTTCTGGAAGCGGATCTTGTCGCTAACCGTCCACAAACTCCGGAGGGCCACAGATTGTACCAATGGGCACTGCAACGACAAGGGGTGCGCGTGCGTAAATGTTTGCATGCAGTTCAAATAAATGAATTCCAGTCACTACGCGAGTCAGTCGCTGTGCATCCTGGGTCCTCAAGTTATCGCGAGTACCAAGGTGCTTTTTGAACCCCCAAGTACCACATTGGAGACAGAATTTGGTTACTTGCCATTGGCTCTCAGTACAAGTTTGATCCTCTGTGTTTGACCTGGCAGTGGAGCACGGCACGGATTGAAACTTGGTGGTTTCTAAAAGTCGTCACTCACCCACGTTGACGTCCCAGCAGCAGTCGTGAGTCGTGGGGTTGTAGGACTGGGTCCCACAGCAGGAGGTCTTGCCGTACGAAGTCGAGACGACGATGTCCCGACAGCAAGCCCCATCCGTCCCATACGGACTCGAGCGTACTTGGCCCGCGCAGCAGAGGTGTGTGTACGGGTTGTAGGACACTGATCTGCAGCAGGAGGTTCGGCCTCCAGACTTGGAGTTGACAGTCCCCTGGCAGCAGACTTGAGTTGATGGGCTGAAGGCGCCTGCACCGCAGCATTCCCTGGAGGCGCCCGTGTGCACGTTGCCATTGCAACATATGGCAAGTTCGGTGTCGTAGAAGTTTCCATCGCAACAGGCCAACGAGTCGGGGCTCGGTGGGTATTTGTGCCCTCCACAACAGGGCTGGCGCCGACACATGAACCCTTCCACGCAGACACAGCCGAGCATCAACGTGAACACAGCCAGAACCTTCATTTTGCACCTGCAAAAAAACCGTCAGAGAATCAGGGGTTAGACTCTGTCTGTTTCACCAAGGCTCCCTTGGTCCCACCCCCGACCACAGAAAACCTTTTAGCCTTCAAGGGGTTGATAAATCTGGAGGAGAAATGGATTCTCAGCCTACCTTTGCAGTCTGGAACTCTTCACGTCGGAGGCGGGTGAAGAAGTGATTCAGTACGGTGCTGCGCTGCGATTCTCAAAGCGAGGCTGGGCGCGGTTCGCTCTCAGCCAATCAGAATCCACCACTGGGGTTTCTGGAGAGCTTTGACGCACAGGTGTGTGAAATACTTTACCCTTTTTCTTGCACTTTTTATGACGGTGTGATGTGATGGTGAGACACTCATTGGGGTTGCACTTCCTCACAGCGCAATCTTGAGTCTGCCCTCAGCTATACATTGTTGTTGGCAAAAAGAACAATGTTTGAGACGCACACAAACGCTTTGCTGAAAGGGGCAACAGTTGTCCATTCTGACTTGCTTGACCCACCAAAGCGGGATGAGAACCAACCCCAACCTTGACCTGGTTTGGTCCAACCTCGCGCCCTGAGAACCAGAGTGAAAATAGAGCTGGTAGAAGCTGACGTCACTTCCACCCAGAACCAGGTTCACTCGGCCAGGTGCGACAACTTTGTTCCCTTTGTCCCGTTGCACCGTGTCTTGTGCCCACGTGATGGAAAACACCGCAATGCAGCATCAAGTCACCCCCTCCCAATCTCGTCAAGGTCAATGTCCTTTGATGGCAGCGGCAGGCAATAGGCGTTTTCACATTGGTGACGTGCTGTTGTTTTCTTGACGTCAGCGTCAAAATTTGACTTTGAACCCAAATGGATCCACCAGAGGCCAAAACAAGCAAAAAAGAGACGTGTCTTGCTCAGGCGTTCCTTTGGGGGTTTTCACATTGAGTGACGCGCGGTCGTTTTCTGGGCTGGAGTCAAAAATTCCACCATTGGGTTCAATGTTAAATTTTGACGCCGACGTCAAATAAAAAGCGACCGCGCGTCCCGCAGTGTGAAAACACCTTTAGTTTGGACATGCTCCAATGACTCACTGGTGACATATTGAGGGTACGCGTTCCAGCAGCACTTGTGCGTAGATGGGTTGTAGTTGTTGGTTCCACAGCAGCGCGTCCGACCGTCAACCCCGCGTTGCCCGAGCAGCACATGTGAGTCGAGTGGTTGTAGGTCCGCGACCCGCAACAGGGCGTGTTTTTCGGGTACACGGTGCGACCACAGCATATGTAGTGAGCCTTGTGGTAGAGAGCTTCGTGATCGCAGCAGCCCCAGTATTTGGGATTGTACTTTTTCCCTGCACATTTCGGTTTCCGCCCCCACCACCCTTTCGGTGCAGGCGACACTGGGCACGAGGACCAGGACACACACGAGAAGCACCGTCTTCATCCTGAACCTGCGAACAGACAAAGCAAACCAGAGCTTTACACAAAAACATTGGGGAGGTTTAGATGCAACACGCGCCACGTAATACGTTTGACGTCGCGTGCCACGTGGGGCGTCCCATGTATTTCCATCTAAACCTCCCTATTTCATTCCTCAAGCGGTTTTCACGTTGTTGACGCGCGGTCGTCTTTTTGACGTCGGCGTCAAAAATTTGACATTGAACTCAATGGTAAATTTTTTGACGTCGACCCGAAAAATGACTGCACGTCACCCAACGTGAAAACACCTTCACCTGTGCAGCGCCTATCCATCATACACTGAACATGGTCCACAATAGAGTAACGGGTTTTCAAACAAATCAAATTTTACATGAACATAGAATTGGGATTTTCACACAGATGAGGCAGCGTGAAAATTTTGAAGCAAACAGAAGAAACGGACTGGACCAGTTTAATTTGACGCCCATGGGTCAAAATTTTGACGTGCGCGTCAAAAATTCTGACACCGCCCTGCCTGTATGAAAACCCCTCGTGCGATACTGCATTGATTTCCAGCTCACCTTGTGGATGCGCACCGCTTCTGGTCGTCTAGTTGGAGGTGCCCGGTGGACGCTGCAGACCGGTGTGGCGCACGCTGCGTCTCACAGCGAATTATATTCAGAACGAGGCACGACGCTATGCGTCTTCAGCCAATCAGAAAGCGTCGTCTGGATTCGGGGGGTTTCCACGTCGTGGTCTGCAGACTTTTTTGGGGGTTGTTTTGCAGTTGTTCCTTGTTCCTCTCAACCTTTGTTTTCGTACCGGTGTACGAGGGCACGAACACCCTGTCCCTGTCAACTCGCGCTGGACTGGTTCGTTTTTCGGGATCATCAGAAATATATTGAGATCCATCCACCAGCAAATCTGCATCCTCAATCCCCAACAGGGATTGTCTTAGCTTGTTGTGGATCTGACTGATTCAGACAAATCGAACAAACCCAATTGTTTGCACGGAGTCCAATTCCCCTGGGCAGATTTTGGACTGGCTCTTGCGCCTGGTTCTCTATTGGAGCCCTGAGGCTTGAAAAAAACAATTCGAGTTGTCCTTCCGTTCCGCACGTCTCAAACCAAAGGATTTTGCAGGCAACAACGTTTTTCGAAGCGATAGCCTGAAGATGCAGAATTCTTCCATTTTTGGCAGTGAAGTTTTTCAGTGGAGACATTTCCCCAATATGACCTGCAGAACCCTTGTTCCACGGTTTGTTTTGTGAGTAAAATTTGCTCAAAAACAAGAAGTTTCGGGGAGCGGGTGCCCTGGCCCCGATCTTGTGTCTGTACATTGCTTCGTGCCTGTTTGTCCCATTACACCGTCAATCTCGTCTATTTTACCCACCCCCAGGTGCTTGACACAACTCCACGATAGTCGTGGCTGTTTTGTCACTGAACAATAAGTCTATCTCCCCGCAAATCTGCTTTGTCATGTTGATGTTCTTTGCGCTGGATGCGTCGTGTTTTCAGGCGCATGACGCAGCAAAATTCTCCAAACAACAACCTCCGGGGAGAAAATCTCAAGCGAAGACGTCGTGTTGGAACTACTTTTTTTGCCGCCTTATACAATGAGAAAAAGTTTAGCGTGGCGTGTCCACGCAGTGTAGATCTATCTGTCAGACAGCGAGGGTCGAAAATATTCAGAGATGCACAGTACGACGTTGACGTGAGGGGTTTTCACGTTGGTGACGTCGTCGTGTTTTCTTGACGTCGACTGCAGCTTTCCTGATGTCAAGGTCAAAATTTAACCTGGCGCCCCTTTACAAACACGAAAAGAAAAGATTTGATCAGTTCGCGCCTGTGTTGGTGTCGGTGTCGGTGTCAGCACACGCAGATACACACTGGATCAGAGCAACCCCCTGCATGCATGACGTCTTCAAGAACATCAACAAACGTTCTTACGCACAGTACAAGCTAAACACATTGAAAAGTCACGACGACGCACCCCAGATGGTGGTTCCAGCCCTGCCCAACTCCCTGTGTCCATTCTATGAGTCTCCCGCAAAAACAAAATCATTTTTCAAATGTCCTTTCTTATTCAAGGGGCGGCCACACAGAGCAACGCGTCAATAATTGACGCGCATCAACCACGCGTCAACCACACGTTAACGCTCGGGGTGGCCACACAGGGATGCATTAATTTTTGACACGCGTCAATTTTCACCATTTTCGGCTGCGACATTTCACTCCAGTTTCGGCTTTTGACAGGGAAGGTCACTTGCTTGCGTTCGTTCATTCGTGCATATCTTCAAACACATACTTTGCATCATGGGCCGCAAAGCGAAACAGGTCCAGGCAGGAGATGAGGAAGACGAGTACGTCGACCTCACTCCCAAGCAATACCTGG
>JAAUXT010042876.1_pt1 | contig 15679 bp, 21 predicted proteins | sample 7278171 | NCBI WGS metagenome assembly JAAUXT01 (sample SAMN14350112, study PRJNA611818) | marine sediment metagenome | isolation source: surface marine sediment (1.8m) | place: French Polynesia: Moorea | collected 2018-08 | reverse complement strand
CCCCCCCCCCCCCCCCCCCCCCCCCCCCCCCCCCCCCCCCCCCCCCCCCCCCCCCCCCCCCCCCCCCCCCCCCCCCCCCCCCCCACCTCAAGTTTCCGAGATTTTTCCACGTATCTCCTCGCGTATCGTCTGCATTCTCCCTTCAAACAAATAAATATACCTTTGAGTTCAAGCAGTTCTGGCGTCAATACTTTGATTTTCCACAAACTCTTTTCCAAAATGTTACCGTTCTCCTTTTCTTGAGTCATACTTGTTGTCTCAGAAGTTTTTTGTTCTTGTTGCATTTGGATACAGATAAAACGTCATTAAATTCCAAAGTCCTGCTGAAAAAGCAACCCGCAGGTTTTGCTCAAAGTCCCCACCGCCTTCTGCTGCAACTTCAAGGCCAGACTCGTCTCACCGTGCATCTTCCATCAAAAACCACAGTTTCACAAATTTGGCTGCTGTTTGAACATACCGCTTCCTCTCTGTTCGTTTGTTCAAGTCAAACGCTCGCAAAATGCGATGCTCTTGTTGAACGAATTTCCGTGTGCAACGGACAGGCCCAAACCCAACCCATTCACAGCTCCTGGTTGACAATGTTGGTGTTGAGCGTCTTGCTTTTCTACTTCTTTCGCCGAGAACGACTCCCCTTTTTCATTTCTTTCTTGTTACTAAAATTTGTTTCTTGTCTATAAATCCTTTTTCAAATATTTGTGTTGCAGTCAAAACAAATTTCCAACTTTTTGACGCAATTGTGAAATTCAGATCTCACTGCGTTCAAGAAATTTTCCGCGCAAAGTTTGAGCCAGTACGCAAGTACAGCCTTCCTTCTGTGAACCATGTAAAAATATTTCATGAGAAAAACAGACCAAAAGGAACGAGAACTGCACAAAACAAACCTGGCTGTCAACTGCAGTTGAGTATTTCCGACAAAAATTGGCAGAAGTGGATTTTTTTCACATTTCTCCAGCGAGCGCAGAGCGGGTTTTGCGGGTGCGCGGCGGATTTTTATGCGCGAGTGGTCTGAGACCAGCGCCACGCTTCACTGAGCTCGGGCCCTGGGGCGCGATCCGAACAAACCGACGCCTCCCTCACGTGAGTGCGCCGTGAGTTCGGGAGTGCGTGCGCGTGCGTGCGAGTAGGCGGTCGGATTTTCAATTTGTGATCCCCGCTGCGAGGAGAATTTTCTTTGTCACAACTCATTTTCTCCTGTCGACTTTTTGGCAGACGCATCTTGGTTGAAATGCTTTTGCTCTTGACTCTTGAAACATACCAAAATTCTTCGGCGTTGTTTTGTTCTGGGATTGTTTTTGCAGTTGTCACCCAAGAATTGTGCGTGCGCATGTTTGGTACGACCGAAAATATATCCTCAAAACATTTTTGGTGTCAGGTTCCCATTGAAACAATAGGGAAATCACACTCATGTGCAGGACGCCCGTCCTTTTGGTGCCAACTTTGAGCGCAAAAAAGTGAAAATGAACGTTGTATCAGTGCCGTGGAGACAAGATCGCAGGGGTGGGGGAGGGGAGAAAAGTGTCCGCGTCCGTGTGGACTGCAAGTGGCCTGGACTATGCTGTGCTTCACAGTGAGACAATTCGCGCATTCTGGCGTCCTGACATCTGTCCTGTGCGCTCGCGTCGCCAGCACGATACTCTGACCTGACGGGGACTCGAGCTTGCACCAGAGAGAGGTGCGAAGATCCTTGGGTTTTCTGGTCAGGAAAGGGACTCATTCGGGGGTCCTAGGGATCCCAGAACGCAAATGATGTTGGACCCAGATGCCCATTGTTTTTGAAAACTTTACAGGTTGAATTTTTCAAAGTTGAAGTCGCCCCTCAGCAGGGTTGGACATCCCCGACCAAAACCAGGATCCACCTCTCCTGCAACAAAAGGATTTTTTGTGCACTTTCAAAGAGCAGATCAGGAATTCAGGACAAAAAATCTCAACATGTTCCCAGAATATGGATGACAAAGCAAAAACGCGGAACTCCAGGCACAACAACGGTCTGCTCACACAGAGACACCGTCCTTAACAAGTTCATCCGGGCTCTTTGTTCTCGTCGCAAACTTCGCAACCCTTCTTCACCGAGACGCACTGCGCTGCAAAAACGTCGTCGTCCCGTTGGCTCCCGGGGAGGTGAGATAGAGACAGAGCGCACCTGAACATGGCGGAAGTGCGAATCCTGGTGACGCCCTTGTTTGTGTGAACTCGGTGCCTTCGTTAGAGACGAGGTACTCCAATCATTTACCCACGGGCTGAAAAGCGTCAGTGCTTCGTGCAGCTATTTTTCAGTTGCGCAATTTGTTGGAGAATCGGTGAGTGTGGTTGAGGGAAAGCATTTGGGCACCCACGTTGCTTGGACGACGGAAATCCAGCCTCCACTCTGTGTCACGAGTCCCTGCAGTCGGGGGTGCAGGATCTGGAGGATCCGACCCCAATGCCGAGGCCAGACTTCGATGTCGAATTTTTGTGTGAATCATAACTGTGCTTGTGACGTAATTTTGGTGAGAGGTGTCCAGCCGAGCTGATTTCCAGGCGGGCTTTGGTCAAACTTCAAAATAGAAAAACTTGAGGCGTAGCCAGCAAAACCTGACGTGTCTGTTCAACTTTCGTTCAGCGACTGTGTGTGTGTGTGGGGGGGGGCGAGCGGACCCAAATGGGGGTCAGGAAAAAAATATTAGGATTCACGACGTGACTGACCAAATGTGTTGCGTGTGTGTTTTTGCACTCACTCCTTTCTCACCTGACATTGGTGAGCCGAGCCTGGCTGCTCAACGTTGTTCAGTGCACGTCGCACCGGTCGCACCGAATGCAAACTCTCGTTCCCACTATTGTTCCACGAAGCTCATCACATTTCGCACGGGTGTACGCGCAAATAATTGAGGGGTAGAATTTCATTCAGGATTGTGTGAGTACAGTTTTTCAACGCTCTGAGGGTGTACACTTCTGCACCGGAATGTCTGCGCGCAAAGTGCACGCACGTCGCTAATTTTTTCACCGGAAGTTTGCAAAGCTCCCCTCGCGTTGGTGTCTGAATCCTGGCTGGTCATTAGTTTCATGAAACTCGGGGCTCCTTTTGTGCTCAGTTTCGTACGCCCAAATCTTGTTTCATCAAAAATGAACACATTTGTGCAGCAGTGCAAAATTTGCGGGACGGGGGCAACACGACCCAGCAACACGACTGTGACACAGCAACATGACCGTTTCGCAGCAACGTCACCAGGCCGAGCAGCACCACCAGGCACAGAAAGACGACCAGCCCCATCAACACGCCCTTACAACAGACCAATCCCATCGACACGACCAGTTCAAGCAACAGGACCAGTCCTGGCAGCGAGACCTGTCACGGCAACACGTACAACGGGACCAGTCGTAAAACGGTTGGCGTTTGGTAGTGAAGGCCGAGGCGAGGCCCACAGGCGTTGCCTTTTCTTTGAACACAGCGACATCAATCAATCAACAAGCCCTGAAAAGAGTCAAAACTCGCTGCCACCTCAAAGCGTAAAATTTCCCCTGGTCCTTTTGCTGTGTATTTGAAGTGAGATTTTTGACACATTCATGTTTGTCCGCGACAGGACATGGGACACTCTCGTGGACAAGAGAGGCCTGCGCCTGCACATCCCCGGACCCCAACCACGCACCCGCCCCCCCCCGCTCAACGCCAATTGGGCAAAGACGTCTTGGAGTTTTGTCCTCAAGATTCAGTCACTCGCAAACTTTATCACAGATCCGGCAGACAGACATACGCAATGGAGATGTTTCATTTGTGATTCCCTGCAAAAGGGAGATCATGTATGTTAGTGGCGGTGGTTGGTGTGATTGTTGGTGGAACTTGGTGCCTACGCCTTGCAGATTTTGAAGGTGTAACGTTGAAATTTGGCTGCCTTCTCTTTGAACATTCTTCTACATGCGAGGCATCCTGTGCGGCGTCCATGCGCACAACCAAATGAAAACAAAACAACCTCGGAAATACGACAAAGGCGGTAAAATTGTAAAATATGACTCTATGGAGGAGCCAACTTTTTCGGAAACAGGAAAAAACAGGGCTCCTTGGCTCGCACAACCCAGACGCGCGCGGTGTGGGGTTGAACCCCAAGGTCACAGGCCTAGGCGCTGGGTTTTGCTGCCTCGGACCTCTGCTGCGCTTCAAGCCAAGCAGGAGGGAAACACTGTAGATCTAACGCACTGCTGGTCTCTTCCTTTCTTCTGGGGGCGTCAAAACGTTTTCTGAAGTTGGAGTTACCCCCGCGCCCCCATTGGGGTCACCCTCATGGGGTCACCCCCTTCTTGATCAGGTCCTGAAGCCGCCCCCTGGTGCCCCACGTGTTGCTTCAGGGGTCTCGTTAAACCGCTCACGTGGCTCCAGGGGCCACGTGGGACGAGCAAGACCAACAGTCGGAAAGGAGTTTTTGTTTTCTTGCCAAAGCACCTTTGTGTCCGTTTACGTAAAGCTCACTTTTCTTCAAATGGCGCTTTGTAGACCTGAGTGCACTCAACGTTCAGAATGAACATTTCAAGGGCATTGACACAGGGTTAGCAACCTCGGAAAACTTGCTTCGTACTTGCACAAAATTTATTTCTTGTCTGCAGTGGTATATACATCCAGGGGACCTCAAGGACCTGCCAAATCCAACAAAACCATTCACCCGCTGGCCGTGAAAAATTGTCTTCTCTGTGTGTGCATTGATGTTGTTCAGTTCGGTTTCCGAGCACGTCACGCCCCCTCTTGGCTGTCAATGAAAGAATCGGGGGGACAAGTGTGTTGATTGCACCAAAAAGAGGAGCGGTCAGCAAGTGGTGAGTCATGATCGCTTTGAAGGTGTTGACCATGTCTGGTCAAGACACGGCCAGCTATTCCAGGTGCCCAGATGCAAAGACTGACTCCACCAGGACTGTGGCTGATGCATTGTACAGCGCCTTTTTCGTTTACTCTGCTCTGCTTCTTCGCTCGGGTCCGAACGCGTATTGAAACGCTGCTTGCAGGTGGGGTGTGTGGAGGTGCAAGTTCTGAACCCAGGACCCACACCAGCAATGCGGTTTTGGGGTCTGACTAGGGTCCGACTCCAGGTTCAGTCAAAGTCACTAGCTCCGCTCAGAATCACCCTGCTGTTGACCCAATGCCACAGGAAGGACACAAGTTGCAACAGTAGCAACGCTGAACGTGATTTTATGCTGACTCCAAGAAAACATTGTGGCCACTGAAAAGCGAAAAATCGTTTGCGGCAACTTGGCGAGCAGACTTACAAAATACCGGTGGTGTTGGTGCCAAACACTGTGCAGAGAACAAACACGTGCGTGCTTTTTCTTCCTGCACTCAGTACACGACAACAAATCTGGAACAACCCTCTTGTTGCGGACTTTGTTTGTCGTTGTCCAACGTGAAGTCCCTTCAGAGGAAGGAGTACCCCCGGGTGTGCTGGGCCGTTTGGTCTGAATTTTTGCCTTGGGAAGTGTCCATCCCAGCCTGAAGGCTTCTTTGACTAGTAAGCTGACCAGAGCACAGCATTCAGGCTGGGGAACTGAGGGACAGAAGATTGGGTGGTTGGGACAGGGTAGGGTGGGGGCCCTGGGGGCCAAAGGAAGAATGATGAAGGCTTCTTGTTGCCAAAAGCGAACATGAACAGGTTGAGTCAAATCTGCACATCGGAAAAGGGCCAAGTGTCCGTATTTCCGTACGCTTGTGGTTTGGTTTTGCTACGTTTGTGTTCAGCACAGATACAAACAGGTCTGAGAAACGCCAGAAGGACAGTTCCTGACCAAACTTGTGCCAGATCTCCTCCGGATGGGTCGACTCTTGCGGTCTCAAGAGGCCCACTCACCGTGGTCACTCAAGACCATGTTTATATACACTCCTCGTAAAATTCTGAGGTACTCCTCACACAATTCTGAGGCTCAGAGACTCAGAAACCTGCTTGACGGAGGTCCGTTTCTCTCCACAAGCAGTAAAACAAAGGGAAATGACCGGATTCTGAAAGGAAAGCACAAAAGAAGAGAAGCAAACTGTCGGGTTCAGTCAAAGTGGTTTGAGGAGGTAACAAGGTTGTTTGAAAGCTCGGTGTCCCATCCGAGACTCGCTGGATGTTGAGGTCCCCCCCCCACCACCACCACCGCCACCACCCCCGAGTAACGTCCTTGATGTCCGGCGAAACAAGACTTGTTGGTTTCGTTCTTTTATTCACGCGAGTAAAGACGCCTCGTACAACAAGCAACAAAAGTTGTGATCACATGTGTTGTCAATGGAATGAGTAAAGTGTTCGTGTTTCGTCTTGTGGTGCATATCAGGTGCGGAAAGCATCTCCAAACGTGCACTACGAGTAACGAAGACGTGTGATGTTCGTCAGCGGGTGTGTTCAACGAGCAGAAAATGCCTGTTCTAGTGTGTGTGTGTGTGTGTGTGTGTGTGTGTCTGTCTGTCTGTCTGTCTGTCTGTCTGTCTGTCTGTCTGTCTGTCTGTCAGCGTGTGTGTGTGTGCGTGTGTGTGTGTGTGTTGTGTGTATTGTGTGTGCTAGTGTGTGCATGCCCTTGTACTGGTATGTTGAATCTCTTTGAGACTGCACTTTCAAACAACACTCTTCTGACGCGAGCGGCACGAGAACGTTCCCTGAGACACCGGACAATGAAAACCCGGATTTCCCTCATCCTGTTGTCCTCAAAGAGTTCAGAATCACAAATTTCAGTCAAACTCAACAAACACCACTGGAAAGTAAATGCGACTGCATTGGAGATTAAAATGCGACTGCGTGCGGAGAAAACTATGTGAGCTCCAAGACAAGCAGTGAAAATCGTCGGAAGAATGCCAAAAGTGACACCCGGGGCGGATCCAGGAGGACGGAACCTGGGGGCCCGGCCCCAGACCCCAGGCCACCGGAACATTTCCAGCCCATTTGTTGGCTGCAAGTGCAAAATTGTTCAATCGTCTCGTTTTCAAACGTTTCTCAAAATGGTGGAGATTGGCCTCCCATGTGGGGGTTGGTCACCACATATCAACCAGATCCTGGATCCGCCCCACAACACACAAACACAACATGGAGACTGCAGTCAGTGTTTCCTGTACGACCGCCTGTGGGAAAACTGCGTCAAAACGCAGAGCACAAGTCCTGCGGTGAGTCATCCACCAACTGCGACTCAACGGAGACGGGACGTCCGATCCCACCGGAGGAAGAATATTGCACATTGCCGAAGTTAAACAACGCTGTCACTCATCTACCACGGTTTTCTGAAAACAAAGAAAGGTGATGCAGTGAAAATTCGCACTGGACGCGATGAAGGCACTGGACGCGGGAATCGGTTTTGATCGTGCTGCACTCGGCTCTTTCCGTGAGTGTATATATCCTGGGCACGCCACCTCTGGGCATGCTCCCAGGGTACACAACACCTCTCCACCTAGGGCACACAGGGCAAGCCCCCCCGGGCACACTCCACCTCTCCGACTGGGTCACACACAAGGCAAGCCCCCGGGTACACACCTCTGCGGCACCAGGGGTATGCTCGCAGGGTACAGTAAAGGACGAATGACCCAAGGGACCTGGGCATACGGGGCATGATGATGACAACTTCGCTCACAGAAGTGATCAAAGGGTGCAGTGTGCACGAACTTTGCGATTTCAAGACGGAGCGCAGCCTCAAAGGGAAACACACACCACGTGTCATTCGTACTTACCCTAAAAATGCTTGCGCCCCTCTCTGGCCACCGGGGCTCCAGCTGAAGGTGCGTTGATGAGGGTAAATCGGGGCCCGCCGCATCGGGGCCTGGTAATAGAGGCTTCTCGGGGCGTAGCTGGGTGCTGCGCCGCCGCCGCCCCAGCCGCCCCGGCCCCAGGCTCCGCCCCAGCCCCGGCCGCCCCAGCCCCCGCGGGGCTGCACGGCGTAGCCCTGGGGAGCGAATCCGTAGCTGGAGCCACCGCTGGGCGGGCCGCGCGCCGCCCCGTTCCACGCTCCCCGCGCGACCAGACGCGGGGCGAGACGCATCGGGCGGGTCTGAGGCGCAAACACAGCCTGAGGGCCACCGTACATCCACCTACAATCGCAAAGAAAAGAACAAGTCACCACATTTGCGCCTGAATGTCCTTTGTTTGATGAAATTGTCTGCGAATATTTGAATAGTTCTGGTGAAAAATTGTGTCTGGAGCTGATCCAGAGTGAGGTGAACTCATTCCCTGACCCCGGAATTGTTTGACCACCATCACCCCTTCCCGATATGTAACTTCGTTGGCAAGGGTGGACGTTTGCCTCCCCCCCCTTGGTTTGTTCCCACCCCCTGACTTCAAGGTGGAATCTGCCAGAAAGAGAGAGTGTGTGTGTGTGTGTGTGTGAGAGAGAGAGAGAGAGAGAGAGAGAGAGACAGAGACAGACAGAGAGAGAGACAGAGATGGACGAGTGAGACGAGTGGGAGCGAAAAAGAGAAAGAAAGAAGGCGGAACGGGCGAGACAAGAGAGAGAGAGAGAGAGAAGAAAGAGAAGAGAGAGACGGAGAGAGACGCAGAGAGGGAGAAACAGAGACAGAGACAGGCGGAAACAGAGAACATCAAAAGACCCGTACCTCCTGCGCGCCCTCTGGTAGTAGAGTCCGTAGACGATGGTGCCGATCAGCGCAATGGCGCCGAGCACGGACAGCACGGCGATGGCGGCGAGTAGCCCCGACGACAGGCCGCCGGAGTCCTGCACGACGCCGGGAGTGGCGCCACCCCGCGTCGTCTCGTTGTCCGGCGTCACGTCGGGAACTGCAACCAGATCCCAACTTTGTACCTCTGCGGTCACGAGACTTGTCGCGTGCGCCCTCGTTGCTGTACAAATAGTTTCTCACAGTGTCCATGTAAAGGCTGTTCAATCACACGACTTGATTACAGGTCTCAAAAGTCGTGCTGTTGAACAAGAACTTTTGGTTCTGAGGGTGACATGAAACGAGCAATAGACTCGAACACAACCAATGAACCTGAAACGTGTTGCTGTATTATTCACTTTGTCCCAAAATTTCCGGGAACGCCCGTTTTGGATCATGCCCTCCATGTACAAGGTCTGTGAGGATCTGGGTTTCCGAGTGATCGTAATCTCTCTTGAATCTGCAGTATCTGCGTACACTGTCTTTCTATGTCAATTTCGGATACACCTCAGCTCGGTTGATTCGAGGAGTCCTGACAGGCCCCGATTTCTTCAAATTCGCCAAAATTGAATGAGCCGTACACATTCCAAACAAAAACCCAAAAGACCAAGCAAGGAACCATTCTCCAAATTCTTTTTTTTGGCAGGGAAACTGAAAAAATTCAGTTCGAATGGACTGAGGCGGGATGCGCAAAACAAGCGCGCATTTTACGAGCGTGAATGTGGTGGATATTCAAAAACGGTTCACGAGTCTTACGGATGCAGATGCCGGCGACTTCCTGCTCGCTGGGTCGACAGGCGCACGCGAAGCCGAGCGGGTTGGAGGCGTCGGGGCGGCAGCTGCGCGGCCCGCACGGCGACGCCTCGCAGACGTCGACCCGCTCTGCGCATGTCGAGCCTGCGGGGAGAGAGACAACGGGGTGCGTCACGTGTGCGTCTCTGTGCGTTTCGTGGTTCCTCCTGGACGCACTGCTCAGGCAAAAGGAGCGCGGTGATGCTGCCAGCGCAGTCAGGTTTGATAATCCAGGAAATGAGAGAAAAGCATTGATCATCCAAGTTCATATGACACCCAAGTGCAAGGTGCGAACATTTGCTTTCATTCCTCAGGAAGGTTCCATGCGCCATGGAGGCAGGTTTGTTGCAATACGGTGCGTCAAAAGGTGTGACGTGCGACATGGCATTTCAACATGGACAATCTGTGTTGTTTTTACATGCGTGGTTGAAAGTTCCTTTTTTTTAACAATGGTTTTGCAGAGACAGATTTGTTTTGGTGCACAGTAACTTTTTGTGACAGGATAGTGGTGTCTGCTTTGCTTTTTTTCAAGACTTCCAAATGAGTGAATTTCCAGCTTATTTTGCCACGTCACGCGTCACACGGACACCAAGCAACGTGCTGCAACTAAAACTCCCTATTCGCGGTACCTGTCCAGCCCGTGTTGCAGACGCAGGTCCCGGTCAGCGCGAAGTCATCGTTTCCGGTGCTCGGCTCGCCCGAGTCGGCGTTGCACGCTCCGTTGGCGCCGCAGTCCGGACAAGAGACGACGGCGAGCTGCGTCGCCTCCGACGTGATTCCCGTGTTCGGGTTGTTCGCCACCACACTGCAACAAACACCACATTGACAGGCGCGTCTCTGATACGGAGGTTTAGCAAGGACGTCCGGTCCTTTTTTGACGTACCACAATTGCCAGATTAGTGACACAGATACCATTTGGTCACTTGCCATTGGCTCTGGGAGTAAATTCAGGGCAAATGTGATGATCTGGGGCAGCGATCTGGCAAATGGGGCACCTTGCGTACATAGTTAAGGCTGTGCTGAACCTCGCCAATGTGCCACCAATGAACATCTTCCGATGTAGTTTGCATTGTACGGATGATTTTCCCTTTGTTTCAGTCAAGGATCAGGAGGTGGCCCATGCGCCCTGGATCCGATTCTGTTGTGCGTCGACAGGTCAGTGATACTCACGACACTCGGCAGGTGGGGCTGGCCACAGAGATGGTGTTTCCGCTGATGGAGAAGCAGCCGGTGTCGGCGTCGGGCGCCGCCTGCAGCTCGGCGCCGTCGTCGAGGTCAGGCACGGTCACGGTGCCCGTGGCGCCGCCGCCACCGCCACCGCCGCCAGTTGGCGTCACCACCACCGCGGTGGGCGCCTCGAGAGTCGGCACCGGTGTGTCTGCAGAGTCACGTTCACAATACACGTGGAATTGACCGTACAAAGAATTGATGGATGACAATGACAACTTAGCTACTCAACGACCAACGCCAGAGAGGGGTGGGCGTGGAATTTCACGATCACGCAAAATTTGTTGGCAACAAAAGAAATGCGAGCGCATTTCGTGCCTCTGTGTTGACGACTGACGCAGTAGACTTCAGCACCAAACTCAAGTGGACGGGTCAGTGTCGTACGGGTGACCGAGTTCTCAGAGGACCGCGGTTTCCCTGCGATTCTTGGGAACAACTCACCGAGAGTGTTTTGCTCCGTCTCGACGATGTTGCCCGAGTTGAGGGTGTCGGCCGCGACCCCCGGATCTCGAGTCTGCCACAAGTCCCACAGACAGTCCCGGTTCGCCGCGCCTGCAGAAAAGGGCAGTTCCAGAACCTCGAGGTCCGTGGGCTTTGTGCAGGTGACGTTTCTTCTTCACACATACAGTTGTGCGTGGAACGACAGAATTTTCAACGCAGGGAACAGATACGTGGGTCAGTACTTTTGATTGGTTTTTAAACTCAAAACGTCAATTGTTTTTGGCTCTTTTGAGGACGAAGAAGGGGGAAAGGCCACGTCAGAGAAAAGTCTTTTCTTCTGAAATTGTTCTTGCAACACCAGTTGAATATGTATTTGGGACATATCTGGTTTGGCGCACAGAACAATTTCGTGCCAGTGGCAGGATCTATGGAACTGTACCAACACATTCTGCAAGTTGAACACGTGCAACTTCAGTCGGATTCGACAATGAAGTCATGAGATGACAGCAGAGTGTGTGGGAACAAAACACCATCTTTTTGAATTTGCACGGGTAAAAAAACATTTTGCGATTGTGACACAAATATGGGGGTCAGATATCGTGTTTGCAGTGCTGGGCAGGCTCCATGGCCCCTGGACCCGCTGGAGAGCGATGTGGACGCACCTCGACAGATGCGTATGTCGTCTGCGGTGGGCTCGGGCCGAGTGAAGTCGGGTCTGAAGTCCGGGTCGTTGTGAGAAGCGTAGTCTCCGGTGAAGAAGGTGAAGATGGACTCCTGCTGGTTCACTCGCCCTGCAATGGCACGAAAAAATAACCTAGATCCCCCCCCCCGGAGTCGAAACTGGATGTGCTTCTACATCCACCTGATCACTGTGTGCCTGCCCCTGGAACCGATCTTGGCCCGCGCCTGGATTCACCCCTGGGTCTCCCCGCGAACCCCCGCCCCTGCTCCTGAATCTGGCGCTGAGCCAGGGTCGATCTTTAAATCTGCCCGTGTGTCTTCCCTTGCCCCACTCATTGACCGGCCCCTGCATTCACAATTGGGTCTGCCCCTCAATTCACCCCTGGGTCTGCCCCAGGGGCTGCCTCTGGTCCCACACTTTGACCCAACCCTGGATTTACCCCTGGGTCTGCCCCTGGGTTCATCCCTGGGTCTGCCCCTGACCTCACCCCTTGACCCATCCCTGGATTCACCCTCGGCCTGCCCCTGGGTTCACCCCTGAATTCACCCCTGGGCCTGCCCCCGCCCCACCCCTTGACTCATCCCTGGATTCACCCCTTGGTCTGTCCCCGCCCCACCCCTGGGCCTGCCCCCGCCCCGCGCCTCTCACTCACAGTGCTCCCCGTAGCCGTCGTGCACGAGTTCGAGCTCTGAGCGCGGATCGGCCGGCACGTCGAGGTACGTGCCGTCGGGCCGCAGGAAGTCGTCACTCGTGTCGCCGTTCATCGTCCCTGCAAAGGTACAGTCTCCACTTAATTCGACACAACTTGCACAACTCAAAATGAAGCTGGAGCAAATGACCAGACACGATTTCTTTCCAAACACGCGCCTTTCTGTTCCTGACCTGTCTGGATGAACCTGTGTCTCTGTGTTTCACACGCAGAAAAGGTCATGCACCGCAAGGGTCTCTGACACTCAACGCCTTCATGAGTAGCTGGCCCAAATCAGTTCTTTTAAACTGATGAAACACCCTTGGTTCAGGTCTCTGGCCATGTCTCCACGACGGGTTGTGGAGGCTGTACCTGCGAGTCCCCGAACGTTGTCCTCCTGCTCGGCCTCCACCGTCATTGCGATCAGCAGCATCCCGTTCGACGCCTGCACCGTCACCGTCCACGCTGAAGGCAGCAACAACCAGGTGAAGTCGCAACAACCGCAGCAACAACCAGGGACAGTCGCAACAACCAGGTGAGGTCGCAACAACCAGATGAGGTCGCAACAACCAGGTGAAGTCGCAACAACGAGGGACAATCGCAACAAACAAAGACAGTTGCAACAACCAGGAAATGTCTCAACAACCAGGCAAAGTTGGGCTGTGGTTTCACCAGTTCGACTGCCAAGTACTTTTTCTTTGCAGAAACGCACATGTTTTCTATCAGCGAGAAAGCGCTTTGCACAAACTCCTCAGTTATCTTTTGTAAAACTGGTGCGCTTCCGAGAAAAATACATAAGTTTCCGCTCCGTGCCAGAAGGCCTTGATCTTGACGCACCTTGCCCGAGCGCGACGACGGCGCGGTTCGCCGCCTGTAGAGTGACGGTGACGCTGGAGCCGGCGGGGGAGAAGTCCTCCCCGACGTTCAGCCGCGGCGGGTTCCCGCCCACGAACACGTACATGCCGCTCGTGTCTGCGTGTGGGAAAAAGCGTGCCGTAGTCACGCGTTGTTCATACATGTGTGCAGCTGTTTGTGGCAGAGATGTTCAAAGAACACGGGAAAGAAACGAGAGGTACTCAGGTGGGGAGACCATTGGGGCTGTTCTGGGGCCCCAATCCCCCACAACATACCCTTTCTCCGTCGCAACACAGGTGCAAACGCATCTTCATATTTGACATGTTAGAAGTCGTGGTGGTCGTCCTAACCTGATGGTGGCACATCACGTCCCAAGGGCCTCACCCAATGACCAAGTCATAGATCAGCCGCAAGGACGTCGCCACGTGACCAGGTCGTGGAACAGCCCCTGGAACCTCCGCCCCTGGAACCTCCGCCCCTGGGAGCATGCGCCACTCCGCCGCCCCTGGAACCTCCGCCCCTGGGAGCATGCGCCACACCGTCGCCTCTGGAACCTCTGAGCGCGACTCACCACTGACGAAGTCGGAGAGCTGGATCTGCACGACGTCGCTGGGGGAGTCGGCGTTACGCATGACGATGCCGCAGAACTTGGTGGCGTTGACGGGCGTGAGCTCGCCGTTGTCCTCCCGGCGCTGCGCCAGGCACGTCAGCACCTGCAGATGGCGCCACGTGAGGTCGTGACGTAACGTCGTCAACACCAACGTGCGTTCTCCACATATACCAGCTCACCAACACGATTCACACATTCTTGTGCCCATCATTGACATCATCTGACACCTGATTCTTCACGGGTGAGGGTTTATTGTTGTTTCAATCAGGCCTTGGTGCCCAACAGACACGGAAAATTTTGGGGCGCACATGTCCACAGTGAGTGTGCATGAGAACATCTGTAAAGTCATGATCTTGAACTGAGTATTTTTATGCTCTTTCTCCGTCAATTCGAACCGCAGCCAATTCCAGCAAATTTCACTGGAAAACAGATCTTCTTTGAACGGGTGAACCAGCCCTGCAAATTGTGTGTTACCTCCAAGTGCACGTTCTTGAGCAGTCTGTTCCAGGCCGTTCCCAGGGGCCTCGGAGCACAGGCCTAAGTCCCCGTCACTCACCCCAAAGAAAATCAATTTGTTTGCAAGTGCCGTCCACCATAGACCGTTGCTGTTCAAAGCTGAAAGTCGCGGTCTCTTTGGGGGTAGCCCCTTGACCAAATTCTGGGTCTGCCCTGTTCTCGGCCCATTGTTTTCTTTGAGTCGGAACTGACCTGGATGGAGGTGGAGCCGTCGATGGTCTGGACGAGCCAGTAGAGCCCGAGCCCGTTGAACGTGTACTCGAGGCCGTCGATGGTTCTGAAGTGCGGGTCGCCCCGGATCAGCGCTGCAACGACGCGACACGCACCCGTTATCACCAACAGCGTCACAGCGTCACGCCTTACATTCCACACGTGCGGTGCCCCAATTTCCAGAACAGTGACACAGATACCAAACTAGGCTTCTAAATCCACACTGAGAGCCGATGACAAATGACCAAATGGTATCTGTGTCACCAGTCTGGCAAACTTTGGCACGTCGGAAAAGGAGCGGATGTGTTTGCTGAAATCTCCACGGTGTTACAGTGCTAGAGGTTCACAACAGTTTGGCGTCACCGTTGACTCTGGTTTACAAGGTAAGAAGGCCTTGAGTCGGATACTTTTCCTGTGAGGAACATTGAGGAAAAACTGGGCGTTGTTCTCAGGGGCGGGCTCAGGGTGGAAAGGAAGACCCCAAGAAAAACATTTGCACCGTACGCCGAAACTGTTTCTTTCTTCACGTTGAGGAGACCCGGCTTTTTCAAGACCCATGGTTTGGTCATTTCAGTGTGTGGGTTGAAATGGCCAGACCCTGGGTCACATCTCTTGAGTGCAATCAGTCAAGGCTCTGAGTGACAGGTGCCAAATGATTGCAATGTGCACACCCTGACCAGACAGTGGGGTCTCCTGGTTTCTGGGGTCTGGACATTTCATTACACCGGCCCCTCTACCCCGACCCTGGACCCGCCCTGAGCGGCACCTCTGATGGGAGGCACGAAGCACTGCGTCGTCGCCTTCCTGCGCGCGGCGTAGTAGAGGCCGCAGCTCCCGGCCGTCGAGCCGCCCGGCCGCGGGTTGCAGCACACCTGGTGGCCCCGCTGGTCGTCGCTCCCCCACCTAGAAACAGCCATCACCAAGGTGATGTGTGTTGGGGTTTTCACATTGGGTGACGCGCGGTGATTAGGTGATTTGAACCTTGTACCATACATTATGTATAATGTATGGTGGTGAGAATCACCTATAGGCATCAAGAGGCAAAATCTGTGAACGCGAGTTTGAAAGTGTTCTATT
>JAAUXT010145306.1_pt1 | contig 15683 bp, 19 predicted proteins | sample 7278171 | NCBI WGS metagenome assembly JAAUXT01 (sample SAMN14350112, study PRJNA611818) | marine sediment metagenome | isolation source: surface marine sediment (1.8m) | place: French Polynesia: Moorea | collected 2018-08 | reverse complement strand
CCCGCCAAGTCACCCAGGCCCTGCCCCATCTGCCCAGTCACCCAGGCCCTGCCCTATCCGCCCAGTCACCATGCCTGAGACTGACGCGTTCGCACGCCCACCCACCCTCTCTGCCTCACACACCGCCCGCCCGCCTGCCCTGCCCCGCCCGCGGTCGAGGGCCCACACCCTGCGGCCGCCGCACCTTCGACCACCTGCCGGACTGTGTGATGGAACAGAGCAGCCGCGACTGAACCTGTCGCATCCTAGTTCGGGGGCATTCGGTTTGTTTCGGAGCGTCTTGAAAACTCATCAGCCGAGCATCAGTGCGTGTTGGTGCCACAGGTCGGTGGTCCCAACGTTTTTGTGGAAATACCATTTTGCGTTTTTTGTCACAATTCCATCCGTCTGCTACAGTGTAAGTGTTGTCTTCTCAATGGAAACTTTCATATTGGAAAGCTGTACGTGTGTGCTGGTGTCACAAAGTTGAAATATTCCGTTGCAATGACATGAACAACCCTGGATAACTTTCGCTTTGACTTCTTCAGACAAGAATTGTTTCCATTTGATTCAACTGAACATGCAGACACCACTCGGCGTCGAGGAAAAACTGCTTGCATGACATTCCCCGTCAAAGTTCTGTGTTCAGTGAAGGACTTCACCTCAACGCAAGTGAAATTGTGTTGAATTGAAGTTGAGCCTGCCGAGTTGTGCTGTTTGTTGCAGTAACTCGTGCAAAGCAACTCGTGATGCTGCGTCTCCCCCTTGTGCTGAGGCTGCAAACTGTTCCGCACACTTCGCTGAGATTTGCGATGGAGTGGGAGCTGCACCACTCTCCATGATTATGCAGTCAAACTTCACTGCATGCTTACCCTCTTTCAGTTCGCAGGAATTTCTGTGTGAATGTTTCTCTCCCTTTACGAGCGATCTATTTCACAGATGCTGAATTTCCACGTTCTGTCCCTGCAAAAAAAAAGAAATATTTGAAAGTGCACACGAAAGTCAAGAATTAATGTGTCAGTTTTTGGGGAAGGGAAGGGAAGGAAAACACTGGAGGGAGGAGTCAGCTGATTTCTTTCCTCCACAAAGATCGCACAGGTCAGGGGTACTACCCATGGTTTCGCTCATCTTTGGGAGAAACGCTCACGTCGCTTGGCGACAGAAGCTGGAGCCCCACAGGAGGCACTTAATTTATATTCTGTGGCCATCCGTGCGAGAAGTATCTATCCAAGGTACTTTCTCAGACGGAGGACCGCACGGTGGAAATGGTCTTGGTCATTTTTTTTTTCAGGGTTTTGTTTTCAAACTCCAACACCGCTGAGAGGGGGTGTGTCGCACACTGCGCGTCCTTCGACGCTGTTTTTGGTTGCATGTCATGTTACACGCCACTCTGACCAGGTTACATGCCACTCTGACCAGGTTACTCTGGTTCCATTGGGTGCTGTACGAAAACAACATCTGATGAGCCTCACCCGTAGTCGAGAGAGTAGTGCGAGTAGAGTCCGTGCAGCGCCTTGTGCATCGGGAGGCGAAACTCGAGGTTCTGCCGCGGCTCGTTCTGCACGTCCGTCTGGAGACACACCGAGAACCGGATTCCTGCAACACGCAGCACAGTCCCGCTCCATCACTGAAGCCTGGAGACACTGATCATGGGCCAGAAGGGTGCGTTTCTTTCTTTAGTGATGACCATCGACTGCCTTCCTGCAGCCCTCTTGCCTCACAACGCTCAGGACAAAATTATTCGCTCGTGCGTTTTTGTCGTGTTTTCCGGTCGTTAGAACTCCAGTCAGTATGGCGAGACAGAAAACTTGGGGGCGGGGCGTCGCTCAGGCATCACGGTCTTGAATAAAATTGTGTGATTTCACATGAATCATATATTTTGCAATGCGAGAATCCCATCTTTTGTCGGTGAGGGCTACTGCGGACCCACCAGGGGGCGCCCCCCTCACCTGGCGTCGAGCAGCACTCGATGCGCCAGTTGCGGTCCTTGTCGGCGGTGTAGCTGGAGAAGAGGCCGCTCACGTACTCGTTCTCGCCGCACTCGAACTCGATGTCGCCCATCCATTCGTTGATGAACTCCTCTGAAGCACCCAACATCCGGAGTCACCGCATAGACACGAGCACACACACACACACACACACACACACACACACACACACACACACACACCAGACGTTCACCTTTGCGCCAGCACGTCGGAGACTCAAACTCCACCCTGCGCACACGTCAGCGCACAGAAACGAGAAATCTTTTTGTCTGAAACTCCACAGTATTTCAGTCAACAGGAATATCAGTTGTGACAAGTTTGTGCGAAGAATTGATTTGTCTGTCGAATTTTCCTTTTTGTGATACCAATCAAAGGACTGCGCGTTTGAGTGAAGAAAAGTTGGACTTGCGGGTCGAAAGTTGGGGTGCGTCAACTTGTTGGGGTGGGGGCAGACCCTCGTGGACCCGCAAGAGAAGCAACACGTACTTGTCCACCAGCAGTTCGACCTGTCGTTGCCGTTGAAGTTGAATCGGGTGCAGTTGAGTTCCCAGAGCCGGTCCTCGGTGGCCGGGTCGAACTCGCTGAAGAGCCCCGAGATGCCGAAGCCGTACATACACGAGCGCGACAGCATCCCGCCCAGCGTGTTCGCCCACTCCGTCCCGCCCACCGGGGCCCCGCCCAGACTCAGCACCAACAGCGCCAGGAAACACGCAGCCGCCCGACGATGCTCCATCTGAAGCCGACCAGAAACGTGATTCTGCTTTTTCCTCCTTTATGTTCGGCTGCCTTTGGGAAATTGTCTTCAGGTCAGGCAGAGTAAGAGCTCCTTGACAGTTAACGCACCGAGAAGAGTGAACAAGATCTATGACTGGTGACGCAACAAGAGTAGCACTGCCTTCGTATTCTTTGGTTCTATGTTTTTGTTTTTCAAGCAGCAAAAGTGAAGAAGGAAAGTCCCTGTTGGCAGCAAATGTCAAGAACACGGATGTTTCTCGCATCCTGTGTGTGCGCGTTTGGAAGAAAAGAAACAGTTTTTGCCCCTTCGCTTGTGGAGGTCTGAAAAGTTTTTACTTGACCCTGCTGCGCTGTTTTGTTTTCTGGTTCTGAGAAACCTCGGCCACACCTCGCATTGAGCAATTTTATGGAAGACAAGATGGGCATCATCCACACTGTCTACAATGAAGCAAAGTTTCCTACCTTTGAGGCTCCGGAATCAGTGATCTCCTGTCGGGCTGTAAACACGAACCAGGGGGCTGCACCGAGAGGCATGCAGGAGCGCTGAACCAGAGGAGCTGCTGCTGCAGGAGCTCTTCACGCTGCGAGGCTTCCACTTCCACTTGGTGCTGCAGGAGTCTTTGTTTTGAAGCGGCTCGTGCTCAGGTTCCCAACTCCTGGATCTGCCGTCAATCACAACATTTATCAAAAACATTGCTCCAGGTGAAGTTCGACTCGCCCTCCCTGACAAACTCAACGCTGAAAGGGATTCGCTCGAGAATCAAGCCCTTCACTATTTTCGTACGAACGTTCATTCTCCTGCACCCAAAAAGCTCGTTTGTTGACACGCGATACCGCGGGAAGAGTTTGAAGTGAGTTTTGTCGTGCCGCTTTTGCCCTTTTCAGTGCGCCGTTTTCAGAAGCATCGCGACTCCCGACGAAAGTGGGTCACCGGCCCGGTCCTGCCGAGGTCGCTCGCACCTTCTGAAAACGGTCATCCGCTGTGGCGTCTCTTTCACGTCTGTAACGATTCGCGACGACGAAAAATGCGTCCGTCGCGCGGGTGGTTGGCGAAATGCGCACTGTACGAGTGCAAGTGAGGGAAACGTTGTGCTCGGGGAAAAGTCACCACAGGAAAGGTGACAGGAAGGTTGACATTTTTTGTAACGCTGTGGAATTTGAAACAAGAAAGAGCACGCATAAAACATTACTTTGGATACTTTCTCCACTTTCCGTTGGACAGGATACATCAGTGCCGCACGTAAAAGGTAACGCGTGTGCTCAGTTTTTCATGTGCGATCGCCTGGGCGCACCATGAACATGTTGATGCGTTCATACGGGTCCTTTTGTTGCACAGGCAATGACAGTTGGGCAAAGAAATAAATTTCCAGATTTTTCAAATTTTGTTTACGAACAAGGTGATTCATGAAAAATTTCGTCGCCCGATACTTTCTATCTCACAGTTGTTCCAAGAATGCAGAAACACTTTGCTTTCGTCGTCTTCGCCTTGGCGCAGGTCGTCCACGTGTTGAGTGAACGTACGTACTCGTACATGTACGCGTGTCCTGCGTGACCTGGTGCCACGTGCAGATCATCAGAAAAAATCAGATTGGAAGTGTCAGTGGTGACGTGAAAATCGGAATCTGGTTGTGTTGGGAGGACAAATCTTCTCGGTGTGCTGGGAACGGCAGTGGGGTCCTGGGAAGAACCAGAGGGAGCCTTTGCCGATGAGCACCGCGAGGAGAGCTGCACGAGTTCACAAATCTCCCACAAACCCCTCCTCTTCGCATGACTTGAATCCCGTCCCCGTGTTCCAGAGGTGTACGTGGGGAACGGTCTGGGCGGCGGGTTCTACCTGAACCAGGAGCGGGGTCCGGTGCTCTTCATGCAGCCCAACAAGTACATCCGGACGACCGGCTCCATCTCCAGGTTCCACGTCGTCATCCGGACCGCAGCAAGAGGTGAACACGCACGCACACACGCATACACACACGCACTGTCTGTCTGTCTGTCTGTCTGTCTGTCTCTCTCTCTCTCTCTCTCTCTCTCTCTGTTTTGCTCGCTATCTCTTGAGGCAAACGCAGGCAACCAAGACACGCCGAGGTGCGGGCACTCACACGGGGCACATAAGCACACACACAGGCACACACACACACACACACACACACACACACACACACACACACACACACACACCTCCTGTAATTCCAGACGAGGACTCGAGGCCGTACGCGGATCAGATTCACTTCGTGCTGCTGCGGCCGGACGACGACCCGCGCAGCGGCCACATGACGTTCCTCATCCGCCGCGTCCATGTCGCTAACACCACCACGTCCGGCAACAAGACGGTGCGTGCGCAACCCCCGCCGTGGAGCCGGCCGGGACCGGGGGGAGGGGGGAACCCGGGTCCAGCCCTGCATGAAGCCAAAATTCGCGTTTCTCCTTCATTGCTTGCAACGCACATCGGGAAAAAATTTGCAACGCAGCACAAAGTTCTGAAGAATTCATATTTTTCGGGAGGGATTGCCAGGGTTGGGGAGCTGGTTCGCCAGGCTCCAAGGGTTTGTGTCAAGAAGTGGCGCGGAAAAATTTGTGGGTTTGTCTTGAAAATCAACCACATTTCACGGACATTCTCTGCATGCACCGCATGTGGTGGATTGCATGTGTTTCTGGATCTGGATCTCGCAAAAGGCCCAAAGACTCGAACAGCTAATCACTGAGCTGAAGACTTGACCGTTCCCTATTGTGTGCAGTACGACATCCCGGTGAGAGAGAGGGTCGCGGTGCTGCCCGGTGACCGTGTCGGCTTCTTCGTGGCGCGGGGCGGCGTCCCGGTGGACGGCGTCTGGACCGGCGCCGAGGAAATCGAGTCCGACGCCGGCAACTTCACCCTCGTCAAGAGCCTCGACTCGCCGTCGATGCTGAACCCGGGGCGCGTCGACTTCGGGGAGGAGGTGCGGCGCGGACCCTACGTGCTGCTGTACGGGGTGACGGTCGAGTCCACGGGAACAGGTACTGTGCGTTGAAACGGTGATCCTCCCTCCACTAAACCAACATTGATTCATTGATGGGGAAGCCCACACGGTCACAGCAGGGTCACTTTGGTTTGCTCCAACTTTTTCTGTCCACAGCATAAAAAAAAACAACAACAAAAAACTGTTACCTCCACCACCAAACAAACCTTGACCATTGACGGGCGCGCCTGTACGATCGCAGCTGGGTCACGGTTGGCTCCTGCATCTTTCTTTGTCCACTGTAGATGACAAGAGAATGACGGCCACAACGGACAGCAAGAAACCGTCCGGGAATGCTGCTGGAAATGCTGACAAGGTGAAGCCTGCGCCGCCTCCAGTGAGTTGAGCGTAATCAAAGAATATGTGCATGTGTGTGCGTGCGTGTGTGTGTATGTGTGTACTTGCGCGTGTTCTTGCGTCAGGCCTGACTGAGACGGACGTCGGCCCCCCACCCCAATCCTTTTCTGCATGTGTGCGCGTGCCATGTGCTTGGGTGGGCGCGTGTATGTGCGTGCTTGTCTCAGTGTGGTGTGCGTCAGACAACCTATTTTTGCTCTGGTTCTGCAAACATCTTGATTCTGACTCGGCGTCTGGTTCTTGTTTCGCAGCAGTGAATATGGCCCATCATCTCTGTTTGTGCCACTGTGGTCCTGTTCAGGTTTTTTCTGTCAACTTTGTTCGGCACTACAGAGAACAATGGCCAACAAAGCCAAAGGTGACACGGGAGGAGAGAGCGACCGAGACACCGGAGGGGCCGGGGACAGAGACGTCAGCGACCGCGGTGTCGGCAGCGACCGCCACGGGAGGCGGCCCGGAGCGCCGGGACTTCCGGGCCAGAAGGGCACCAAGGGGCAGAAGGGCGAACCGGGAGGGTTCGACGCCTACGTGCCCGTGTACAAGGGACAGTACAAAGGAAAGCACCCCGAGAACCTGACCGCATTGGAACAGAGATGGTACAACCGAGGTGTGGCATTCACATTCACATCGTCTGTCTGTCTGTCTGTCTGTCTGTCTGTCTGTCTGTCTGTCCCGGGCTACTTTCTTCTCGGGAAAAACCTCTCTCGGTCTTTCTCTCTCCCCCCTTCTGAAACAGCCAGTTCACAAAAAGTCCCGGCATTTTCAAGTGATTGACAACATTTTACCTGCAGGAAACTGCTCGGTCCATCACCGCGCGCACTGTGACCAGATCTGCTGGCAGTGGGGCCCGGACGAGCACGAGGAGGACGAGGACCCAGAGACGGGGGAGGAGCTCGAGCCGGACCACACGTGCGCGTGCTTCGACGGCTTCGTGCTCAACGAGGAGGACCACAGCACGTGCCTCGGTATACAACTGTCTGTTTCCTCCTGCATTGAGAAAATGAGGGTGGTGCGCGGTGGCCACAAATGTGCTTGTGCACTGACATTGACAAAGTGTTCTCTTTTGCCTCGTCTACTGGGCCTTGCTCCCCAAGATTTGTTCTCTCGTAACTGTGCAGTGAAGAAGAACGCGCGTTTGTGCGAAATGGTTCGGTTGAAAATCCACATTCACAGATGTCTTCCTTGCTCAATTGCAGACATTGACGAGTGTGCCTACAAGAACGCTGGCTGTCAAGGAATTTGTGAGAACATCCCAGGGTCCTACCATTGCAACTGTTCAGCAGGGTTCGATCTCGCCATTGATGAGCATTCCTGCATTGGTAAGATGTCCAGTTTGTAGTGTGCGCGTCTGTGTGCACACATGTGTCTCGGGTGTGTGTGTGTGTGCGTGTGTGTCCGCATGCCCTGTGTGTGTGTGTGTGTGTGTGTGTGTGTGTGTGTGTGTGTGTATGTGTATGTGTGTGTGCGCGCGCGTGTGTGTGTGCGCGTGCGCATGTGCAGAAATACCTGCATGTGCGTGGCACTGCAGAACTTTTCTTTTTAAGCGTGTGGTCCCGAAGGGTGTTGGCTGAAAAGTGGGTCCAGGAAAAAATTTTCCAAATGGTAATATCTTGCTTCTCACAAGGATTGAGAGCATGCCCCTCTGATCTTGAAGGTGTTTATGAAATGCGAACGTTTGTATGGACCACACGCTTTTTATGCGTAGCATTCTTGTTGTTGTGAACAGTGGACCCTTGTCAATCTTGTTTCCCATCAACATAAAAATTGATTTTGGTGAATCAACACAAACAGCACAGAGTTCAGCTTCGTCTGTATTGTGCGTTCTGAACGCCCGTTGTCTCGCAGCTCGTCCACAGTGCGGAACGTCGCTGGACACGTGTTACCAGCTGAGGGACTCGCACCCGGGGGTCAGGTGCATGGACACCGTCGGGAGCCACATCTGCATCGAGCCGGGGTCGCGCATCGTCATCCCGCTCAACGACACCGGATGTACGTATCTCTACGGCTTCGTGAAGCTCAAACCTGGCTGTATGTACCTGGCCTGGCTGTATGTATCTGTCCTGGCTGTATGTACCTGACCTGACTGTATGTACCTGACCTGACTGTACGTATCTGACCTGGCTGTACGTACCTGACCTGGCTGTACGTACCTGACCTGGCTGTACGCAGCTGTGCCCCAGCCCTTCATAGGTCCTGTTTGCCTCGGGCCTGGCAGTTTATACTGGCTTCAACAGGTCTGGTCAGGTTGTCCCCAGCTCCGGCCTGCATGGATATACGTTGACTTTGGCGTTTATGTTCTCGTGTTCGTCCTGGTGCGGCTGAACAAGAACTGGGTTTTGGTTGCAGGTCGGCGGTGCGTGATGCGGATGGGGAGTCGGGAGATGATGATCATGTTCATCGTCTGGCTCATCGTCCTCACCCTCGTCGCCGTGGGGCTCATCGCCGTCGGTGGGCGCCGCATCAACACGCAGAACAAAGAGAGCAAAAAGTGACCACAGTGACGCAGACGGTCAAGAGCCGAGATCTCTACACATCAGGTTTTGTGACGTTTGGACGTTGCCAGTGGGAAAGCTGTTCTTCGCCAAAGCTATTCAGAAACAAAGACCTTTTGTTCCAAAGATTCCATGGGCAGGCAGGGTATGTGTGGATTGGAATGTATTCTCAGCACAAGTTTCCAAACTTTCTGCTGTTGAAATCTTCGGCATGCAGCTTCCTGTGTGTTTGACCTGTTCCCACGGAATTCCACTCGGCCGTTCTACAGCACCTCGAAAATATTCAGACTTCTCTGAGTTGGTTTTTGCAGAAGAGCAGAGTTATTTTTCTGTGCACAAAAATGCTTTGTTCAAAAACCAGCGGTCTGTGCACGCAAGCACAAATTATATCAACACGAACATTGTTTAGAAACGAGCAAATTTTTCTGAACAAAGAATGGGAAATAAAACGAAATTTCACCCTCGAGAACAAGTTGATGCATCGTTGGTGGAAGCTCGCCGGTGTGCAGCCCAGGTGACTGGAGCAGATCCTGTGTAAATCTGCCGGGTGCGGAACGTACTCACTCCTCGTTAAACCTTCCGTTTGAACCAACATTTTCTTCTCGCAGCTGGGGCCAAGCAAATATTACAGAGGGATAAATGAGAACCAGACACCGATGCTCATTCGAATTCTCTCCACCAATTACCCCGGCATTCGCCTCGCCTCGCTGCTTGGGATAAACCTGAGGTGCAGCGAATCTGGAACCGCTCTCCGGACTATTCGGTCACCCACGTTCGGGGGGGGGGTCACAATCTGAGGTGGAGTGAGGTGCAATCCGGTGGTGGGGAGGGCTGCTGGGGAACGGGCTTGACAACTTTTGATAGAAAACGTAAAATGAATTATTTTCTGACCCCGCAACGCAGATCAGGAGAAACAAATCTCGAGAGCCTAACAATGACACTGGACCATGCCTGATAATTCCTTATGATTCAGGAAGGGTCTTGTGAATCACTTTGGTGCGGCTGTGTCCATGGCTTTAGTTCTTTTTTGGTGAACTTTTTGCACACAAAACCTCGTGCATCGCAGGGTGGGTTCGATGCCGATGATTGAGGAGCTTTACAAGAGGCCAAGAGGCAATCGTCGTACAGCAAGATTCGGCTCCACGCGAAGTTCCGATGGTTCCGAGCAGAACGGCTGTAGCAGCGCGAAGCTGCCGGTGCTGACTGAAGCGGATGGAGGCTCTGCGGGTCAGGTGGGGCATCTGGCGTGGAGACCCTCCAACGCCACGTGAACAAACCCTCAAAAAGCTGCAGACTCGGTTTTGAGTGGAAGCTATTTCGTTCAGTCGTTTCGGTTCGTGGTGTAACATGGAGGTGCAGGACTGCCAACGTAAACTACTCAAACGCCTCGCACTCTGTTGGTCTGTGCATCCAGGCGAGTGATCCTGGACCCAGGTGAGTACGTGTGTTTTGAGTTCTTGTTTCCGATTGCAGGGCGCGAGGTGCAATCCGCGTGAAACCGTGATAGACAAACACAGAACGCGGACTTGAAATCTCTGGATCTTAATGAATCGTGCAGCGGCAGTTTCGTTTTGCGATGCGAAATTTTGAGCTGCATGTGCAGCACGGGTTCTTTATTGCACAATGCGGTCACTCTCAAACCTGGTCGATCTGCAGATATTTCCGTACCAGGCGGTCATTTTTGGCCTGGCATGTCTGTGGATACTTGTGCCGACCTCGAAACCTGAACTCAAGGCACATGAAGTTCTGCAGGAGTTTTCTGCGCCTTGCAGGACATTTGATCATTGAAAAGCTGCAGGCGTCGAGAACTTCCCAATTCTTCCTCACACGGCGCACAAATTGTGTTCCATCAGCAACTTCCCCGCCGCTGGTGCAGCAAAACTCCCGCACAGCCGAGCGCATTGACCTGAGGAGGACGAGGCCATCTCTCACCCTTCAAAACAAATGAAAACCCACACACACAGAATCCACCCTGCAACATCAATGGGCTGAGAAAATCTTGAGTTTTTCTCTGCCGCATGTTTCAAGCCATGCCTCAGGGCAGTGGTCGGGTGAGCCGCCGCAACAGACGTTCAATTGTCCAGTAAATTCAGTCGTAAATTTTCCTGTATCAAAGGCCCTCAGTGGGTTGTGGGGCACGAGATACCGGCGCTGACACATCAAACCACCAAATGTGCTCGAAAAGTGATTATCTGCTCAACGCCTCCACTTGTCGGGTGCTTTGATTTGAAATTGAATCGTTCCGTGCAGTGTGTTTGCAGATCAAAATGCACGGACGAGACTTCAACCCACAGCGCTTCGAGCTCAGTTTCGACAAAATGATTCAACTTTGGACAGACAGGTGAGAGCAATTTCGTATCTGTCTTCGTTTCAACAGACACCGCATGCATGTACCGTATTCACGTGTGCATAAGTCACACCCAACAAAAGACGGAACCAAGTTTTGCATTGATTTTCTGGTGTCAGGTCCCATTGAAACAACAGTGATCTGACACTCTTGTTGCACCCTTCTTTTTGGTGCTCTAATTTGAAATGAAAGGTGCGTCTTGCACACGGGTGGATACGGCAGTGGCGAACACTTTCAGAGGCGTTTGTTCTGAGGCTCCACCAGAGAACGATGGAGCAAAAAATTACTTCACCCAGCGATTCAGTGATGCTGATGATTAGAAGTTGCGCGTGAGCGTTGGTCATTCAGACAGTGCGAAATTGCAGGTTGTGCAAAAGCTAAATGCACTTTGAGTCTCCATTTGAATGGAGATTTTGGCGCTCCGTGAGCACCAAGTCACGAGAAATGTTTTTGCCTGATTTACACGGTGACTGCGCGCGTCCCACAGATGCTCCTACATAACAGATTTATGGCACAAAATAAATGCGGCATACCAACCAAAAGTGCCGAAATGTGCCTCAAGTCGGACGCATGCCACGGAGGGGGAAAATGTCACTTGTGAAACTCAAACAAGGATTTTGTTGTTGCCATGGAAATGGATCTGAGAAGTCCGCAAAGTGCGATCGTGCAGGATGACGAAAGGTGAGACCGAAATTTCCTTAAACTCTGGTCACTCGTTCAGGTGCTCTCACAAAAAATGACTTTTGCTCGCATTTGTGACCCACACACGAGCTAGAAGTCTGAACGTGAAAATGTTGTGCATTTCGCACAATTGTTTTTCTTCTTGCTGTGCACATTTGTTTGTTCGCACGGCGTGCAATGGATTGTTTTTGCCACCTGGGATTGCAATGTTCACTATGTCAGGCTTGGAACCACCAAGGAAACTTGTTCAGGTGCATGTATATCTTGCACAACATACACGCAACATATTTTGAAGTTGAGCTCGTAGTTGTCTGGATCTGATTTGTGTGTTGTTTGCGAAGAAATGGGTCTTGCCAAGAATACTTTGCAAAAAGGTGAAGTGAAGAAATGACATGAGGGGATCGTGTTTACAACCAGATCTGCGCGCCGCTCCACTAAAAACAAGTTTCAAAGAATACGGCCACATATCAATCCACGGTGAACCAGAATCGCTCGTTTTGTCCGAGAATCGCTCAGCTGACGCTGCTGTCGTTAAGATCTCCCTGTTGGAGGCGATAATCCATGTTCTGCGCAGAGTGACACACGACAGATACACACATGCGTGGAAAGCGAGATCCGCGAAGCCGAAAATTTGCCTGGATTTGAGACACTCAGCTGCCGCTCCCGTGTTGTCCTTTTCAACTCTGTCAGAAATACTGCAGCTTTGACAAAGGGTTAATTGGCGGAATCGCTCACTTGTGAAGCCGTGGGGCGTGTTGTTGTTTGCACGAGGCCCGAGAAATGAGTGGAGAGGTTGATTGCTTTCAAGTACACGCTGTGAGAAGAAGTGCTGTCCAGCGTTCGCGTCCGTCAAGAATCGTATCCTCAGACGGAGATGCAAATTCAATCCAAACGAACAAACCTTTTTGGTCAAATAGCAAAGCAGTGTGACAGTCTGAACGATGTTACCTTTGTAACTGAACGCAGCTATTTGAATGAGCTCGTCTGAAGGTTGGGTTGTCTCTGCCTGCACCACCTCTGTGTGACAGTGAGTTGGGTGTCTCGTCTCTGCAGCAACAGCAACAGCAACAGCAGTTTGACAGCGCAGCAACCGCAGCAGCAGCGGAGAGGCAGCTCCGGCTGCAGGGGGAGTGTTCATCAGCTGCAGCTGTTACCCTGGTTACATCAACCCCAACCCGCCTTCCCTGTGAACGCTCCCCCGCTACAAGCGCGGCCACAACGCGCTCCACTGGCCTCGTAACCGCCGAACGTTGTCAGAAGGGCGCGCAGATTGAGGGCGTTGTTCACAGCGCAGTCTGGCTCGGTTTCCACTCGCAATCATTTTGCCGAAGAGCGAAGGCGCTCCTAGAGCTTCGGACCTTCAAGCGGTGCGCTACCAGCGAACTTCAGTTGCTGTTTCTACTTCAGTCAGAGATGTTGTTTGCCATCTAATGAAAACATTTGGACAACACTGGGATCGGAACTGAAACCTTTTCTTTTCATGTGGAATCTGCACTTTTCTTGCATCAAACGGATATTGTGTTCTTTCTTGCGGATAAACAAACAAACATCATCTGAATTAAACTTAGTTGACGCGAGTACAAAGTTCACCCACCGTCAATTGCAGGACGAGGTTTTCTTCGGAACGGTGACGTGGATGCGCAGGAGATGATGGCCACGTCGAGCGCAGCGCCGCCGCCGGAGCCCGGGTTCCAGGCGTCGCCCCCGTCCTCCACGCCCACCATGGTCCGCTCCCGCCCCAAGATCCCGTCCATCTTCGGCGGCGCTGCCGGCGGTAGTGGTGGCGGTGGGGAGGAGGCCGGCGTCGAGGACCTCGTCGGCGTCATCAGTACTCTGGGCACCACCGACTTCGTGGAGAAGTACAGCACGAAGCGGCGGCGTCGCACCGGAGCGGGCGGGGGCGGCGGCGTCGGCGGCGTCAACAGCCCGGCGTCGCTGGTGTCGCCCACGTCACCTCGGGCCAAGTCGCCGCCGACGGCGGACGGCAGGTCGACCATCACCCTGACCCGGATGCGGAGCATCAAGCTGAAGCTGGAGCAGGTCAAGGAGCGGCAGGAACGCGCGGCCGAGGCCAGCAAGGCAGCGGCAGCCGCCGCTGCGGCTGCGGCTACGGCGGGGACGCCCGGTGGTGGAGGTGGCGGCGCCCCGAGGCGCAAGACGGGGACAGTCGAGCCGCCGTATCTGCAGGGGATGGGCGCTGTGTACGTGTCTCAGGACTCGCTGGGCGGCAGCATCCACCAGTCGACGTCCACCCCGTCCCTGGACCGCAGCGAGTCCGACAGGTCAGAGAAAACTCTGTCGACCTCGTCCCCATCTGTGATTCTGTCTATGTCGGACTCCAGGGAAAGAGTCAACGATCTGCAGCAGTTTCCCAGCAGCGAGAACGTGGAGAGTTACGCGCTTGATAACCGTGTTAATGTGTATCTATCAGATTCTATCAGTCCAATCGTAGATAGTGGCAACAACTCGCGGGGCAAAACGATCACAGTCACTGACGGAGGAGGCCCCCATCAACACAGCATCAGCGAGAACTTGCAAAGCAACGTGGATTCCGTGAAATCCACGAGCATCGCGGGCGATGGCCTCGTATCGGCGCCTGACGACAGACGAGCAACGCGGCTCGGTGGTCAAGCGCCCCCGGTGCAGCGGGATGAGAAGGGAGGCGTGGATAGCGCGAACGAAATGGAGGACGAAGGCATCGGAGCCATGGACATAGAGGAGGAGCCAGGCTCGCTCGATCCGCGCCTGCTTGATGCTAAACTGTCGCTATCTCGGAATGTACCCACCGGCAACCGCGATACCACCGCGCCCGGAAAAACGGGCTCGACGGGTGTTACGGCTGCCTCGTTGCCGTGTCGATCTGGAGTGCAAGATCTCCCCACTAAATTACAACAGGAGGAATCAAGTGCGTTTGGCTCCAAGGATGCTAGACAGGCTGGAGAACCTGGGCCCGGGAAGAGGGTCAATGGAAACAGTCGGTTCCTGACCCACCCACCGTCCAGCGACAAACCGCTGGGCCAGGAAGGCGGGTCTGTGGACAGTAATGGCCTCGGGGCCTTGAGAACCAACAAAGAGCCCGTCAAGACAAACGAACTGACGTCCCAAGTCAGCGAGGTGTCCATCGACAGCCACCTGTGCCCCAGTGACACGTCAGAGACGCCGACGTATCGCGACGTCGTCATTGACGTCACGTCGGAGCCGACCGACGCGGAAAAGTTCGAAAAGAGGAACAACAAGTCGTTCAAACACAAGTCCAAAAGTGACCCCAGTGGGAAGAAACAGAAGCAGATAGAAGGCGTGGACATCCCTGTTGTGATCGGGGCCCACACCCAGAGCGTCCCCGTCCTCACGAAGCAGATCGAGGAGGTCGACACCTTCCTGCCGCCTCTCGATATCACCGAGGACGTGAAGGGCAGATCCAAGTCTGAGAACCTGTTGTCGAAGCCTCCTAAGTCTCCGCACCCGCACATCTCGCGGCTGCGCGAGTCTCCGCTCACCAAGTCGACGAGTGAGGAGTCGTCGGAGGAGGCGCTGCCCCCGGTGCAGAGACTCGTCAAGGCGCGGAAGGCGCTGAAGAAGCGGAAGCTGGACATCCTGCGGCACCCGCCCCCGGAGCGGGACTCCTCCCGGGAGGAGCTCGAGTTACCGTCGCACGCCGCGACGCTCTCCGCCGCGCCATCCTCAACACCAGAGGGCGCGGCTCTCGAGCGACAGACCGCGCACACGTCCCTGACCCTCCCTCTGGCGGCCAAGAGCAAACCGCACGCTATCAACCGCAGCCACAGCTCGGCCGTCGACTACGGGTCCAAGGGCGCCAACTTCAGCCCGAGTCTCGGAGGCGCCCGCCCCAAGTCGGACAAGGTGAAGTCTCGGAAGGGGCGCCCGCCGATCCCGGAGCCGCTCACGACGCAGAAGAGCTTCACGTGGTCGGGGTCGGGGTCGTCCCCGGAGGTCGGGTCCCCGAGTGGCCGCCCCGGGGACCGCGCCACCTACTCCCCGCGACTCGACACCATCTTCTCCGGGTCGTCGCTCAGTCTCTTCGAGGGCGCCGCCGAGGACAAGGTGAGAGCAGACTACGGGTAGGGGTGGGGTGGGGTGGGGTGGGGTGGGG